>Ga0272441_10006841_pt1 | contig 18856 bp, 8 predicted proteins | sample SSMProp6N_FD_193582 | JGI IMG/M metagenome (GOLD analysis project Ga0272441, IMG submission 193582) | Marine sediment archaeal communities from Little Sippewissett salt marsh, Falmouth, MA, United States - SSM-Prop-6N | ecosystem: Environmental > Aquatic > Marine > Wetlands > Sediment ... | reverse complement strand
CGTCGTCTGCCTGGAGCAATCCACCGTGCATCCGCCGGAAACCGAAGCCAATCTCGCCGTAGTCACGATAGACGTAGCCCCAGGTGCCATCGCCGTTGTCCGTGTACGAACGGACCGTCGTGCCTTCACCGGTCGCGTGCATCGTGCGGCCGTCGAAGTCTAACGCAAACGTGCGGTTCGGATCGTGCTGGATGTAACCGTCCGGGGGCTCCGGCGCGGCGACCGTGTACGTCCGCACCAGACCCGTCGTATCCCATGCGTACATCGCGTGCGGACCACCGTACGTGCCGCCCTGTCCCGATGGCGTGTACACCAGGCCCGTCACTTCACTGTAGGCCGGGTGGCTCTCTTCCAGCATCGGACCATTCTGGCCACCGCCCATGCCCGGATCCCACTTCGACACGGCGCCGCCGGTCGCCGGATCCGGATCAACCTCGATGCACGCCATGTCGTTGTAGCCGTCCATCGGCGCGCCGGGATCACTCAACTCGTTCCAGTACAGGTAGTGTTTGCCATCGCCAAACGGATTCGGAACAAACGCGAACCCGCCGCTCTTGCTCGCCACCGTCGTGTCCCAATCCAGCTCAACCGTGCACGTGCTGTACCAGTCGAGGTTACCGGTAGACGCGTCAACCTGGAAGATATTCACCAGATCGATGCCCGGACCGCCAACCATGCCGTGGACGTACACCTTGTCCTGGTAGAGCGTGATCTTCGGACCGACCTCAATCGCACCGCCGCCAGGAGAGGACCAGTCTTCTTGGTCCAGCGTCGTCTCCCAGAGCAACTCGCCGTTGCTCTTCTCAAACGCGTACACGTGCGGTCGGTTGGCACCTGCGCCGTCATCCACGCCACCACCGATCGCGTAGATGGACCGCAAGCCGGCCACGATGTTCGACGTACAGCTGCCAGAACTCCACCAGTTGCCCAAATACACGTCGCCGCCACCTGGGTAGTGGCCCACCCAACGCTCTTGCAGATCCGGGGTGAGGGAATACAACCTGTTCGACAGGCGCTGCATCCAATACAGGTTGCCGAACGCATCAAAGACCGGCTGGTGGCCATCACCACTCGGCTGCCCGCCCGATACGTCCGTGTAGCCAATCACCGCAAACTGCATCATCGGATTGATCAGCACCGGAACCTGGTCCGAAGCATTCGTCCCGTAGATATTGCCGTTCACAATACCCCACGGACCGGCCACCTCGTCCGTGATCGGCGGACGCGCACCGATGTGCGCCGTCGTCGTCGCCGTGTCACGCAGACCGGAATTGTCGGTAATCGTCAACACCAAGTCGTAGTCACCCGGACCCAGGTCAACCTGCGGCGTTGCGTCAGTCCCGTCATAAATCACGCCGCCGCCCCAGCCCATCGTCCAGCGATAGCGGACGATGGTGCCGTCGGAATCCACACTCGCCGAAGCGTCGAGCTCGATGCCCGTCCACTCGCCCGGATCCTGGTTGTAAGGACCGCCGGCGTCGGCCGTCGGAAACGCACTCGGGAGCGGAGCGGCCTCGATGACAACATTGTCAATCTTGATGGAGCTGGCGTAATGGTCGCCGTACCACATCGGCTCCATCCAGATCGTGATGTTGTCCAGCAAACCCGACGTGAAACTGTCCCGCATGTAGCTGCCCATGAAGGGGTACCACACAACCGGCTCTTCATCGTCGAGCTGGTAGCTGTACAACTCGCCCTGGCCGCCATCATGCTGCGAGTACACCAGGGTCCACGTGTGGGTGTGCCACGCATACTGATCGGCAGCGCCCCAATGCTTGCCCCAGCCGGCCCAGTTTGTGCCGTCGACCTTCTTCGCACCCTCCCACTGGGACCAGTTGTCCGCCCAGTGGCCGCAGGTCGCACCCGGCAGCCACAGCTTGGTCTGCTGGATGTTGTAGTTGGCCGTCTCGATCCGGCGAAGGTCGTACTGGTACGTTACGCACCCACCACCCTGCGCAATCAGATCAGCAAATGCACGCTCAATCTGAATGCGGCCGTCCAACTCGTACCCCGTGCCGTCGTCGTTGCTCAACAACAGGCATTGAGAACCGGCCAGCGCGGGTCCGTTGTCGGTGTCGATGATGTTCGCCTCACCGTCGCTCTGTGTCTCGACCCAGCCGTCCTGGGCATTGATCGGGCCGGGGGCGTAACCGCTGCCCGACTCGAAGTCAAAAGTAACCGTCGCCTGTCCCAACGCAGGCACACACATAGCCACAGCGACGCCTAGCGCCGCGCACAAACACAACTTCTTCACAACATGCACTCCTTTTCTTCCGAGAAGCAACCTTCCCCAAGACGTCAGTACGAAACCAAAACCAGCACACCCGCGAAGCCCCAATCGGCTCAATGGTTGCGGACGTACCAAGGACTCTCATATCGCTTGCTAGGGGCCGTCGGGCAGTAGGAGTACGTGTAGCCCTTTCCTTCCCACCACCAGTACGACGGGATCTGAACGCGTTTCTCGGTGGGGTTGATCAGGACGTAGTCCGTGTGCCCATCAAAGAACACGAGATTCGCCATCGGCTTCTTCAAGTCGTGCCACCGGTAGCCCGCTCCGCGGGGCGGCTTCGGCGGAGGCGGCCATGAATCGCAGTCGGAGAAGAACTCGTCCATCACGACCTCACCCGTCAGCACACAGTTGGGGTTCGTGACCTCCGTCGCCGTACGATTCAGGATCCCCAGACGCCCATACGATTTCGGAAACACTGTCGCGAACGTGGACCAGTTGTACCCGTTCAGGGGGTAGCTCGTACCGGTCCAGTAAAAAGACGTTCCGACGCCGTCGCCAACGAATTCCGCCGGACGGTCATCGGGACACTGGAAGAACTCGGGATAGATGTAGCGGAACATCACGCGCTTTTCGGCCGGCCGATTGGCCCAGCCGTGTCCTTGGTCACCACCCCATTCCCAAACCATGTTGTAATAAATGGGATTCCCCTCGTCATCCAGGGTATCCCAGGTCTGTCCCGTACCAGGCTTTCCCACCGACGGGTACCAGCCCTTGTTGTCGTCGGCGTATTCGGCGATACCCAGGCCGAGCTGGTGCAGGTTGCTGCCACACACGACGCGACGGGCCTGCCGTTTCGCTGTCGCCAATGAGGGTAGCAAGATCGAGATCAGCAGGGCGATGATCGCGACCACGACCAGCAACTCAATTAGTGTGAATGCGCACTTTCGTTTCGTGGACATGGTTCTCTCTCCGTCTGCCTCCGACTTCGTGCAAGGCGACACGCCACAGCGGCCACCTTCGCGCCCCCCGGTTCCGTCGAGTTGATCCATCAACGTGCTCTGTGCCAAGCACTTCGGCTTAGCCACAATCCTGATTATGGACGCGCTGCGTGTGCTTGCCATGGAACATTGCGAGATTGATTTGCACTTAATCGATCAAGAGGTCTGCCACCGGCAGAAACGACTGTTCGATATCCCGTAGGCGGTGGCCTGACAGACCGGCGTTTCACGCAAGGCTCCGATAAGTCTAATTCTGGTAGCACTTTAGCCGCGAGACCGTTGCCAGGCAATCCCCGCAACGGCACGCCTCGGGGTCAGCGATCACGACCAACCGTGCGCTCCCGGTCATCTCGCACCACCGACTTCTATCCCTTCATATCGGTTGGACAGAGCTGAGGTTTTCCGGAGTGCCGAGTTATTGCTCAGCTTTCGCACGATTGAATATCAAAGACAAACCGGACCATGTTTTACCCTAACCGGGACCGACGTAAATATCATGTAAATAGCATTTTATGGGATGCCGCCGCCAGCTCCACAACGTCCTTGATCTGAATCGCGTGGCGAGCTATAAACAGGTGCTGGTGCGGACACGCCGGTTCGTTTACGGCGGCTGCCGGCTCTGCCCGAAGGCGCACGGCACACCGGTCAGGCCCACTCGTAACCACCAGCCATTCGAGTACGATCACAACCGGAAAGGTGCATCTTTGGAAACTATGATGCGTAAGAGCCCCATTGACTCCCGAGACGCCGGCCTCCGGAATGAGCGCATGGTACTCGCGCTGTTAAAAGAGCATCGGGAGCTTTCCCAAGCTCAACTCTGCAAGCTCGCCGGCCTGAGCAGCTCGACAGCGAGCTATATCGTCGGTCGTCTCCGCCAGAAGGGGCTGATTCGCGAACGACGCGGCCAGAGCAACCGCCGGGGTGCCAAGCCGGTCATTGTCAGCATTCATCCCCAGGGTCGGTACGTCATCGGCGTGGAGCTCAGCCCGAGCAACGTATATATCGGACTCTTCGACTTCAACTGCGACCTGGTCGAAGACATTCGGGCTCCACTTGATTCGGAACACGGCCCCGATCATGTCCTGAGCATCCTGGAGATCAACCTCCGCGGCCTGCTCGGCAAGCACAAGATCGATGAGGATCGCCTGTTCGGGATCGGCGTCACGCTCAGCGGCTCGATTTCCAGGGGCGGGCACGTCCAGCTCTCCAGTCCGCTGGGCTGGAAAGACATCCCGCTGCGAACGATGCTGGCAGAGCGCTTCAGCGCCCCCGTGAGCGTGCACACCACGCGAGTGCGCCTCCTCGCCGAGCTCAGCCTCCGCCCCGAACTCGCCTCGCGAAACATGCTCTGTCTCAACGTGAGCAACGGCGTCGGTGTCCACATGGTCGTGGACGGGCACTTGCTTCATGGGACCACCGACCGATCCGGCGAGCTGGGGCATGTTGTCTTCGACCCGGACGGCCCCCTGTGCGGATGTGGCCATCGCGGCTGTCTGGAGGCGTTCATCTCTGGCCCGGCTCTCACGGCGAGGATCAAAAACGACCTCGCCCAGGGGCGTGACTCACTGCTCAACAACACGGTCGGCCCCGAGGACATCCCGGAAACCGTGGTCGGCAAGTGGGCCGACGCCGTCGCCGAGAAAGACGCGTACGCCCTCGAGGTGCGCGAGATCCTGGGCGACTACGTCAGCCGGGCGGCCGCCATCGCCATCAACTGCTACGACCCGGACGTGCTGATTCTGACCGGATACGTCTGTCACCAGTGTTCGGATTTCCTGATCAGCGAGATCGAGCACCGGATTCCGACCGACGTCTACGACAGCCAGGAACGCGACATTCGCATCCTGCTGGCGCAGTCGGGCGAGCAGGCTCTGATTCGCGGGGTGGCCACCGCGGTCCTGCGGCAGTCCGTCGATCTCGCTCTCGCGTAGACTCTCCCGCTTCTCAGGCATGCCCCAGGCGCCGTGGCAGGCCGATGTCTGTCTCGGTCAATCGATGATGCAACGCCTCGGTGAGCTCGCGGCGCAGGCCCAGGTGGCTCTCACTCGCCCACAGGTTTCGGAGCTCATCCGGATCCTGCCGGAGATCGAACAGCTCTCCGTACGGAGCGGGCCCGCGATGGTCCGTGTACGTCGTGAGCTTGTGGGTCGGCGTGATCAACGTGCGTAGCCGAAGCCCGAGGTAGTCTTCATCGTTTTCCGCGATCACCGATTCCTGCACGGATGTCGCCTCACCCGTCAAGACAGGAACCAATGAACGGCCGGGCCACGCCGGCGGCTGCCGAGGGGTGAGCCGCGATGCCGGCCCCTCGGGGATGGGCTGCCCCGCCAAATCGAGAATCGTCGGCGCGATGTCCAGGATGCTCGCGAGCGAATCCGTCTGCACAGGCCGAAACCGCGTCGGGAATCGCCAGATCATCGGCACGCGCAGGACCCCGTCGAAGTGGAACGGCCCTTTGTTCAGCAACCCATGGTCCCCCATCATGTCTCCGTGATCCGAGATGAACAGCACGATGGTGTCATCGGCCAACCCAAGCTCGGACAGCTTCTGCAGCACGCGACCGATATGCTTGTCCAAGAGCGAGACCATGCCGTATGTATGCGCCAGGATCTCCCGCCGATGCTCGTCCGGCATCCGCGTGGGATACTCGCGCCCGCTGAGCGGCAAGCGCCGCTCGTATATCTCCTGGAAATGAGGCGGGAGATCCGCCAATTCGCCCTCCCGCGAGACCGGGGGCACGACGTCGGCCGGCGAATACATCCGGTCCCACGGCTGAGGCGGGCAATAGGGGTGGTGCGGATCCGGGAAGGAGCTGATCAGGAAGAAGGGCTGTGACCGTGAGTGGCCCTGAAGGAAATCAATCGTGCGATTGGCGACGAACGCCGTGTGGTGCAGATCCTCTGGCAACACGTACGTTCCGCATTCCGTCGCCCCCAAAGGACTGGGCGAAGGCGCGTCGTTCTGATAGCGCTGCCACTGCTCGGGATGCTCGTGCTCGAGCCAGCGGGCGTAGTGACCGGTCGCGTAGGCCCCGTGACCGATCGTCAACACGACGTGCTCAAGTCCGAAGTACGGCGTCGGTACATCGTCGAGTCGGTGTTCACGCCAGTGTTCGCTCAACTCGGGGAACCGGTCCGGCGGGGTGAACTCAGCGGGCACCGACGCGTGCCGGCCGTAGTTGGTGAGATGGATCTTGCCTATGGAGGCCGTCCGATAACCGACGCCGGTCAAAGCTGCCGGCACCGTCGGGAACACCGTGTCGAGGGGGATACCGTTTGTGCGGACTCGATGACCGCGCGGCGTGAGGCCGGTGAACAGCGTCGCGCGACTTGGCATGCAGAGCGGGCAGTTCGCGAACGCGCGGCGAAAGTGCACACCCTTCGCAGCCAGTGCGTCAAGGTTCGGTGTCTGGATCGCCGGGTTGCCATCGCAACCCATGTGATCCGCGCGCATCTGATCAACCATGAAAACCAGGAAGTTCGGGCTATCCTTCGGCATAATCGCCTCCGCGTGTGTGATCGCCTGATGAGGGCAAGCATGGGGCCCGCTCGTGCACCGTGCTACTGCCACCCAGCATGCGCCCCCCCTCGCCTCACCAATCTCACCCGGTGTAGATTCTGATCCGCGCCGGGTCCCTTGCACACGCAGGACCTCCCCCACCCATGCCATTCTTCCGCGGCGGCCCTTGAGTGTCAAATCGCGAACACGCGGCGCGCCAGTCATCCCGATTGCCCACGCGGTATCACTTGTATAATCGCCACCCGCGGTTTGCGTAGCCGGGTACTTCGATCGGGCGTGATCGGAAGCGGCCCGCCGCGATACAATGAGACAACTACCGATGCCCAGAACAGAAACCGATTCCTCCGAGCATTCCCCGGGCCCAGACGCACCTTCCGCGGACGTCACCTCTGGTCCGTCTCAGGTGATGCCCGGCGTGCATGTCCTCGTGAAGCCGATTGGCCCGGTGTGCAATCTCGCCTGCGAGTACTGCTATTACCTGCACAAGGACCAGCTCTATCCGGATGAGCGTAGCTGGCGGATGTCCGACGACACGCTACGTCTGTTCATCAAGCAGTACATCGACTGCCAGCCCCCCGCGGTCCCCGAAATCGAGTTCGCCTGGCAGGGCGGCGAACCGACTCTTCTCGGCATCGACTTCTTCCAGCGGGTGGTCGACCTCCAGAAGCAGCTCGCCCCACCCGATCGGCGCTGCCGAAACGCGATCCAGACCAACGGGGTCCTGCTGGACGACGCCTGGTGCGAGTTCCTCCGGGATCATGGGTTCCTCGTCGGGCTCTCGATCGATGGGCCAGCTGATCTGCATGACCGCTATCGCCATGACAAGGAAGGTCGCCCCACGTTCGACCGCGTGCTCGCCGGGCTGCGGTGTCTTCAGAAACACGGCGTGCCCTGCAACGCGCTGACGGTTGTCAACCGGCACAACGGCAGCCACCCGCGACGCGTGTACCGGCTGCTCAAAGAAGTGGGCTTCGAGTTCATCCAGTTCATCCCGATCGTTGAACCGGCGGCGCAACCCGCCAGCGGTCAGAACGATCCGGACACGCTCGTAAGCGATCGCAGCGTACGCCCGCGGCAATTCGGCATGTTCCTGATCGAGGTCTTCGAGGAATGGCTCCGCAACGATGTCGGCCGGATCTTCGTGCAGACATTCGACCAAGCCCTCTCGGGCTGGGTCGGCGTGGGCCCGACGCTGTGCGAGTTCACGCCCAGATGCGGCCGCGCGCTACTGCTGGAACACAACGGTGACTTGTACAGTTGTGATCACTTCGCTTCGCCGGATTACCGACTCGGCAACATCCACGAGACCCCGCTCAGCGCACTGGCCAGCTGCCCCCAGCAGATCCAATTCGGCCGCGACAAGGAAGACAAGCTGCCCGCGGCGTGCCGCAAGTGTTGCGTGCGGTTCGTGTGCAACGGCGGCTGTCCCAAGAACCGCATCGCGGTGACAGCGAACGGTGAAGCCGGCCTGAACTACCTCTGCGAAGGTTATCGGCTCTTCTTCGAGCACATCGACCCGGTCATGCGCGCCATGGCCCAGGAAGTTCGCAACGGCCGGCCTGCGTCCAACGTCACACAGCGGCTCCACGCCCCGCGTGGACAAGCCGCCCCTCATGGCGGCCACGTCGGGCGGAATGACCCCTGTCCTTGCGGTTCCGGCAAGAAATACAAACATTGCTGCGGGCGAGCCCAGTAAGCGCCTCGGTGATCCGCCCCGCATACCTGCCCCGGCGGCGTCACGGCCCGCGCCCATTGTGCTGCGGCACGAGATCGGACACACTTCCCGCATTGTTCCCCGGATCCGTGACCCTCTACGTGGGAGTGGAGTAGTGAGATCGACGTTGGTTTTCAGTTTCGCACTGGTCGCCGCGCTGTCCGGCAGCGCGTTTGCAGCGATTGAATCGATTGATACCGGGACCTTGCTGACCGAGATGAGCGACCTGCACAGGCTCGCTGATTTCCCCGAGATGCCCTACAAAACAGTGCAGTTTTCATCCTTCGACCGGCGGAGCAACGAGCCGGGCGGCCCTGACTGGTTCGGAAACGCCGACGGCTTCGGCAATGAGCCGATCCCCGGCTTCGAGGCCGTGATCAGAGAGCCGGACGCGGAGGGGGTCGGAGAGTACCTGATCTGTGATGTGGCCGGAGCCGGTGCGATTGTGCGGACGTGGACAGCGTGGATTCATGGCACGATCCGCCTCTATCTCGACGGCGCCGATGAGCCGGTGTACGACGGCCCCGCGGACACGTTCCTGCGATGCCCCTATCGTGCCTGGGTTGTGGCGTGCGGCCTGGACGAAGCCGACCTCGCAGGCACATTCGCCCAGCGGGACGCCGGCTACTGCCCGATTCCCTTCGCCAAGCGCTGCCGCATGACATGGGTCGGCAGGATCAAGCGCACGCACTTCTACCACGTGCAAGTGCGGCTGTACGAATCGGCGGTGGACGTAACCACGTTTCAGCCGGACGATCTGAAGACACATGCCGAGGCCTTCCGGAAAACCGCCCGCGTCTTGGCGCACCCGGACCAGGAGTACGCGCATCAGTCGTCCGAAGAGGCGACTCCGATCTCTGCCACAATCGAAAGCGGACAGAAACAGGAAGTGCTCAAGCTCGAAGGGCCAAAGGCCATCGAGCGACTGACGCTGAAGGTCACGGCCGACGACCTCAACCGAGCGCTGCGTCAGACGGTGCTGCACATCATTTGCGATGATTACCCGTGGGGGCAGGTTCAGGCACCCGTGGGCGACTTCTTCGGGTCCGCCCCTGGCGTAAACCCCTACGACACACTCCCGTTCACGGTCGCGCCCGATGGCACGATGACGTGCCGCTACGTCATGCCGTTCAAGAAATCGCTTCGGATCCTGCTCGAGAACCGCGGGAAGCAGAGCATCGAGGCGACAGGCTCAGCTCTGCCGGTACCCTACGAATGGAACGATGAGCGGTCGATGCACTTCCGCGCGCGTTGGCGCGTCGATCACAACCTGACGGCAAGCCACGAGCCCGGCGTTGACATGCCCTTCCTGATTGCGAACGGCTCGGGCGTCTACGTCGGCACGACGCTGCTGCTACTGAACCCCTGTCGGCCGCCGACAACGTACGGCGGCTGGTGGGGGGAGGGCGACGAGAAAGTCTTCGTCGACGACGACGCAGTGCCGTCGACGTTCGGAACCGGGTCGGAAGACTACTTCAACTACTCTTACTCTGTGCCGGACATCTTCGCGCACCCGTACTGCGGGCAGCCGCGTAACGACGGACCCGGCAACCGCGGGTTCGTCACGAATTTCCGCTGGCACATTCTCGACGCATTGCCCTTTCACACGCGCATGGCGTTCTACCTGGAGTTGATCAGCCACGACACCACGCCGGGCATGTCCTACGCCCGCATCGCGTATCATTACGGCCGGCCGGGCCTGATGGACGATCACGCACCCATCACCGATGAGGACCTCCGCCACCTGGAGCTGAGAGCCAACTACATGCCGGCCCCCACGTTCGGCGCCCGCAACGCACGCTTTCACCAGGCCGAGGATCTCGTGAAGGGCAAGCCGACGCTCAGCTTCAAAACGGACAACCTCTGGTCGGGTGGCCGGCTGATGCTCTGGCACCCCACCAGCGCCGGCGACGAGATCGAGTTTCGCATTCCGGTCAAGCAAGATGCACCGCATGCCATTCTCATCGGATGGGCACTCACTCCCCAATCCGGGCGTGTATCGGTCAAGCTGGACGGGGAACCGTGCCGGTTCCGCGGGGGATCGGACACACGCGATCTGCACGTGCCCTACCGTCAACTGCTGCGCCAGTACGAACCGCACGAGGACGTCGCACTCATGGCGGGCGACCACGTGCTCACGATCCGCTTCGAGGGATCATCCGGGACGACCTCCGATCCAGTCGTCGGGATCGATTACATCGGAGTGCAGAACAAGAAGAGAAGATAGCCGCCAGCGCTCGCGAGAGTCGCGTCGGGCATGAAGCGCGGGGCGCGAGGTTGTGTACCTCGCGCCCCGCGTTTTGCGCTATGGGTGTTACTCCGGCTGCTTGCTCAGCAGGCCAACCGGTTTTTCGGGTGCTTCATCGACGTCGAGATCCACGAGCACAACGTACGCCAGCTTGTGCTCGACCAGCAGCCAACCGACGATGCTGTCCTGGGCCGATCGCCCCTTGGTCTTCAGCAGGTGCATCAGCGGCTCAGCCACGTCAAACCGGAGGAAAACAAGGTCCTTTTCGGGCCCCGAGCGTCCCGGCACACGCAGCCACGCCATCGACTTCCAGTTGTAGTCCATGTCGTTGTTAAGTTGCGCGTTGTTCTCAAGCGGCTCCTGAATCCACGGGGACGCCACCGCCGCCTGAGGCACTTCGAAGAACAGGTGCTGCTGCGGCGGATCGTATTTCGTGCCGTTTTCCGCCGTCCATGGCGTGCCGTCGGTCTTGATCGTCAGCGTCTCGATTCCCGTCAATTCGCGCAGCGCCGTCTCGTCGATCCGCGGCATGAGCATCCACGGATCGTCGTTGATCTCCGCCCACTTGTAGAACCGCGGATTCGTGAAATCGTGAACCACCGGCTCTTCAAGCGGCAGCGCCTGCTGCCCCGCGGACAGGGTCGGGAACGTCGTCAGCCCTTCCGGCTCCTCCCCCGAGCCGTCCGTCCTGCAAAACCGCACGCGGAACTCGGCCTTGTGGTTCTCGTTGGGCACCACGAGCACGAGCGTGTTGATGCCCTTCTTCATCGTCGGATAGCTGACCTTCTCGAAGAGCTGGCCGTCATCTTCCGAGTAGTTCCACCCCCATCCGTCCCGGATCATCACACCATTGAGCCAGAGCTGGAATCGCTCATCGGCCGCCGCCCACAAGCGGACCTCCTGCTCACTCTCCGACGCCACGTACGTGCGGAAGTAGAGCGTGCCCTCGTACCACTCACGGCCATCCGTGCCCCGGATATCGAGCAGATTGAACTGGCTGGTTCGGTCCATTCGCCGCTCGACAAGCCGACCCTCGGACGCCGGTGCGGAAGTCACCTCCCGCGCCTGCCCGGCCGGCCGTTCGGCGAACAGGATCCACTGGCCAATCGGGACGGATTTGTAAGGATCAACGCCGCTCCAGCGTCGCCACATGGTCGGCCGGATGATCTGCGTCATAGTATCGCGCCGCAGGCTGACCCACGGCCACGGGTTCAGCTCCACATCCTCGCGGTATCCGATCTTGTGCAGCACGTAGTTGTTCCAGAGCGTCTCACCATCGGGGTACGGCATCATGTTGCTCGTCGCGGAGCACTGCTGGTTCAGCCACTCGTGCAAGGCTACGTACCCGGTGCGCTCATCGATCCGCCGGCCACGACCATAGAAGGCGTTGTCCGACGTGCCGCACCCCTTGATTCCACCGATCGCGCCAATCGTGCCACCATGCGGGCCGGCGTTCATCCCCTTGGAGTTGTAGATACAGTTGTAGCTCTGATAGTCGCCGCGCTCGAACGGAATGTACTTGTCGAGAAACTCGCGCTGCTGGCCACCCCAGAACCGCCACTTCTCGTCCGTCTTCACCTTGAGCGGCTCGTCAATCACCTTCACGTCGGTTCGCAGCCATGCGTTACCGCCCGAGAAAAGGTACACCATCTCCTCGAATTCGCGCCACTGGTCGATATTCCACTTCAACTCGGCCGACGTCATCGACGTCTTCCTGGTCCCGACAACAACCTCTTCGCCGTCTTCCACCTTAACGGCTGTCGCCTCCGTCGTCGGGCAGACCAGCAGCACAGTCCGCAGCGTGTTCGGCGAAGCCGTGTTGGCCTCAGCCTTCCGCCTCAGAATCTCGTAACCTTCCCAGAACAGGTCCGGCGTTGGCCAGTTCCGGCCCAGCCCGCCGTACTGATTGACCTCAACCTTGTAGTCGCCCCAAACCAGGTACTGGCCGGTCGGGTTCTCGATCTTCGGGGCAAGCTGCGCCTGCGCCTCCCCGACCGCGAGCAGTACCACCGAGACGGCAGCCGTCGCCAGGAACGTACGCATGGTAGATCTCCTCTCTAATCGCCAATCGAATCGTTTCTCACACAACCCAACCGATCCGGCTCTCTCGCACACGATGATGAAGCCGCCGGCCGCAAACCCCACTGGCCACCACACTCACACGCAGTCATGTCAACGACGGCACGGTCAGCCTTCGAGCAATGACCAGTTGCCCAGGCGCCGAAGCGTTTCGAGTCGGAACGCCGTCGGCCATGCCACCAGCCACATCGACACGCCGCCCCAATCAAGCCAGCGCGTATGGAAGAAGCCCTCCGGCTGCCCACCAGCCGGCACGGCCACTTCCCCGAGTTGGAGATTCCCATCGGACAATCCGTACAGCCCATTGGCCCAGGCCGCAAGGCCGCGCTGTTTCCAGACCTCCTTGCCGGTCAACTCCGCGAGCCGCAAAAACTGCGGTGCAAAACGCGCGGCAAAGGGATCCAGATGATGATGCTGCGTCGACACCGCAGTGCCCCCAAGGGTCTCGTAACCGATGGTGGCGAGCACCGAGTCCGGCCGAAAACGAACCGTGTGGTGCCACTGCCACGTGGACAGATAGTAGGCCGCGTGCTCGGCCCAGCGTAGATACTCGTCCCGGCCCGTCAACGCATGCAACGCAAGCCCCGCAGTCAGGAGCGGATAGCACGATTCCTTGTCGACACAATGCGTATCGAGCGCACCAGCGGTCGTGTAGCCATCCCGCATGAAATCGGCGATGTAGCGCCCGTAGGCCTTCTCGGCTGCGGCGAGATAAACCGCTTCATCCGTCACCTGGTGCGCCACAATCAGCGGCGGCACGAGAAACGCACCGATCGTGCCGTTCGGGTCCAAACAACGACCGTCATTCGCCCAGCTCTTGCCCAGTTTGCCATCTTCCTGCTGCTGGCTCACGGCGAAATCACAGATGCCCCGCGCAACATCGCGATACGCGGGCTTGTCCAGCCCGCAGCGCACCGCAAGCTCATAGGCTTCGAAGAAATGCTCAGCCGCCGTCCCCAGATTGCACGCGTCCTGCACCTCGTTCTCGGTTCGTTCGCCGAGAATCGGGTCAAACACGCACCGAAACAGCCCACGCTCCAGCCGTGCATGCGCAACCCACGTGTCGAGTGTGGCGATCCCCTTCTCCAACGATTCCTTGTTGCCGCTGTGCAGGTAGTCCACGAGCAGCGCGTTGGCCAGCGAGATGTTCTGCCCCGCCCACCCAGCTTCGTACTTGTAGTGCCGCCGTTGAAACCACTGGTGGCCATCCCATTGCAGCCCGATCGAGAACCCTCGGAACGGCCGTTCCTCAGCCCACAACTCGCGCGCCGCGAACCGTATCCCGAGATCCCACACCTCCCGCGGTGTGAACGGCATTGGCTGCGGTCGGTGGTTCTGCTCCCACGCCACATCGAGCAGCTTCCGCCAGGCAGCCCGCGGCTCGGAGACCGGCTCCGCCACGATATACGCCGTCGCAACGAACGGCACGCCGACCTCCAGCGCGAGGCTGGCCCGAAAACCGTCCTGGTACTCATCACGCCGGCAATAGACGGCCGGCTGCTCCATCTCGGGCCAGATCAGGCGGTGCGTTGTTCTGTTGCCGCTCGGCAGCAGTGAACACGCGAAGCCAACTCCGTCATCCGGAGCATCCCCGAACAGCGCCAACGACCACGCGCCCCCCTCCGAATACGTGGCCCCCGCAATCGCGGTTCTGTGAGATGCAAACGTCCAGGGCACGCCAGCACGCTCGTACCCCTTCGGCTCCAGGCCGCTGCCCCATCGGTTCCCGTCGTACGATACCGCCGGAATCATGCAGTAGGATGCCTGGTACAGGCCGACTAGGTCCATCGTCAGCGAGACATCGCCGGCGTCGATCGGATGCTCCGCTGTGAAACGACGCGACCACCGAAAAACGCCGTCACCGACAACGCGGATATCATCAACGGCACGAATCCCCTCGCGCTCAAACTGCGGGATGCTGGCTATGTGACTCCCGTTGCCATAGAGCCGTCGTTCGCCGGCCTTTTCCTTCCACACGTACTCCACTCTCACACTCCGCTGCACGTCTCGGCCAGCAAACTGACCGTTGATCTTCTCGCCGACGGCGTGACGGCAGGCTCATTCCTCCCACCGCAGTGTCCACGACAACGGCATTCTCTTCGCCGCGCTCCACCCGTGTGTCTGCGAGTCGGGTCGCAGCGCCGCCGTCGCTGCAAGGCCACTCATCATCATCAAATCGGCGAATTCTTCAAGCCCGCAACGAGAGGTCCGCGCAGTTCCGTGTGAGCCAACATCCGAGGCACCAGCGGCGTCCGCGTTTCCACGTCCACCGACTCCGAGTATGCTTCCCGGAGCCAGTTCGGCGGTGTACCAGCCGGCTGAATGCCCCAGTCATATGCCACGTAGGAGAAACCACATGTGCTCGAGACGCACACTCGATCAACTCGTCGCCACGACCATCGGCCTCTGGCTCACCACTCAACCCGCGCTCGCCCAGATCCCCGAGTACCCGGAAACTCGCCAGGAACCGGTCATCGAGACAGTCCACGGCGTCACGATCACGGATCCATACCGCTGGCTTGAAGACGGCGACGATCCACGCGTCGCTGAGTGGACCGATCGGCAAAACGCTTTTACACGCAACTACCTCGACCAGTTCCCGAAGCTCCGATCCGAGCTTCAGCACGAACTCGAACAGGCCTACGAGCCGACGATTCCCGGTTCACCACACCTGTTTGGCAAACGCTACTTCTTCATGAAGCGCGAAACCGGGCAGAATCACGCGGTCTTGTACATCCGTGTGGGCAGCCTGGACGCACCAGCGCGTGCAGTGATCGACCCCAACACCTTCAGCAGCGACGGCACGCAGTCCCTCGATTGGTGGCACCCCTCGCGCGATGGGTCGCTGATCGTCTATGGCCGGTCATCCGGTGGAAACGAAGATACGACGCTCTACCTGCGTGACACGAGGACGGGCAAGGACACCGACCTCATCATCCCCCATGCCCGCCACTCGTCCGTCGCGTGGGACCCCGACGGCAGCGGCTTCCACTACACGCGTCACCCCGCGCCGGGGACCGTTCCTCCCGGCGAGGAGATGTACCACCGGTACGTCTACTACCACAAACTCGGGACCAACTGGCAGGACGACCCGCAGATCCCTGTGAAGGGCCAGTGCCCCGAGATGTCCATCGGTTTCCAGTCATCCTGCGACTACCAATACCAACTGCTCGACACCACGACGGATTGGGCACGCAACGACCTCTACGTCCGGCATGCCGGCGCCGACGCGTTCATACCCGTCGTCGAGGGGATCAACGCGCGTTTCATCGGCGAGGTCTATTACAACCGGCTGTTCGTGCTCACCAACCACGAGGCCCCGCGCTACCGGATCGTTCGGGCCGATATCGACGAGCCCACGCCGGAGCACTGGAAGGACATCGTTCCCGAGCAGAAGGGCGTCATTCTCGAATTCCGAATCGTGGGCGGCAAGCTGATCACGCACATCCTCGAAGACGTGCACTCACGCCTGTTCATCCACAACCTCGACGGAACGGTCATCAGGGAGATCGAGTTGCCCACGCTGGGCAGCGTGTCGGATCTGCAGGGCTCCCCGGAGCGGGACGACCTGTTCTTCGGCTTCAGCTCCTTTGCCTACCCCAACGTCCAGTTTCACGTCGATCTGGCCACGGGTGAGCAACGGGTAACGGAGAAGCTCCGTGTCAAGTTCGACGCCGATCAGTTCGTCACGCGGCAGGTCTGGTACACGTCCAAGGACGGAACGCGCGTGCCACTGTTCGTCGTCCACAAGAAGGATCTGCAACTCGACGGGAACAACCCCACCTTGCTGGATGCCTACGGCGGCTTCAACATCAGCATCCGGCCGGGGTTCCGGCGAAACCTGATCCCCTGGCTGACGCGCGGTGGTGTTTTCGCGCTCGCCAACATCCGAGGTGGCGGCGAGTTCGGCAAGGCCTGGCACCTCGCAGGCCGGCGAGAGAAGAAACAGAACGTCTTCGACGACATGATCGCAGCCGCCGAGAAACTCATAGCCGATGGCTACACCCGACGCGAGCGACTCGGCACCAGCGGCGGCAGCAATGGTGGGCTGCTCATGGGAGCGTTGATGACGCAACGCCCAGACCTGTTCAAGGCCATCTACTGCGCCGTCCCGCTACTCGACATGGTGCGCTACCACCTCTCAACAATCGCCCGGCTGTGGATTCCCGAGTATGGCACAGCCGAGAACGCGGAGGACTTCACATTCCTGCACGCGTACTCGCCGTATCACCACGTTACGAAGAACGCGCAATATCCGACCATCCTGTTCAAGAGCGGCGAGTTCGATACACGTGTTGACCCCATGCACGCGCGCAAGATGACGGCGCTCATGCAGGCCTCATCCGCAAGCCCCAATCCGATCCTCCTCTGGGTCGAAAGGAAAACCGGCCACGGCGGCGGTAAACCGGTGCGCAAGCGGATCGAAAGCAGTAAGGACTACTGGACGTTCTTCATGTGGCAACTCGGCATGGTCAAACAGCCCGGCTGAACAGCTCGCGCACGGCTCGGATCGGATTAGTATAAGTGATTCGCGCATCGGTGCATGGACGCTTAACCGAGGCGCAGGTATATAAAGAGTGTACTTGATGCGAGTTCGGTTAAGGCTCGCTTGAGGACAGAGCGAATGGGGGGAGGCGATTGTAAGTCATGGGCTGCCGCTTGGTTACGACAGCCCATAAAGAAGCGATACACGCAGGCCCCACTGGCGATGCAGGTCGGTGAATAACTTCATCGGCCTGCTCGCTTATTATAACAGAACGCCACGCCCAAACAACCCACGCCGCACAGGAAGCGACAGCCGCCACCAACTGCGCATCGAAGGCCCCCGCCGCGCCCGGGACGAGCGCGGCCTGCACCGACTCCGTTAGACGTCGAAACCCGTTACCCGCAACGACATAGCGCTACCGGAAATCCGGAATGAACTCCCGCTCGGCCTCGAACAGCTCCTCGGCCATATGCCGGATTTCGTCCGGACAGCAAACGGCGGAGGTCAGCGGATCGACCATGAGGGCATGGATCGCTGCTTCCTTGCTCCGCTCGATGGCCGCCTTCGCCGCGAGGTCGAACATGGCCATGTCCGCCCGGCAGAGCGCCGCCATCTGGGGCGGAAGGGGCCCGAAGCGTGTCGGGTGGAAACCGCTACGGTTGACCACACACGGCACTTCCACGCAACCATCGCCCGGCAGGTTGTCGATCAGCCCGCGGTTGGCCACATTGCCGTAAAAGACGAATGGCTTGTCCGTTACGTGGGCCGTGATGATGTACGAAGCATACTCCGGGCTGCGCTCGGTCTTGAGATCCTTCTCGCCCGCCAGTATGCCACGCCGCTCTTCGTCACACTCGGCCCGCCATTTCGGCCACGAGTTCGCGTAGAAGCTCTCCTCCCCCAGATACTCGGCCCGGCAATAGCGATCCATGAGCTCCTTGCGCTTGCGGTAGTACGGGACGTACTCGGACATGTGCCCGCTGGACTCCGTTACGAAACCACCGAAATGCAGCATGATGTCGAAGCGAACCGGGTCCTTCTCCCACATCTCCTTGGAATCCCGCACGCGGCGGTACAGATCCGGGTACAGGTCCCGCCCCTGGTGGCGAAGCTTCGTGAACCACGCCATGTGGTTGATTCCGCCACACTCCCACTCCAGCTCCTCGTACGGAACTTCCGCATACTTCGCCAGCAACTGGCTCGTATGCTGCACCGAGTGGCATAGCCCCACGACCTGCATGCTGGTCGAGCGCTGCGCCGACAGACACATGATGTTCATCGGGTTCGTGTAGTTCAGCACCAGCGCATTCGGGCACAACTCCTCGCAATCGCGCAGCACGTCCAGCCAGACCGGCACGGTGCGCAGCGCTTTCATCAACCCACCGGGGCCAATCGTGTCGCCGATGCACTGCGAAACGCCGTGTTTCAGTGGGATGTCGTTGTCATGCCGAACCGTGTCGACGCCGGAGACCTCGATGCAGTTAACGATGTAGTCACTGCCGGGCAGCGCCTCACGCCGATCCGTCGTCGCCGTGACCGTCCACCGGTTTCCGAAGTGCTCGGCGATCTTCTGGACCACGGC
>Ga0272441_10006839_pt1 | contig 18857 bp, 20 predicted proteins | sample SSMProp6N_FD_193582 | JGI IMG/M metagenome (GOLD analysis project Ga0272441, IMG submission 193582) | Marine sediment archaeal communities from Little Sippewissett salt marsh, Falmouth, MA, United States - SSM-Prop-6N | ecosystem: Environmental > Aquatic > Marine > Wetlands > Sediment ... | reverse complement strand
AACGGCAACGTTGTTCGGAACGAAACACTACGGGATGAACTACGGGCTCATTTTCACGTCCTACGGCGTTGGCGCGCTCCTTGGCAACACGCTGGCAGGAATGATTCGCGATGCCTCGGGAGGATACCTCCCCGTGTTCTTGCCTGTTATGGGGCTAGCCGTCGTCGGCATTGTCATCAGCCTCCTCTGGCTGAAGCCGGTCAAAACCTAGAGCTCTCGTTTCATGCAGCCGCGGGTAAGCATCGTCTTGCCCGCGGGCTCTTCTATCAACCGCTTGAAAAGAAGCAAGCAGGCAAATCCCTAAGAAAGAGGGAAATGTCCGTCACACTGAGCCTTGAAGGGAATCTACCATGACATTCTGCACTGTTGTGAACTGCATAGATGGACGTGTTCAACAACCGGCTCTCGACTATCTCACGAAGCGATTCGCTGTCACTTGCGTGGACGCCATCACTGAACCGGGGCCAAATGGCATTCTGAACCGTCGGAATGACGCAGCCACCGTGGCATCCATCCTCCGACGCATCGACGTCTCGGTAAGTGAGCACTCCTCCGTCGGCATCGCCGTGGTCGGGCACTACGACTGCGCCGGGAACCCCGGAGACAAAGACCATCAGGATGCGGATACACGTGCCGCCGTTCGCTTCCTACGTGCCCGCTACCCCAACACGTCCATCATCGGTCTCTGGATTGGCAAGACATGGGCCGCTGAGGAAATCGAAGTCCCAGACCTCAACACGTAGAGACACGCCCAATGATGGAGCCGCTTTCGACTCGCCCCGCCTTTTGCAGATAGCTCCGCGCTGAATCAGCGCCATTCCGACCAGATCCATCAAGTCACAAGGCTAACGCGACCCACAAGAACTGGTCGTGCGCCCGCCTGGGGAGAAGCGCCTGGTCTGATCATGCTAAGATAGAAATCCGCTCGGCGGAAACCGCATCCCTCTGAGCCACGTCTTCTGCATACAGACCCTCACGTTGGCTCACTAGACAACGTTCCTCCTGACGCGATCAGCAGAGAAGACGCCGCACCTTACACCACATGTTGTGGCTCGAACAGGCAATATGGGATACTCTGTCTGGAAAGAAAGGAAGCTCATGCCAAAATCACCCTCCCATCTCGTCTGGGTGGACCTCGAAACCACGGGAATCAGCGACCGTACTTGTTCGATCCTGGAAATCGCGACCATCGTCACAGACAAGGATCTGGATATCGTGGAAGAAGGGCCATCCCTGGTCATTCATCAACCCAACAATGTGCTCAGAAAAATGGATCAATGGTGCATCGATCAACACGGAGCATCAGGCCTCACAGAAGCCAGCCGCACATCAGACATCTCGCTAAGCGATGCCGAGGCGCAAACGCTTGCCTTCGTGCGCAAGTATTGTTTGAACGGGAAAGCCCCCTTGTGTGGCAACTCCATCGGCTTCGATCGCCGATTCATCATGCACCACATGCCTAAGCTCAACAACTATCTAGACTTTCGCAATGTAGATGTCAGCTCGTTTAAGGAGCTCATCTATCGCTGGTATCCGGGCATTGTAGAGAAGGTCGTCAAGAAAACGACTCACCGTGCGTTAGACGACATCCGCGAATCGATTGACGAGATGCGGTTCTACAGACAGCACGTGTTTCGCGTGCAGACGCCGTGAACACACTCCCGGAACGAGCGCCGCTCTCTGACAAGTTCGCAATTTGGGAGAACGACGTCATCGAAGCTCGTCAGCGAATCGCTTCGTTCATTCACCGCACGCCGGTGCTGACGTGTTCTACGCTGAACGAGAACATCGATGCGTCCGTGTTCTTCAAGTGCGAGAACTTCCAGAAGACGGGCTCTTTCAAGTTCCGGGGAGCATGCAATGCCGTTGCCAGTCTGAGCGAAAGCGAGCGTGCACGCGGCGTCGTCACTCACTCCAGCGGCAACTACGCTCAAGCACTGGCACGGGCCGCCAGCCTGCATGGCGTGCCAGCCTACATCGTCATACCCGAGGATGCATCCGAGGTCAAGAAGCAAGCCACCATCGGCTATGGTGCAACCATCACCCTCTGTCCCCCCACGCACGCTGGCAGGCACAATGCCGCGGCGCGGATCCAAGAAGAGACCGGAGCCACATTCCTGGATTCACACGATGACGCTCGCGTATTCGCTGGGCAAGGAACCGCTTGCCTCGAGCTAATGGATGAGATCAGTAAGCTCGATCTGATTCTCGCCCCCATTGGCGGAGGCGGCTTGCTGGCAGGCACGCTGCTCGCAGCCAAGCACGCCCTTCCCAACATCGCTGTCATCGGATGTGAACCCGCTGGAGCTGATGACGCCGCCCGCGGCATTGCACGTGGAGAGCGCATCGTCAACTTCTTCCCCCAAACGATCGCTGACGGCCTCCGCACACCCTTGGGCGAGAACACGTTTTCGATCATTCAAGCGCTTGCCGACGACATCGTGCTCGTATCCGAATCGGACATCATCCACGCCATGCAATTCATCTGGGAGCGCATGAAGATCGTCATCGAGCCCTCCAGTGCCGTTGCCGTCGCACCGTTGCTCACTGGCTCTGTTACGGCAGCACGCAAACGCATCGGCGTCATCCTCAGCGGAGGCAATGTCGATCTGACACAGTTCTTCAAGTTGCTGACAGCAGCACCTATGTAGCCGCAGCTTGGCTGATCTTAAGTTCAGACCCGAATGCGGAAAGCTAACCGGCGTCACTGGAGGGAGTCCATATCGAGCGTCTCTCTGGCGCCGGCGGACAGATGTTGCCTTTGAGCCAGGGGGATGCTGGAGCGAATCTCTCGCCAGCATCTTCGGACTAGAAGCCTGTGTGGGACTGATGTTCGTGTTCACACGTATCCTAGGAGCACTTGTCGGCTTGAGTGGGTACCGATTCCCCGCCGTGCGCAACGCTGAGAATTTGCTGCCGGATCACGATACGCTGACGTAGAGGCTGCACACGCACAATGCGCCTCATGGCCTCGTCACTGCTCAGGATCTGGAAACTGGCAAGCCATCTAGCCAGCTCTCCGGTTACCTATCCTCAACTACTGCTCGGGCTTATGAGCTAGATACACCGTGTTGGATGACTCGCCGCCCGAGTAAGGATTGGGGAAGGTCACGATGTGAGCTTCTGATAGCCCGAATACGGTATCGAGCAACTGAGTGAATTTTGCGTCCGGCCGATCGTTGGACCACAGCCCGAAAACGCCATCAGAATGGAGCTTGTCAGCCAGGTCGCGCAACCCCTGCTCTGTATAGAACAAACCATTCCCCGGATTGAGCCACTGGCTTGGGGAATGATCGATGTCCAACAACACGGCATGGAACTGCCGACGTACGTCGTCACGATCGAATGAGCCGGTGGCTGATGCTGCTTTGAAGAAGTCGGCGCAAGTCAAGATGCAACGGGGATCTGTTGTCAGTTTCTCTCCCAGGGGGACAAGGCCTCGGCGATGCCAGTCGATCACTGGTTGCATCACCTCGATAACTCTCAGAGATCTGACACGCGGATTCTCCAACACCGCTGCGGCTGTGTAGCCTAGACCCAAGCCCCCAACCACGATGTCCCAATCCGCACCTTGCAGCGCTGCAAGCCCTAGCTTCGCCAATTGAATCTCGGCTTCGGTGAACAGACTGGACATCAGAAACTCGTCGCCTAGCTTCACTTCGTAGAGGATCTTGCCGTCAAGCCGTGGTTCGGCCCGCCGCCTAAGACTGATGTCACCCAGTGGTGTTTGCTCGAAATCGAGTTCTTCAAAAAGCGGGGTCATTGCCCAAGTCCCCGTTCGATAGTGCGATCCATCATCTCACTTCTGACGCTGATCGCGATCAATCGCGCACTGCCACGCGCAGCGTCTCCAGGAACCGGTCGCGAGACGCCTCCAAGACAACATCTACGTTAGGCTTCCGTCCAGAGACTCGGAGGTGATCAACCACCGTCGCTCCTCGTGTCAGTTCCGATTTCGTTTCGATGTCTACGCGTAGATGCTTGGTCACGGTCGCCACATCCGGTTCTAGGGCAACAGCCATGGCAATCGGATCAGGAAGGTCAAATCCATCTTGCTTGAGATAGCCAATGCCAAACTCGCGCAGCGCCTTCTGGATGTCGACACAGAACGCAGCCAGATCGGAGACAGCGTGGAGTTCGTCAGCTTGCTCGGATGTGAATGTGGCGTGTTTGTGCGAGACGTCCCAGCCAACCATTTGGATAGGCAATCCTGATTCGAACACGATCTTGGCGGCATCGGGATCGACCCAAATGTTGTACTCAGCGGCGGGAATGATGTTGCCGTAGCCGTATCCAATGCCGCCCATGATCACGCAGCGCTCGACAGCCTCGGCAATCGACGGATCGCGTAGCAAAGCAGCAGCCACGTTGGTGAGCGGCCCCAGCGTTACCAGCGTGATCTTCCCAGCGAACTTGTGAATGGTTTCAACGAGAACGTCGACCGCGTGGCCAACGGCTGGTTTTCGTCCCGTCAACGACAGTCCAATGTCCCCCATGCCGTCTTCTCCGTGACAGAACTGTGCCGTTTCCAGTGGCCTCAACATCGGCTTGTCGATCCCCGCATACACAGGCGTTGACATCCCACATCGTTCGACCGTGTAGAGCGCGTTCTGCACACCATGCCCCAGAGGCACATTGCCAGCAACTACGGTGATCGCTTCCACCTGGACGTCGAGATGCTGAAGCGCCATCACCAACGCGACGGCATCGTCGGAAGCCGTATCCGTATCAATGATAAATTGCCGCACATCAACCTCCTCATCGATCATTCTTTCCGATTCTACAGCCTAAGCCGGGAGGAAGATCTACTCCCACTCAATCGTGGCAGGCGGCTTGCTGGTAATATCGTAGACGACACGCCCGATTTCGGGGATCTCCCTCGTAATTCGCTGCGCTGCGCGATCGAGCAAGTCGTAGGGAAGGCGCGCCCAATCGGCAGTCATCGCATCGACGCTGGTCACAGCCCGCAGAGCAATGACGTTGCCATAACGGCGCTCGTCCCCCGCTACGCCAACCGAGCGAATGGGCGTCAGCACGGCCAACGCCTGCCACGCCGTGTGGTAGGCGTCAAATTCGCGGAGCGTCGAGAGGAAGAGTTCGTCGGCACGACGAACGATGTCGACACGCTCTCGAGTCACTTCGCCGAGAATGCGAATGGCCAACCCGGGACCAGGAAACGGATGCCGCAAGCGAATGGCGTCCGGCAAGTCAAGTAGCCGAGCGACGTCCCTCACCTCGTCCTTGAACAGAGATCGGAACGGTTCGAGAAGCTCGAACCCCAGCTCCGCAGGCAGCCCGCCTACGTTATGATGCGACTTGATGTTGGCAGCGCCTTCGCCACCGGCAGACTCGATGACATCGGGATACAGCGTCCCCTGGGCCAGGAAGCGACAGGTTCCGGCTCGCGCCGACTCCTCTCGGAAAACGTTGACAAACTCTCGTCCGATGATCTTGCGCTTCTGCTCAGGATCGGCCACGCCGGCCAGCGCGTCAAAGAAGCGATCTGCTGCATCCACGGTGGTCAGATTGACGCCCAGTGGCCGCAGTGCGGTCTCCACTTCTTCGCGCTCCCCTGCCCTCAGCAAGCCGTGATCGACGAAAACTGCCCGATGGCGAACCTCCGCCCGCGCCAGCAGCAAACCCAATGCCGACGAATCCACGCCACCTGAAACGCCCAGTAGAACCATGTTATCGCCTACGCGTTCCCTCGTGTCGCGGATCAGCCGCTCCACGTTGTGCTCGGCTGTCCAGTCGCGCGGCACATTGGCCATGTCAAGAAAGTTCGACAGCAATCGGTCGCCTTCCGGCGTGTGCACGACTTCTGGATGAAACTGTACTCCGAGGAACCGCTCATCCGATGAGGCAATGGCTGCATGAGGATTTCGATCCGTCCCAGCAATCGAAGTCCACGCCTCAGGCAGGCGCTGCACCGAGGAGGCGTGGCTCATCCAAACAGACAAGGCGCCACTTAGCCCTTCGAATAGTCGTCCTTGATGACGGATCAGCGTATCGGCGCCGTATGAGCGTGTGCCAGCATCAGCAACTGCACCGCCAAAATGGGTCGCCAGTAACTGCATGCCGTAGCAGATTCCAAGGATGGGGATTCCTAGATCGTAGACGCCGCCATCCGGCAACGGCGCGCCGGAATCGAACACAGACTCTGGGCTGCCGGAGAACACGATGGCATGGGGATCTTGTTGACGAATCCTGTCGATCGGCGCCGTTCCTGGCAGAATGACCGAGTGGGCGTTCGACTCACGAATGCGCCGGGCAATCAACCGTGTGTACTGTGATCCAAAGTCGAGGACAACGACGCTCACGGCGTCTCCTCGGCAAAGACGATGGTTCCATCATCAGGGTTCATCGAATCGATCGGGGCCAGCGTCACAATCGGGACGTTGAATGGACGTAGCGCGTCACGCCCGTGGGCGAACGTCTTCTCAATCACGAAGCCGAATCCGACAACGTCAGCGCCGGCTTCGGTCACCATGTTCGCCAACGCGGCACTGGTGGTTCCTTGATACAGGAAGTCATCCACGATGATGATGCGATCTCCGCGCGCTAGATAATCAGAAGAGATGGCAAGCTCAGTCGCTGTTCCCTTGGTTGGGGAGACCACGGTGCGCACGATGGGACGGATCATGGTCGCCGCCTTGCCCTTCTTGGCATACAGCGCGGGGATTCCCAATCGCCGGGCCAATTCGTAAGCCACAATGTTGCCCGCCGCCTCGGCCGTAAGCACGCACGTCGCGCCCAGTTCGGAAAGCCGGTCGGCAAGCAAATCTCCCACCATCGAAATGAATCCCGGATCAATGCGATGATTGAGCATACCATCGACTCTGAGAAACTCCGGCCCCAGGATTTCCGCTTCACGAGCGATCCAATCCCGCAGCTTCTTCACTCGTCCCCTCCTCAGCGAATGTTGAACGACACCTAACGATAGTCCTCGCTGCTACCTTTGTACGCCACGCCCTGCTGTTCCTCGGTACGATCCGTTGGCGAAGGCGGCGGCGGAGACAAGGCCGTGATTCTTGCATAGAGCTCCAGCGTCATTGGGTAGTCGGCAGCGGCCAGTGACTGCTCCAACTGCACAAGATTTCGAGCTCCGATAATGGGCGTAGTGATCGCAGGGTGTGCAGCCACCCAAGCCACAGCCAGCGTAGCCGGAGCCACTCCGCAATCATCAGCCAGTGCCGCAAACTGCTCGGCGGTGTTGTAGTACTGGACATTGGCATAGCGAGTGGCATACATGGTGTTGTCCACCAACCGCCCCTGATCGGGCTTCCTGGATGCTCCATACTTGCCTGTCAGCAGTCCGCCGCCAAGCGGGCTGTACGAGATCACGCCCAAGCCCTCGGATAGCGCCAACGGAAGAATCTCGACTTCGGCTTGGCGTTTCGCCAGGCTGTACATCGGCTGAATGCACGCAAACGCTGCCAATCCCTCACACGCCGAGATCCCCAACGACACTGCAATCTGCCAAGCTGCCCAGTTACTCACGCCGGTGTAAAGGACCTTCCCTTCACGCACAAGCTTATCCAGCACGCGCAGCGTCTCTTCCATCGGCGTGTCGGGATCGAACGTATGCACGAACAACAGATCCAGCCGATCAGTGGTCAGTCGTTTCAAGCTCGCTTCGACAGATGGTTGGATGTTGCGGCGCGACAATCCCCGGTCGTTAACGCCATCTCCCATTGGGAATCCAACCTTCGACGTAATCACCAACTGATCACGTTCCGATTGGATGAGTCGTCCGAGGATTTCCTCGGCCGCGCCAGCAGAGTACACATTGGCGCAGTCGAAGAAATTGATGCCCGCCTCTCTGCAACGGTGATACATGGCCGCCGACGTCGCTTCGTCAGCCGCCCCTCCAAAGGACATCGTGCCGAAACAAAGGCTCGACACACGCATCCCGGTTTGTCCCAGCAATCGAGTGTTCATTGTGCCTCCGTTTCAAACCGCTCTACTCGCTAGGCTTCGAACACAACCTCGCCCTCAATCATCACACGCTCCACGCGACTATGGGCAACATCAAACGGATGACCAGAAAGGATGACCAGATCGGCGTCCTTGCCCACTTCAATACTGCCCACGCGGTCGTCGACCTTGAGCATCTCCGCAGGCGTCAATGTAATCGCCCTCAGAGCCTCGTCATCGGACATACCCTCATTGATGGCCACGGCAGCGTCCAGCCGGATGTGCCGTACAGCCGACATCTGATCGGTCTGGATGGCAATCTTGACTCCAGCCTTGGACAGAACGGCTGCGTTCTTGGGATTCAGCCCACGCAGTTCGTATTTGGAGCGAGAGATCAAGACAGGGCCAGGAACACAGGGCACGCCTTCTTGGGCCAGGATGTCAGCAATCTTGTAGCCTTCCGTAGCGTGAATGAGGACAAGATCAAAGTCGAACTCCTTGGCTAATCGAATGGCCGTCATGATGTCATCAGCGCGATGGGCGTGGATGTGTGCCGGAATCTCCTTAGTCAGGACCTTGGCCAGTCCTTCAAGCTTGAGATCAATCTCGAACGGATCCGGCTCTTTGGCGTCTGCTACCCCCGCTTTGAAGTCGACCACCTTCTGCTCATGTTTGGCCTTCTTAACAAGATAGCCTTGGCCCTTAATCAGCCACTCTCGCATCGTGCCCGCGTTGCCCATTCGTGTCGACGGCGTGCGTTTCTGCTCTCCGTAGACACGTTTCGGATTCTCACCCAGCGCCATTTTCATTCCCGCCGGGAACAGAACGAGCATCTCGTCAATCGTGCGTCCACGCGTCTTCACAACCGCAGTTTGTCCGCCAATCAGATTGCCAGATCCCGGCCCCGTACCAATACAGGTGACCCCGGCCTCCCGCAGATCCTGGAATGCCTTATCTTCAGGATGAATGGCGTCGATCGCTCGCAGATGAGGCATGACGGGATCGGTCATCTCGTTGCCATCCGAGTGATTCCAACCAACGCCGTCTGAGAATACGCCTGTGTGACAGTGAGCATCGATCATGCCCGGGATGATGTACTTGCCGCTGGCATCGAAAATGCTCGCTTCTAGTGGAATCTGAACATCGACCCCCACGGCTTTGATCTTCCCGTTTTCGATAAGAATCGTCCCATTGGCGATTGTTTGATCGGGGGTAAGAATGGTGGCACGCTTGATTGCTTGCACGGTGGTTCCTCCTCGCAGTACGGACTACATCATGGTGTTGCCATCTGACATGGCGTAGCAGGCCTCGTCTTGCTGTCAAGTGATCTCAGTATATTTGTTTCGCAACCCACTCTCCATGCTCGTACGCACGCCTGGGCTCGGCAAATCAACTCTCGTCAATTCGAAGCTTGCTGCAGACTGTCCGCGAAGGCTTCGGGCAAAATGGACTTGGGGATGGATGCCTTGGCTGTCTTGTAGGGATCGACCAGCTGGCTGATGCCCATGTCCACAGACAAACTAGTCAGCATGTACGCTTCTTCTTTGCTGACTCCACGAACTCGCTGTAGCAGGGCAACGGCTTGACGCGTGACTTCAACAAGCGCACTCTCAATCGAAGGCAACGAAACAAGGATGTGCACTGCGTCTTCAGTTTCCACGCATGGCCACTTCAGGCTGTGCCCGGCAATGCGATCGACTCGCACAGTGATCCGCGCCGCCACTTCGCACCCCGAGACACAGACCTCGCCATCGCCCATCACGGCATGCACATCACCCATAGCGAGCATGGCTCCGGACTGGAACACCGGGAGATAGACCGAACTCCCTTCTCCTATCTCCTTGGTGTCCATGTTGCCGCCGTGGCGATGTGCAGTTCCCGTCGGAAACGAGTCGGATTCAGAAGCCACACCAATCACGCCAATCATCGGCTTGGCCTTCAACACAAGATCGCCGAAACGGACCTCTCCATCACAAATTGGCAGGATGCGGGTTGCGTAGTTGTCGATCTCGTCCCCAAGAACGCCAAGACCCGGCCCGGTGACAATCGCTCCTTGGGAATCCATATCAATCGAGATCACCTGAACAACAAGAGTGTCCCCCGGTTCGACGCCCTCCATTCGCACCGGTCCAGTTGCCGGATTCACGCGATTGAAGTCCAGCCCTGTCAAGATGTCAGTCTCGCTGCGCACTTGGCCGCCCAGGGCGTCCAACGCATCGAAGCAGACAACTTCTCCAAGACCAATTGAATCTACCGCAGTCACATCGGGCCCGAAGGCATAGATATGCCGACTTGAAGAGATCGTTTTCATGGCAACTCCCTACCACACCATGGGCACATAGCCATCTTTGATGGCATCTGAAATGGGGACACCGACGTACTCGACACCGCATCCGAGGCTCTGCAGCGCTTCAGACACGCCGTATTTGTCAGAGCAATACTTGCAGGCCACCGGCACCAGTTCCTCTCCGATCATGGCTGTCACTGCCTCACGCAATGCGGGATCTGTGGCTAGTTGTGTCTCCGACGGCCCAAACAGGAAGATCCTAACATCCGACATCCATCCCTGTTTGGCGGCGTTTCGTGCATACATCAGTCCCATTTCTAGAACACGCGGGTCGCCGCTTGCCAGAATCACAGCCAATTTGTCATTCATAGAATCTCCTCTTGGATCTCATTACGGCTTCATGATCAGAGTATACGATTTGCATCTTGCAGAGCTCATCCGCATGCTGGGTGAGTAACAAGCTGGCCTTGAAAGGGAGAAGAGATGGAAAACACGAGTCAGTTTTGCCACGAGAAGGGACTCCCGTTCCTTGAAGCACGCGCTCTCACCAAAACGTATCAAGTGGGGACGTCCACAGTACATGCCCTGCGCGACGTCGATTTCGCGGCCATGCAGGGCGATTTCATCGTCATCAACGGGCCATCCGGTAGCGGCAAGACCACTTTCCTGAACCTCATCTCCGCCATTGACCGGCCAAGTGAGGGCGAAGTACTCATTCAAGGGGTATCTACGAATACGCTGTCCGAACGTCAGCTTGCCCAACTGCGCAAAGACAAGATTGGTCTCATCTTCCAAACCTTCAACCTGATCCCCGTCCTGTCTGCAGCGGAAAATGCAGAGTACCCACTACTTCTCCAGAAGATACCCAAAGCAGAGCGATCCAAACGTGTTCGTAACATGCTGGCTGAGGTGGGCTTGGGTGAGCTTGGCCGCCGTCGCCCCAATGAATTGTCCGGCGGTCAGCGCCAGCGCATCGCCATCGCCCGCGCCTTGATCACGCGTCCCAAGCTGGTGCTTGCCGACGAGCCGACAGCCAATCTAGATTCAGAAACAGGCGCCCAAGTGATGGATTTGATGCGCAAGCTCAATGAGGAACATTGCGTCGTGCTTCTGGTCGTGACTCATGACCCAGCGGTGACGAAGTACGCGCAACGCAGGATTCGTATTCACGACGGACGCCTGGCGGAGGGCTCCCAGCCATGACCTGGTGGATTCCTCTGCGAAGCCTACTCCGAAATCGCCGCAGGACCCTGCTTTCTGTGGCGATCATCGCCTTGGGAACCGCTATTTCGCTATTTGTGTTCGGCTTCCTAGAGGATTCGCGATTACAGATTCAAGCCACGACAGTTGATGAGTACGGCAACCTGCAGATTGCCTCGCCCGCGCTTTGGGATGACACAGCAGAGGGCTATGAGTATCTCATCATGCCCGAGACGGAGTCCAGGATCCGCGAGCTGTTGGTTGGGCGTGCAGCGATCACAGGCATCACATCGCAGCTGCAACTCCCTGGCCTCATCGCAGCAGGGAACCAAACCCAAGTCGTACGCATCACGTCACAGGTGCCTGAAAACGGCACGCTCAACATCGATGCGTTTGTCATCGACGGTCGCCCTCTCCGAACATCTGACGTAGCCGCCGTACTGATAGGACGGTCGCTCGCCAATCGCCTTGGCTTGGCAGTCGGCGATGTCGTCACGCTCACGCTCACGACTGTGGATGGTGCGTACAACGCCACACCGCTCCAGATCGTTGGCATCTATCGATTCACATCCGAACAGGTTGAACTCCGCTCGTTGTTCATGCCGTTATCTTTTGCACAACGTCTCTTGAACACAAAGGGCGTCGATCGTCTGATCGTCAATCTGGGAAGCATCTCTGCCACAAACGCAGAGGCGTCAGCCATCCAGCGCTTGCTTGATAACGATGCGCTATCGCTCAGAGTCGAGACGTGGGATGACTTGTCCCCGTTCTACAAGGAGCTTGCCGGCTTCTTCGACCTCTTGTTCGGATTCTTGACGCTTGCCGTATTCATTCTCGTGTTTTTCATCATCCTGCAGGTGCTTACGTTGGCATTCTTAGAACGAACCCGAGAGATCGGCACCCTACGCGCCCTGGGAACCACACGTGGAGAGGTCCTTAGCCAGCTGCTGATGGAGAGCGGTTGGCTGGCCATCATCGGGAGCCTAACCGGCGTCTTCGTTGGCCTTGCCATCAGCCTCGGCTTCAATGCCCTTGGAATCGAATGGCGACCGCCTGGGACTGTAGAAGCCAGCGTATTATCCGTCCAGATTGGCCTGATGACAGCGCTGCCTCCTTTTGGCGTTAGTGTTGTTGCGACACTTCTATCAGCCATCTTCCCGGCTATCCAGACTTCGCGTCTGCGCGTTGTCGATGCACTGAGAGTGGAGTAGGAGGCGACATGCAGTTGAAGATTTCATTACGAAACGTGTTCAGAAATCGCCGCAGAACCGCCTTCAGTCTGGCCGTCATCGTCGTTGGGTTTGTCGTCCTTGTCTCAGTACTAGGCTTCGTTGAGGAGGCCTTACGCTCAACGAAGACCTCGCTGGCCGACGAATCCGGTGCCCTGCAAGTTGCCTCTGCTGGTCTGTTCGATAACACATCCAAGGGCTATGACTACCTGATTAACCCCGAGACGTTGGATCGCATTGTCACCGAGGTACGGAAGCTAGAAGGCGTGAGCAGCGTCACGTGGCAACTGAATTTCGCAGGCCTTGTAGGGGATGAAGCAGGCAGCACGCTGATTATCGGGCGAGGCATCGTGCCCTGCAGTGACCTTCAGGACTACGAGTGCATCGTCGCAGCGGGTAGCCCCTTGGACGAGTCCTCAGATCGAGACACCGTATTGGGAATCGCTCTGGCTAGGAAGCTTGGCGTCGTGCCAGGCGATCGCGTCAACATCGCCACGGGAACAGTGACAGGTAACTTCAATGCTGCGACAGTCACGGTAAAGGGCGAGATTGTCTATGCGCTAGAAGAGCTGGAGGCTCAGTTGGGGTTGTTTCCCATCTCGTTCGTACAGCGTCTATTGAAAACCGACGGCATCGAGCGAATCCTCGTCGGCCTTGAGAACGTCGACAACGCTGACGCCGTTGCCGCCATCCTACAACAGCGCCTCAATGAGGCGGGCATTCCGCTGGAAGCGCGTACTTGGAAGGAACTCAATCCATCCTATGAGTCCATCGAGTCCTTCTACGGCGCGTTATCAGGATTATCTATGACGGGCATTGCCATTCTCGTGTTCTTCAGCGTGCTTGAGGTGCTCACGATATCGTTCCTCGAGCGAAGTCGTGAGATTGGTACGCTTCGCGCGTTTGGCACACCGCGTAGCCGAATCTTTGGATCGTTCCTCTTGGAAGCAGCATCGCTTGGCGTGATTGGAGCACTCATCGGCGCTGTGCTCAGTACAGCCCTGATTCTTTCCTTCAATGCCATTGGCTTCGCATGGACGCCACCTGGCGCTGCCATTCCTCAAGCGATTCGCCTTAGCCTGAGCGCTCAAGTAATCGTCATGCCGATCCTGACCATTCTGGTCGCGACACTCCTCAGTGCGTTGTTCCCGTCCTGGAGAAACTCAAGGATTGAAATCGTAAGGGCCCTTCAGAGTGTATAGAAGACGACGAAAGGAGATCTCATGAAACGCACACTCATCGTACTCACCGCGCTCATCGGTTTGGCGGCTGGGTCACTTGTTGCACAGGACTTGACGGACATCGAGCTTCTCACTGCTCTGGACGAGGCTCGATTCTTCAATGAATCGATCACACAGATCTCGATTCGCATTCTATCTGAGACGCCTGACGAGACCCGTGAGGCTAACCTAATCCTGTCCTTCCTGGATACCGAGGACGGGTCCTATGCCCGGATCGAATTTGCCAGCCCAGATGAGTTGGCTGGACAAGTCTTCTTGTCCACGCCTGATGCCACCTACTTCTATGGTCCGGATCTCGACTTCCCCATCAAGACCAGCGCCACACAGGAGGTCTTCGGTGACGCCGCTGTCGCACAAACCAGTGGCATCCGATTCGCTGATTCCTACACGATTGAAGAGCGCCGCATCGTGACAGCCGAAGATGGGACTGAATACTGGGAGATTGACTTGGCCGCCATCGACTTCACGGTCGCATTCCAAGCGGTCACAGTGAGCGTCAACCCAGAAACCCTCCTCCCCATCTCTGCCATTTTGTATGCCGTCAGTGGCCTCCCCTTCTATGAGGTGTTCTACGAGAGCTACCAGACGCAGGAAGACGATGTGTATGTCACAACTCAACGGATCGTCAATCAGCTGCTTCTCGGACGGGTGACAACCTCGGAGATCCTTGAGATCGGCACGACGGTCTTTCCGTTCGAGTTCTTCGATCCCGATTCCCTCGGCACAAGCGAACTGCCCTAACTGTCGAAATCTGAAGCCGTGCTGTACAATGAGCGGGCTCTCCTGTTCAGGAGAGTCCGTTTTCATCTAGGCGTTGGAGTGTCCACATGACCGATCATAGCTCACAACTAGGCACGGCCCCCATCCGATCCCTGCTGATCAAGATGTCGGCACCCGCCATGGTAGGATTGGCCGTCCAGTCTCTATACAACCTGACAGACACGTTCTTTGTGGGACAGGGCGTTGGCTCGCTCGGTATCGCCGGCATTGTGATTTCTTTTCCTATCCAAATACTCGTCATGGCGATCGCGCAGATGTATGGCATCGGATGCTCCTCCATCGTGTCTCGCCGGTTGGGGGCAGGAAACCATGAAGAGGCCAAGCATACACTCGGCAATCTCTTCACACTGATCATCTTCTTCAGTGCCATCATCGGTGGTTTCGGCAGCACCTACTTGACATCTTTACTGCGCTTGTTTGGTGTGACGGAAGGGATTCTTCCTTTCGCGACAGCCTACTCGCGGACCATTTTGCTCGGCACGCCATTTTTCATGTTTGCCATGGCAACCTCTGCTGTGGTTCGAGCTGAAGGCAATGCCCGCGTCGCCATGTGGACCATGGTCATATCGGGACTACTGAACATTGTGCTCGACCCCTTGTTCATTTACGTCTTTCACATGGGCATTCGAGGTGCGGCATTGGCGACGGTTCTCGCTCAGGCAACGACAGTCATGTACTTGCTCTATTACTTCGCCAAGGGACGCAGCTCGCTTCGCGTACAGCTCCGTCACTTCCGATTGAGTATGTCCATTGTCAGAGAGGCGACTGCCGTGGGCTCGGGTTCCGGACTTCGTTCAGCGGCATCCGTCTTCACGATGATTCTGCTCAACAGAAGCCTAGCACCCTATGGTGGTGATATTGCTATTGCCACCTTCGGTGTCATTAACCGCATTATCATGTTCCTCTTCCTGCCCATGTTTGGCATCATTCAGGGCATGATGCCGATTGTCGGATACAACTACGGCGCAGGAAACCATGAGCGCGTAAGGCACGTGATTCGATTGGCCAACATTGTCACAACGGTCATGTCCGCAGGTACTTCCTTGCTGCTCATGGCTATTCCCGCACTAGCGCTTCGCATCTTCATTCGAGACCCCCAAGTCATTGCCATGGGAACGCCAGCTCTTCGCATTATCATCCTCGGATTCTCAACAGTCGGCTTCCAGGTCGTAGCCTCTGGAATGTATCAGGCCTTGGGCAAGGCGGTCCCGGCACTTGTCTTGGCGTTGCTGCGGCAAGTTATTCTGTTAACGCCACTCATCCTGCTGTTGCCACGCTTCTTCGGATTAACTGGTATCTGGGTTGCCTTCCCCGCCGCTGATATCGCTGCCGCCCTCATTACTGGCTGGATGCTGATTGCTCTCCGAAGGCAGATGCACCAGCACGATCTCGCTTCCGACGCTGGCTCATGAGACACATAAAGACCCGTGTCCAGGACAACCGGCAAGCGTTCCGGGAAGCCATTTGGGTGTCTTGTCGGGGACGGTAGCGCCTTCTCACGCGTAGGTGTCGTGTGCTAGAGTAGGAGTCACAGTCTGGTAAAGGGGGTTCCAACATGTTGAAACGTTGCAGTGTTTTCACCGGCATCGCGGTCATGCTTCTTCTTGTCTCATTCGCTTCATTCGGGCAGGATGCGCCACTGATTTCAGAACAGGTGCAGGAGACGGCCGCATCAGCACTTGACCAAGGGCTGACCTACATCGATAGCGCCGCCAAATACCTCGGTCAAGGAGTGCTGTACATCCTCAACCTGATTACGAATGACCGAGTGTCTGATGATTTGCAGAAGCCGATCGGCTACCTAGCACTCATCACGCTGATCCTGATCTTGTTTGGATTGCTTGACGTTGCACGCCGCATTATCTGGATCGGAATCGTCGTAGGATGGGTCCTGCTTATCGTCCGTATCATTCTCGACGCGCTCAATCTCTGAGATTGCCGAATCTGCATGAACGCGGCTCGTTATCATGACGAGCCGCGTTCATGCCACTCCCTCACAGAGATAGAACGCGTTGCCCGTTCGTCCAGCCCCAAACAGCCATGCCCGCTAGACTTCGCTTTCTGCTGATGTGTGTTCTTCCCGGAACACACCCCAGACACCAACGAGCACCAATCCCATCCCGCTGATGACACTGAGCGATGCACCCTCTCTGAGAATGAGCCACCCCAGGATAACGGCGACCACCGGGTTAACATAAGCATAGGTCATCGCAATGTGGGTAGGAAGCAGATGCAGAGCTCGCACGTAGGCCGTGAAGGCAATAACGCTTCCGGCCACAGTGAGATAGGCCAGCGCCCCCCACGCTTCGACCGAAGGAGCCGGCCAAGGCTCGCCGGTCACCAAGAACACGACAGCAAATCCGGCACTGCCCAACAGGTGAAGATAAGCCGAACTCACCAAAGGGGAGACCGCCACCGGACGGCGAATCTGCAGCATCGACCCGAAAGCCCATGTGATCGGCGCCGCGATCAGCATGAGAATCGTCACCAGGTCCGCCCTTTCAGCGACCAACAGCTTTGGCACAGACAGCAGTCCAATTCCCGCAAATCCGATAGAAAGATACAGAAGTAATCGCCAGGATGGCCGCTGCCGCCGCCAAATGGCGTCGATAACAGCCGACCAGATGGGGACGGCTGCCACCAGGAGCGCCGCATAGCTTGAATCTGCCCGCTGCTCGGCCCAGTTCACCAACCCGTTGGCACCAGGCCACATGAGGAGTCCGGCAATCGCCAGTGTTGCAAATTCCGATCGTGAAAGACGAATTCGCGCACGTCGTAGGGCAGCCCATCCCAGAAGTGCAATGCCCGCAACAAGAGTTCGTATCGCACCAAGCGCGAATGGAGGGAAGCCCGCTCCCTCCCGAACAGCAAACCGGATCGCCAGATACGTGCTTCCCCAGACCATGTACACGACAAAGAGATACGCCAATCCTTTTGCCGTCACTGACTTCTGATGATGAACCTGATCCACGCTGTCTCCCTGCACCCTGCGGGTTCGCACATTCTAAGCTCGCGTTCACTTCGATCAAGCCGGCCAAATCGAGCCTCGTTCGCCAACGACCCCGTCGTCTGGCATTTCGGTTCAGACAGCTAGCCCTTACTATAGAAAGGAATCGCCATCAAGAAGGGGGTACGCGTGAGCACAGAAGATCTTAAGAAACAGGCCGCCCACCGGGCGGTGGAGTTCATTCAGTCAAACATGGTCGTGGGCTTGGGGCACGGCTCGACGACCGCCTTCGCCATCGAGAAACTGGCACAGCTTCTCCAATCTGGAGAGCTAGCAAGTATCACCGCCGTTCCCTGCTCACTAGAAGTCGAGGCCCACGCGCGGAGATTGGGTATTCCGCTGGCATCGCTTGAAGAGCAACCGGTAATTGATCTGACCATCGACGGCGCCGATGAGGTTGATCCGCAAATGAATCTAATCAAGGGCGGAGGAGGCGCGTTGCTTCGCGAGAAGATCGTTGCTTGTGCCAGTCAACGCGAGATCATCATAATCGACGGATCGAAATTGTCTGCGAAACTTGGGACGAGCTTTGCACTCCCGGTGGAGGTTATCCCGTTTGCGTGGGCGATTGAGAAGCAATTCATCGAAGGGCTCGGTGCCAAAGTGATGCGACGTGGCGGCGACAAGCCATTTGTCACCGATCAAGGCAACGTCATCCTCGATTGCCAATTCTCGCCCATTGACAATGCGGCTCAACTTGCCCGCACTCTGAACGATCGTGCAGGAATCGTCGAACACGGACTGTTCATCGATCTGGCCACCGACTTGATCGTTGCCGACAGCAGCGGCGCTCGCCACTACCAGCATTCGACAGATCTTCCGCTCCCAATCAAGAAGTGACGAAGCTTTGAGGACGTAGAACGAGGACGGCCGTCTCCCGCCCTCGTTCATTTCGGATCGAATACGCGGTTTTATTCCACCGACTCAGTGAGCTGGATGCGACAGGTGTGTCCCGATCCGTCAGGAAACGCCAGATAGATGTCGTAGGTTCCGGGAGCGGTTTCCGCCGTGTCCCAACTGTAACAGTAGGCTCCTGCCTCTGAGTCGTAACCGACAACCCAATGATCCAGCAATGAGACCGTCTCGGGGTGTTCGTCAAGGTTCACCCTGTAGATGTAGACGTGGATGTAGCAGCCGCGAACGGGCTGTCCGCCTGGATTGAGAATGCTGCACGCTCCGCCCACCGCTTCGCCGCT
>Ga0272441_10006838_pt1 | contig 18858 bp, 12 predicted proteins | sample SSMProp6N_FD_193582 | JGI IMG/M metagenome (GOLD analysis project Ga0272441, IMG submission 193582) | Marine sediment archaeal communities from Little Sippewissett salt marsh, Falmouth, MA, United States - SSM-Prop-6N | ecosystem: Environmental > Aquatic > Marine > Wetlands > Sediment ... | reverse complement strand
TTTCGGCGTATGTTACAGTGGTGATGGTATGGTTTCCTACACCGCTGATAGTGATTTGCCCACCAATCGCTGTATCCGTTATTGTACCGGAGCCAGAGATAGTTTCACTCTGTGTCTCCGCTAGCTAAGCTCCAAGCCATGGGTCATAATCCACGTTGGCAGTTACAGCATCGCCAGAACCAGGACCAGCCCCGCTGGGCCCATCATCGGTACCCCACCAGTTGTTCTCGGCATCAACAGCAATATCGGTGTTTATGCCATAGTAGGTGTTGCCGGCGATATTGTTGAAGTTGATGACATTGCCTGTGCTGGAAATATCATCACTTTGGATGAGGATGCCACCTTCCCCCGCTCTGGCGTCTACATTATTGCCGGTAATCGTGTTCTCCGTTATCTCATTGTTCTGGCTTTCAAACAGTTGCATACCAGACGCAAGATTGCCGGTTATGGTATTGCCGGTAACGGTATTGTCATCGCTATTCCAGAAGTATATCCCGTTGGAATCTACCCCTCCGGTCTTTCCGTTATCCGTGATGGTATTGTTGGTCAGCGTGTTTCCGTTGCTACCCTCACCGAAATACACACCATCTACTTCATTGGCTGAGAAGGTATTGCCATTGACGGTGTTCCCGGTACTAGTATAGTCTAATACTATGCCATAGCCTTTGTAATCCACGCCGGTGTTGACCCCCAACGTACCGGTGGAAATGTTTGATTCTACGATATTGTTATCGGAAGTTAGTAAGCCAATACCGGCAATACTGTTCAGATTAAGAGTATTTCCCTGAATGGTGTTGCTGTCTGCGCCCTGTAATCCTATTCCAATACCGCCATTATTGCCTACAATATTATCTTCAATGGTACAGCCAGTTATACCCGAAAGACCTATTCCCCCATCTGCTAGAGGGGTACTTCCCGAGCCTGTGACTGTGAAACCGGATACTGTCACATCATCTGCGGTAATTGCGACTACAACTCCTGAGCCGCCGGCATCAATAGTAGTGGTATTTTTATCATCGCCGGCTAATATAAGCCCTGTCTTGTCCACATTCACATTTTCATTGTACGTTCCCGCCGCCACGTGTACTGTACCACCTGCAGCAACGTTATCAATACCACCCTGAATAGTTTTATATTGGACGCCTGGATGCCCACAATCACCTGTAGGACAAACCCAGACTTCAAGTAGGGGGATTGCCCCCACTGTACCTGCCATTGGCATTGCCACTATTCCCAGTGACAGCACCAGAGCCAGAGCCAACATCAAATAGATTGACCTGGCGTACCATTTTGTTACAATCATTTGTACCTCCTTCAATTGAAATATTTAAATATCAATCTTCGGTGACTTCTAATGTTGCCCAATGTCTTTCAGCTATATGAAATAAAAAAGGATGCCTTAGCTATTGCTGGCATCCTTCTTTATTTACCGTGCTGGCAATGACAAACCCCTCTACTTCCCACCCCATTGAATACATTGTTAAACACACATTACATCCTTCAAATATTACCCCTCTCAACTTGCGAAGGAACTATGAGCAGGCTTAACTAACGCCACTCAAAGCTGTTGTGCCTGACCGGAGTTGACCTGAACACAACTATAGTCATATCCTGAAGTATTTATAAACCTAAATATTCAATTTGTCAATACTATTTACACTATATTTATCACTATATGGCAAAATACATTAATAAAATGTTATTAAAATCATAGTAAAAGTGTTTAAATGACATTTTAACAACCTATTAAAGATAAAATTTAGTTTAGTTATTTAGAAGATAAGATAAATATCAATATATCTCAATTATGATGTAATAATGTAACGTACTATGCGATAGTAGCGTAAGAATATATGTGTACATTGTTTGTCATTACTAAATCAGTAACTTATATATTCTTATTGTTGCGAGAGTAGAGATGACAGAAGTGGGTTATTATTGTGTGTGGATAAAAAATTACAAAAAGCCCCAGGTGACCTTCCGACTATCCTGTAAGCCTATACTACCTCTTCGGATTCCAGCTACCTCATGCCGCAGCCACACCTACCATGCTGGCCCTTCAACACTTCTCACCATTCACCTACTTGGTAGTTGGTTTCGGGCTGTCCAGACCTTCGGTCGACCACCCGGGACAATTATTTTATATCAGAAATACGGGTACCGGTCAAATATTTTTAGCTTTGATTACCCAATGAGTTCACTATTTTTTTAAGGAAAAACAGGTGATAATTTAACCATCTATCAGTTGATGAAATGTGCTACATTGTCGAGCAGTTCCTTGGGGTGGAAAGGTTTGATAATGTAGGCGCTGGCACCGAGGTCTTCACTGAGCTTCTTGTTCAATTTCTGGTCTATTGCCGTTAGCATTATCACCGGAATTTCCTTTGTCTGCGGTTTTGACTTTATCTCGTGAACTGCCTTTAGACCATCCATCTCCGGCATAAAGACGTCCATCAGAATAAGCGACGGATTGTGTTTTATGGCTGCTTTTACTGCTTCCAAACCGTTGACTGCCTCGATTACTGTGTAGCTATCACTAAGTACACTCCTCGTCAACAGCCTGATACTCGGCTCATCATCTACAACCAGAACAGTTTTCTTTTCAGAAAGTATCTCCCCTTGTGATAGTTCCAGGAAAGCTTTAGCTACCAGAGGGTCGAACTGTCTTCCAATCTCATTTCTGATTTCCATCAGCGCTTGATTCCGGCTCATGGCTACACGGTAGGAACGACGCGAGGTCATGGCATCATAAGCATCTGCCACAGCTACAATCCGCGCCAGCAGGGGAATTGCCTCCCCCTGAACTTTCTGATGCAGGCCCTTGCCGTTATAGTGTGCATGGTGGTGTTCAATTATTGATATTACTCTGTCGTTTCCGAATACCGGATGCATGATGCTGGCGCCTACTATGGTGTGGCTTATAACATGTTCGTATTCCTCAGGAGTTAGTCTATCGGGTTTATTAAGAATTGCCTGGGATATCCCAATCTTGCCAATGTCATGGAGCAGGCTTCCCCAGCGAAGGTTTTCCATCTGTTCGGTATCGAGTTGAAGCTTTTCGCCGATTGCCATAGATATTTCTGATACCCTGCGTGAATGTCCGGCGGTATACCTGTCTGTAGCTTCTAGGGCAAATACCAGAGACTGCATAGCTCCCAGGAATCGCTGAGACAGTTCATTTCTTTGCGCTTCTATTTTCTGCTTGAGGTTCTGTTCATAGTCATGGAGTGTAATTTCCATTCGCCTTTTTTCCAGGCCCCTGTTAATACTAAGGATTACAGTGTTCAGGTCGAAAGGCTTGGTTATATAATCGTACGCACCCTGCTTCATCGCATTTACAGCAGTATCGATATCATTAACGCTGGTGGCCATAATAACTACGACGTCAGGATAATCTTTCCTTACCTCTGACAGCAGTTCAATTCCTGATTTACCCGGTAGCCTGATGTCCATCAGAGCTAGTTCGACTGGTTCCGTCTTGAGTTTATCAATGGCTGCAGCGGCATCTTCGGCCTGTAAACACTGGTAGCCGCTGGTTGTCAGCTTATTTTTAAGAAGTAGCCTGATTGGCTTTTCATCATCGACTATCAGTATAGTCCCTTTTTCTTCTACCATCTTATTCACTTCCAGACATTATTCTATTTTGCTAGAAAATTTGTTCCTTACATATTCAGTCTGGTATTCGTCAATCTGTATGGCTATAAGTTAGCTAAACATCACTATATAACATGAAATGGCAAAATAATACAAGTTTATTTTTAATACGATATAAAACTGAAGTCTTCTTAATAACTACCCTGAAGTATTTCGAGCATATTAATTGGAACTGGTAGGAAGACCATAAAGAATCAGATCGCCAGATAGAACAGCACGGGGAATGATTTTAGTCTTATTTGATATCAGCATGGTAGCTCTGTAACGACCTTACACCCGGACTTCCCTGGCGATGGGCACTAATACCTTTTGCTGCCGCCAGAGCTGCAGCCAGCGTTGTAATATAGGGTATACGGTATTTAATAGCTGTCTTCCGAATATATGAGTCGTCATACTGGCTTAGCTTGCCGACGGGGGTATTGATTACCAGTTGTATCTCTCTGTTCATTATGCCATCTACTATGTTGGGACGTCCTTCGTACATTTTAAGGATGAATTCTGCTTCAATACCTTTGCTGTTAAGAAACTCACAGGTACCCTGCGTAGCTTTTATTCTGAATCCGAGTTCCTTAAACTGATTTGCTACATCCAATAAAACCGGGGAGTCTTTTCTTGCAACAGTGATAAGCACAGTACCCTGTTCGGGAAGCATCTGCTGTGCTGCTTCCTCTGCCTTGAAGAAAGCAAGCCCGAATGAGCTTGCAATGCCCAGTACTTCACCGGTGGAGCGCATCTCAGGTCCCAGTATGGGATCGACCTCTGGGAACATGGGGAAAGGGAATACCGCTTCTTTGAGTCCGAAGTGTGGAATATTACGGTGGCTGAGATTCATCCCTTCCAGCTTTCGACCCAGCATAATCTGTGTAGCCAGTCGTACCATGGATATATTACATACCTTTGAGACCAGCGGCACGGTTCGCGATGCCCTGGGATTGGCTTCGAGCACATATACCACATCTTTAGCAATGGCATATTGCATATTCATCAGTCCGACGACGTTCAATTCTTTAGCAATTCTGCGGGTATAGTCGTTGATGGTATCGATGTGCTTAGGTGCAATGCTCACCGGGGGAATGACGCAGGCCGAGTCTCCGGAATGGACTCCTGCCAGTTCTATATGCTCCATGATGGAGGGTACAAAAGCGTCGCTGCCGTCAGCAATGGCGTCCGCCTCTGTTTCCAGGGCATTGTCCAGGAATTTATCGATGAGAATGGGCCGGTCGGGAGTAACCCCTATTGCAGCTGCCATATATTCCATAAGCATCTGCTCGTCATGAACTACCTCCATACCACGTCCTCCCAGTACATACGAGGGACGGACCATCAATGGATAACCTATTTGCTTTGCTATACTTATAGCTTCATCCATATTAATAGCCATGCCTGATTCCGGCATTGGGATGCCAAGCTTCTGCATCACTTTTCGGAAGCGATCGCGGTCCTCGGCGAGGTCGATTGTTTCGGGAGTAGTCCCCAGTATTTTAACCCCGGCACGTGCCAGTTCATCAGCAATGTTCAGCGGGGTTTGCCCGCCGAACTGGACAATAACGCCTTCGGGCTTCTCTTTCTCGTAAATGCTCAGTACATCCTCGACGGTCAGCGGCTCGAAGTAGAGCTTATCGGAGGTATCATAATCCGTGGAAACTGTTTCCGGATTACAGTTAACCATAATAGTTTCATAACCTTCATCTCTTAGCGTGAAGGCTGCATGGACACAGCAGTAATCGAACTCTATTCCCTGGCCAATGCGGTTAGGCCCCCCTCCAAGTACCATAACCTTTCGTCTGTCGCTTACGCTTGTCTTATCGGCTGCATTATAGGTGGAGAAATAATATGCAGCGTTTTCCACTCCGCTTACCGGTACCGGTTCCCAGCCTTCCACCATTCCGAGTGAAATACGTTTTTGTCGTATTTCCTTCTCAGTCATAGCGAGTAGCTGTGCCAGGTAGTGGTCACTAAATCCATCCTTTTTAGCTTGAATTAACAGCTCTTCCGGCAGTATGCCGCCCTTGAATTTGAGTATCTGCTCTTCGAGCTCTACCAGTTCCTTCATCTGCTGTATAAACCAGGGCTTGATATAGGTCCTGCTGTAAAGCTGCTGTACATCAGCTCCTTTACGAAGTGCCTCATACATAATGAATTGTCGTTCGCTACTGGGCTCTAAAAGCAGTTCAATTAACTCGTCGAGCGGTTTTTCATGGAAATCTTTAGCGAAACCCAGACCGTAGCGGCCTGTCTCCAGCGAGCGTATTGCTTTCTGTAATGCTTCCTTATATGTTTTGCCAATGCTCATAACTTCGCCCACCGCTCGCATCTGGGTTCCAAGCTTGTCTTCAGCATCCTTGAATTTCTCAAATGCCCATCGGGCGAACTTGACCACAACGTAGTCACCCGATGGGGTGTACTTATCCAGCGTTCCTTCCCTCCAGTACGGAATCTCATCCAGTGTTAGTCCTGCAGCCAGCTTGGCAGAGACGAGTGCAATGGGGAAGCCGGTAGCTTTGGATGCCAGGGCGGAGGAGCGTGAAGTCCTGGGATTAATTTCGATGACAACTATCCGCCCACTTGTCGGATCATGTGCGAACTGAATATTGGTTCCGCCGATAACTTTTATTGCTTCCACAATACGGTAGGAGTATTCCTGGAGTTTCTTTTGTAGTTCCGTGTCGATAGTAAGCATAGGAGCGGTGCAGTATGAATCACCGGTATGTACTCCCATAGCATCCACGTTTTCGATGAAGCATACGGTAATCATCTGGTTTTTAGCATCGCGAACTACCTCCAGTTCCAACTCCTCCCAGCCAAGCACAGATTCTTCTACCAGTATCTGCCCGATGAGGCTGGCTGTTATGCCACGGCTGGCGACGATACGCAGCTCTTCCACATTATAGACCAGCCCACCGCCGGTGCCGCCCATGGTATAGGCGGGACGTATTACCACCGGGTAACCAAGCCTGGCAGCGACCTTCTCAGCTTCCTTAACACTGTATACGGCTTCGCTTTGTGGCATTTCGATACTGAGACTGCTCATCGTATCTTTGAAGGCAATACGGTCTTCTCCACGGGTAATGGCATCGAGCTCGACGCCTATTATCTTGACCCCATACTTGTCGAGTACTCCTGAGCGAGCGAGTTCGGCGCTGAGATTCAGTCCAGACTGTCCACCGAGGTTGGGAAGCAAGGCATCGGGCCGTTCCTTTTCTATAATTTTAGTCATGGTTGAAAGGTTAAGCGGCTCGATATAGGTGATATCTGCCATATTGGGGTCGGTCATTATGGTGGCAGGGTTCGAGTTTACCAGTACGATTTCGTAGCCAAGTTCGCGAAGTGCCTTACAAGCCTGTGTGCCGGAGTAATCGAATTCACATGCCTGTCCGATAACGATAGGGCCCGAACCTATTATCATCACTTTATTGATGTCAGTCCTTCGTGGCATAAATCACCATTCCTTCCAGCTATACATGCGTAAATCACTGCACCTGGTATACACTGTCTTAACTGAAGATTAATTATATCCTATTTTTGCCGTCTCTGGGCAGGCCTGTTACCTTTCCTGTTTCTTCTTTGTTATGCGTGGCTTTCACCAGCATTACTTCTATGAAGGTAGAAATCCACACGATATTGTGAGCCATTCTAGTATTAAATGGTAACGGAGCTTAATCAAATACCCTATGGTATAATGCTGAATATTTCATATAACCTGCCATATACTAAGGTCGCAAAATAACGTACTACTCATGGAGAAGCTATGGAAAAACAGCATGGTATAAAGCATTTCCCTGTATCTTTTTTTTCGGTTGTTCTGGGTCTTGCCGGATTTACTATTGCTTTTCAAAAAGCGGAAGCTATACTTAAACTACCGTTCTCAATAAACACCTTTCTGCTGATAATCACATTGATTGTTTTTGGAATTATCTTGGCTATTTATACTGTTAAAATAATCAAATTTCCAAACGATGTAAAAAGTGAATTTAGCCATCCGGTTAAACTGAGTTTCTTCCCAACTTTCTCTATCAGTTTGCTTTTAATCAGTATCGCCTTCCTTTCTATAAACCTGACAGCATCAAAGTACTTCTGGGTGTCCGGAACAATGATTCATCTTATTTTTACAATAAATATTATTTCCATCTGGATTCACCATACTAAATTTGAAACAACACATATGAACCCTGCATGGTTTATTCCGGCAGTTGGAAACATAATAATTCCTGTAGCTGGAGTGAGCCATTTATCCTCTGAAATATCCTGGTTTTTTTACAGCATTGGATTGATGTTCTGGATTGTACTGATGACTATTTTCTTTTATCGCATTATTTTTTATAAACCACTCCCTGAAAGACTTCTGCCAACACTGTTTATTTTAATTGCACCACCGGCAGTTGCCTTTATATCATTTGTAAAACTTACCGGTACTGTTAATGAATTTTCCAAAATATTATATTATTTTGCTTTATTCTTGGTGTTGCTATTGTTTTCCCAAATAAAGATGTTTTTTAAGATAAGGTTTTATTTGTCATGGTGGGCTTACTCATTCCCGATGTCAGCAGTAACTATTGCCAGCATGGCAATGTTTCATGAAACAGGTATTCAATTTTTTAAACTGCTTTCATCTGTACTGTTAATACTATTATGTAGTACGATCGCAGTTCTAGTTTCTAAAACAGGGAAGGCTCTATTTAGAAAAGAAATCTGTGTCGAAGAAGATTAATGTGAGTAGAATATAAGCCATCGTTTGACTTGACTGTACTCCGGCTTTATCGGAACTATGTGTTGGGGGCAATACTGGAGTTCAGGGTTATACTAAATTCACTTGATAGGCTATTTCCTCCACGGTCGCGGAATCCACATTGGCACTTCTCTCATGTATTGTTTATATTCCTCGCCAAAGTGTGTCAGTAATGCCTTTTCCTCGTAACGTGAAATGTAATACAGGAATGCTATCGTAATAAGACATACCACGCTTGCAGCCAGTGATATGCTCATCATCAGTAGTCCGGGATAGAGCAATACCTCGCTCAGGTATATCGGATGTCGAACATAACCAAACACGCTTTTCTTTATAACGGCAGGTTTTTGTCTGGTTTCGCCGAATACAATGGACATACCTGTTCGTGCCAGGTAGGCTGATAGTCCCAGTAATACTATGCCAATAGGAAGTCTGACTGCCAGCGGGACACTTTGATTCAGGGATGTTGTGTAGTTGAGAAAAAACGAGTCGGCTATCCAGATTATAAAAAAGAGGCAGGCCAGTATCAGTTGTCCGGCGTCGCCGAATTTATACTCGCCGAAAAGATCATCCCTATGTTTTCGTGCTTCCCGTTCCTCTTTTCTGCCTGGCAAGCTGACTCCCTCACCCTATAATATCCCAATCAGGATTCATCATAGTGAGTATACTAAATAACTATTGTAATAAATCTTGCTACTTTTCGCCAGAGGTTTGCTATAGGTAAATAGAATAATATTCCAGGACTAAATGAATGATTGATAAAACTACCGGTAGGTATGATAAGCAACCTACCATGAAACGCTCATACAGAAAGTGGCAGGTAGTGAACAATGTATCACTACCTGCCACTGGTTTAGTAGGCTTCCTTAACCTACGGAAGCAATGCGAAAGATTGTACAATCTCCAGTGGCCACACTGCCAGAAGGTCTCCCTTAATAACCTCGTCACCAGATTCAGTGGTATTTATCCAGGCTTTTACTGATGTAGGTGCATAAGCTGACTTACTCGGAATAGTCCGGTAGGCTGCAAATGCCCCTGTTTCATCAACTGTGACCTTCTTGCCCAGTAGGGTATCCACATCATACATATTAATGGTCAGGGTTATACTGTCGTCGGGATCAAAGCCGGCTCCCTTAATCCATACCTTCTGACTTCTCCTGACATCGACAGCGGCGAAGTGGCCATAGCCATTATAGTCGTCAGGATTCCAGGTAACCACTATCTGGCACGTTGGTCCGGCAGGCCCCTGAATTCCAGCGGGGCCTTTGCTTCCGGCCGGTCCCTGTGGACCAGCTATTCCCTGCGGTCCTGCAGGCCCTTGAGGTCCGGCTGGTCCTGTAGGCCCTGTCGCTCCGGTTCCACCGGCTGCTCCCTGCGGGCCGGTGCAGCCGATTAGCCCTGCTACCAGTATCAACATCAGACTAATAGCCAGTACCATGTATATTTTATTCTTTATCATAATTATCCTCCTTTTATTACTTTCTGTTATATACGGAATAAACTATATTTTTTCCGTATTATAAAAACCTTATCTCATTTCAATAATTCTTTTATTTTTCTCTGCTGTCCGGTAAAAAATCAGCAAAAAGTCTAAGCTATTACCTCAGGAATGCTACACCAAGGCTTAAGCAGACTGCAGCAGCCACGACTGCCAGAACTATTACTACCATTTCACCATCGGTAAACAGTTTTTGAGTTAGCCCTTTTATCATTGCCATAGCATTTCTGGCCAGGCTGAGTGCTTCGTCAGTCTTACCGGAAAGTACGCCCACTTCAGCAACTGTTTGCTGATGAGCTTTCTCCATATTTCTGGCCATTTCCTCGGCCCTGGCAATGGCATCGGCAGCAAGTGATCTGGCACTGGCCGCTTCCTCGGCACGCTCTGAAGCGGCTTGCGACATCTTTCCTGAAGTCTCGGCGGCTTTTTTAGCCTCTTCTGCTGATGTTATTGCTGCCTTTGCTAATTCTTCTGTCTTACTCACTACCAGATGCAACTTTTCCGATGATTCCTTTGCCGCCTTTGCTGATTCATCTGCTCTGTTTACTACCTGGTGCAATGTTCGTGTCGCGGTATCTATAGCTTCATTTCCGGCTGTGTCAGCGGACTCGGCTTTAATACGTAGCGTTTTAGCTGTTTCAAAACCGGTAGCTGCTGCCTCTTTAGCATTTATACCAGCGGCCTTAACCCAATCTGCAACCTGGCCCGATACTTTAGTGGCTGCTTCAATTGCTTCATCTCCGGCTGTGTTGGCTGTTTCAGCTTTTCTATCAAGTTCAGATGCTGTTTGAGAAGCAACCATTGCAGCTTTCTTTGCTTTATTGCCTGCCTCACCTGCTTTTCTAGCCATATCTGTAGTTGGATTCTGTATAGTCTCAGCTCGAACTTCTCTGGCCACTGTCGTGGTTTTATCAGCCTGGTTCCCGATATCAATTGCTGCTTTTACAGCTTCTTCAATACTTTTTTGAGCTAATTTGGCTATCCGTTCTGCCCTGATAGCATCGGCCTCGGTTACTGCGGTTACCGCAGTGCCAGCCTCCCGGGCTTGTAGTGTCGCAGCTTCTGCTTTGATACCAGCTTCATGGGCTGATTTTCTGGCTTCTTCAACCTGGGTAGCAACATCTTCTTTAACAGTGTTCATGGCTGCCTCGGCTGCTTCTCTGGCCTGATTCGCTGCTATCTCAGCCTTGAAACCAGCTTCATTGCCGGCAGCTCTCATGGCTGCCTCGGTTGCTTCTCTGGCCTGCCTTGCTGCTTCCTCTGTCTTCAGCCCCAGTTCTTCCGCCCTGCTTACCAGTTGATGCAAGGCTTTGGCTGCGTCCTCCAGCGCTTCATCTCCGGCGATATCAGCTTTTTCAGCTTTCTTACGAGTCCGGTCTGCAATTATGAAGCCAGTTGCTGCTGCTTTCTTTGCATCTTTGCCTGCTTCATCGACTCTTCTGGCAGTTACTCCTGATACTCTGATAGCTGCCCCGATAGCATCATCTCCTGCCATGACTGCTACTTCGGCTTTTCTATCCACCTCTTCCGCTGTCTGGAAAGCGTATGCGGCGGCTCTCTTCGTTTTTCTGCCCACTACATCGGTATTTGTGGCTGCTTCAGGTGTCAGTTTTTTAGCCAGTTCAGCACGGGCAGCTGCAGCATCATGAGCACTTTCGTCAGCCTTATTACCGGCAGTATTGGCTTTTTCTATGGCTTCTTCAACTGCTTTCCTGGCTGCAATAGCCATATGCTCGGCCCGGGCGGCAGCTTCCTCGGCTGATTTATTGGCAAGGGTGGCAGCTTGTATTGCAGCCAGATTCACCACCTCGGCTTTTTGCCCTGCCTCGTCAGCCGCGTATTTCGCCCCTTTGGCGGTTTCTTCAGCCCTTAATGCTGCTTCCTCGGCTCTTCGAGCGGCCTCTCTGGCTGACACGGTTGTGGCAGCAGCGGCTTCTCTCGCTAACACACTTGCCTTTTCAGCACGTTCGGCGGCTTCCTCAGATACATGTCTGGCCGAGTCAGCGGCTTCTCTCGCTGCCCTGATTGCCTCTTCCCCTTCACTGGTTGCCTTTGCAGCGGCATCCTGAGATATCTTCGTTGCTGCATCAGCAGCCTTCCGGAATGCCTCAGCAGTATCTCGAGCCCCTTTACTTGCCTCTTCTGCTCTTTTGATTGCTTCCTCAGCCGCTCTTGTTGCTGCCAGTGCTGTTTCCTCTGCTTTCGCTGCTGCTTCATGGGCTGCTTTGGTTGCAGTATCGGCGGCAGTTTCTCCTGCCCTCCGAGCTTCCTCGGCTCTTTTGGCTGCTTCTGCCGATGCAGTGGTGGCTGCTCCTGCAGCTCCTCTGGCCGCTTTAGCTGCATCTTCCGCTCTTCTTGCGGCTTCAGCAGCAGACCTGATGTTGGCTTCCATTTCTTCTAGGATTTCAGGGAGTGGCTTGGTCATTATTTCAGGTGTTCCATGAGGTCTTTCTAATCTCTCTTCGACTTTTCCTCGTCTTATAGCCATATTATTATCCCTCCTTTCGTAAGTATTTATTGTTAAATAAATTGTTGGTACAAACTACATCATCTTTGGGTTAACCATACACACCTCCTGTGCCGTGCAAGTTCGGGAAGCGTGATATTCGGGATATATGATGATATATCACTTCTCTTGGTTCTATCGACAATACCTGCTTGTAATTATTCATGCCTCAACTCTTGATTTTTCAGGAAGGGAGATTCTTCCATATGCTTTTCTTTCAAAGCCAGAAATGCCCTGTCTACAGCGAGAACTTCCTGATTTATCTTTTCTTTAAGTGTGTCCACTTCCGATTCAAGTCCTGAAACCCTTGTCCCCAGGGTATCAACAGCTTTGGCAAATTCTTCCTTGATTTTGGCCACGGCTGCCTCTGCGGCTTTCTTAGCAGCTTCGGCCGCCTTTTCACCACTTATCCTTGCTTGTACAGCCGCCTCCTTTGATTCTTTAGCTGCAGCCTGGGCCTGATTTACGGCCTCCTCTACTCGCTCAATGTAGTTCTCAAGTTCATCCAGTATCTCTGGTAGAGGTCTGGTCATTATCTTTGGTTGCTTTGTCTCGACTTTTCCTGATCCCTGATATTCTTTTTTCTCTTGTTTACTGACACTGCTCATTAAGCTATCTCCTTCTTATTCAGAATATTTTCCCTGTGCTTCTTATATAGCGGAAGAGGACATTGATTTTTCAGAGCTATTTATTGCTCTTACCGCCTCAATTACCGTCCAATCAAAAACCGGCAGGTTAGCGATCTTCCCAGAGGTGATGATATTGCCATATTGAACTACCGGTTCATCAACCCACTCAGCCCCGGCGTTATTCAGCTCTATGGCTATCGAAAGTGGGGAAGTAAGCCGGTGTCCTCTGACTATATCTGCTGCTAACAGGAGCTGAGACCCGTAGCAAATAGCCGCTATAATCTTGCCCATGTAATACATCTTTTTCACCAGGTCAATTACTGAGGAATGAAATTGCATCTCCCCCAGTGAATTTAGGCTTGGGATTACAATGGCCTCAAAATTTTCGGTCATAGCTTTCTCCGCAGTCATTTCAGCTGTAATTATTCTTTTACCACTCCGGCTTTGATAGTATTCCATGGAATCAGTACCTACGATAACTACCCTGGCGCCAGCCTCCTTCATAGCTCTTATTGGTTCAAATAACTCTGAATCACGAAAACCATCTTCGGCCAGGATAGCAATTCGCTTTCCGTCCAGCATATTCTAATTTACCTCTTGTGGTTTACCTGATATATAAAGCCTGATTTTTTTCATACCAGTACTCTTCCGGTGCTTTGCTAATGCAACAGATATAAACCTCTCTTTAAAGTTATGCATGAATGTAGAATAGATTATCTGCTATTGAAAAGGCATAAAATGGACCAGTAAAAATGTAAAATATTTATGAAATAATAAAGAATACTGGCGGGCTCAGATTTATATTTGAAACCGGTGATTTTAAAGATGAGAGGAGTTATCTTTTTACGAGGAAGGCAGGTTCATGATATAGCCTACCTTGGGTAAAGTACGAATCAAGCTGGAATTATCCGGATCTTTATCAATTTTACGCCTCAGCCGGCTAATCCATGCTCTTACCAGTTGTACATCGTCACGGTATTCAGCACCCCAGATGGTGATGAGTAGATGTTGATATGTAACAAGGCGACCGGCATTAAGGGCGAGTTCGCTGAGTAAAAGCCACTCGATATTTGTCAGTTTTTTTTCTTCCCCGCCAACTATAATGAGGTGTCTGTCAAATTCTACGGTCAACTCTCCGAAAGAGATAGGCTGCAATCTTTTCCGTGTCTCCGTGGGTTCGAGACGACGTCTTACAGCCTCGATTCTGCCTATCAGTTCATCGGGGTTAAAAGGTTTTGAAAGGTAATCATCCGCACCCAGCTCAAGACCCATAATTTTGTCAATATCAGCCCCCTTGCCGCTGAGCACGATGACCGGTATTGCTGAAAAGTTACGTAATTCCTTAAGCGTCTCGAAGCCATCCATTTGTGGCATAATCAGGTCCAGTACAAGCAGGTCAGGCTCTTGATTTTTAACCTGCTCCAGAGCCTCGGAGCCATTACCGGCAGTCAGCACATTGTAACCCGAGCTTCGAAGTTTTGGTCTGAGGAAATCCAGAATCTGCTCGTCATCATCAACTATCAGTATTGTAAATCGCTTCATAACGTATCTTAGCGGAGATTCTATGACCAAATGATAAATGACAGATTCTGGCAGTGTCAATATCATTATGATTATTTTAACCGATATCAGTATTTATTGACATTACTAATTTATCCTCATAAAATAGTTTAAAAGGACAAGCCAGCCAGGCCTACTGTGAACTTGTGAGGAATAGGCATGGAATACTTCAGCGACGGGAGTTAGTAATGGCATCTAATATGCGAAAACTAATTACTGAAGACATCCAGGATTTTCTTAAGGATAAGCATCCGGAGCAAGCTCTCCAGGAGGCGCTCAGATATGTCCAGAGTATTATTGAAACGATATCTGACTCCCTTGTAGTATTGGATGATAGACTTAGAGTGATCTCCGCCAATCAATCTTTCTATAACATATTTCTGATAAAGCCTGTGGATACAGAAGGTAAACTTATCTACGAACTAAATGGGGGGCAGTGGGATGTTCCCAGGCTGAGGGAACTGCTCGAAGAAATACTACCCGGCAACACCTCCTTCAGTAATTTTGAGATTGCTCTTGAATTTCCTGGTATAGGGAAACGGGTAATGCTGCTTAACGCTCACCGTATATACAGTGAAGGACGTAAGACACAAAGAATTCTCCTTGGTATCGAGGACGTCACAGAGCGAAATAACATAGAGCAGGAGTTAGCTGCATCGGAGGTCCGATACCGACGGCTCTTTGAAACTGCTAAAGACGGGATACTGATTCTCGATGCAGAGACAGGGGAAATCGAAGATAGTAATCCTTTTCTGACAGACATGCTGGGATATTCAAAGCAGGAGCTTCTGGGGAAGGAACTGTGGGAAATTGGTCCGGTGAAAGATATTAATGCAAGTCAGAAGGCTTTTAGAGAACTTCAGGATAGGGAACATATTCACTATGAAGACTTGCCATTGAAAACCAGAGACGGTAAGCTGATTCAAGTTGAATTTGTCAGCAATGCTTTTCAGGTTAACGGTAGTAAGATTATTCAATGCAATATTCGAGATATTAGTAAACGCAAGGAGCTGGCACAATTAAAAGATGAGTTCATCGGTATGGTATCTCATGAACTCAGTAGCCCGTTAACTATTATTACAGGTTCTCTTAATACCCTTTCTACTGAAGGTCAAAGACTGTCCAGGGAAGAGGCGAATCATCTTCTACAAAATGCAATCTTAGCGGCAGATAAATTGTCTCACCTTCTTGGGAATCTTCTTGAGCTTTCCAGGGCTCAGGCAGAGCGGCTTATCCTTCATGAAGAACTGATAAAGGTGGACCATATTGTTAAAGATACAGTTGAGAGAGTGACAGAGCAATACGCGACACATAATATTTTAGTAGATCTGCCTCCCGGACTTACCTCGATTTATGCTGACCAACTGCGACTTGAACGTATCCTCTACAATCTTCTGGATAATGCAAGAAAATATTCACCTGAAGGGAGCGAGATAACCATCTTTGTTAAAGAAGAAAAGGAACGGATGGTTTTCGGAGTTAGAGATCATGGCGTTGGCATTTCAGAAGCTGATCAGACCAAACTTTTTCAACCTTTCCAGAGGTTAAATCCATCCGGATTTGAAGGAGTAAAGGGTGCCGGACTGGGCCTCCTCGTCTGCCGCAGGCTGGTAGAACATCATGGCGGACAAATCTGGGTAGAATCAACACCCGGCCAGGGTTCCACATTCCTTTTTAGTCTGCCCGTTAACCGCGACCCAGAAGCATAGCTCATTCGAATTTACTACTATACTTATCCACTATTGTATAAACTCAATTATATTGTCTGAATTCATGAATTTAATTCTGATTTCACAAGTACAGATTTTTTGCCCTGGACTATAAATCGAGTATATTTATCAGCGATTAATCTGATATAATTCTGCCCTATATTCTCGTGTTACGAATTATTATATGTAGTACATGCATATTTTCAATTTTCTTAAACCTCGCCCAACCATATCTGAGCGAGAGTTATTAACAGGTTTACGCTGGTTCACTTTAGAAGGAACAACCTCTTTAGCTTTATTTAGCATTACTACAAGCGGTTTTCTGGCTGCATTTGCTCTAGCTCTCGGTGTTAATAATTTCCATATTGGTGTTTTAGCGGCTATTCCATTCCTTATGCAGATAGTCCAGATACCGGCAATCTGGCTGGTAGAGAAAGTCCGACGACGTAAAGTAATTGCTATAACTGCCTGGTTCTGGGCACAGGCGTGCTGGTTTCCTATTGCACTCATACCTGTATTCATGCATACTCCGGGTTCGCGGGCAATATCTTTACTTCTGGTCCTGATGGCCATTCGTGGCGTAATGACTTCCATTACGAATTGCAGCTGGAACAGTTGGCTTCGTGACTTAATACCACAGCATATTTTGGGGAGCCTTTTCTCAAAGCGACAGGCAGCTGCAACAATTGCCGGGATAATTTTCAGCCTGGGAACTGCCTTTTTTATCGATTACTGGCGTAACCATGTGCCTGCCGAAAATGTAGTTCTGGGTTACACGTATGTACTTCTCTTCGGTGCTTTATTCCTCGGAATGTCCAGTTTTGTATTTATGTCCCTGATGCCTGAACCGCTGATGATGCCGATACCAGCATCGCAGCCATCTACGGTAAAGAGGCTTGCCGCACCAATGAGAGATAAAAACTTCCGCCAGTTAATACAATTCCTGCTATCCTGGGGCTTTGCGTCAAATCTGGCTATTCCTTTCTTCGCCGTTTATATGCTTAAGCGGCTGGAATTTCCGCTGTCATGGGTCATTGCCCTCAGTGTTTTAAGCCAGATGTTTAACCTTTTCTTTCTACGCATATGGGGGCGCTTTATCGACAGATTCGGGAACAAGGTAATACTCTCGCTTTGTGCTTCATTGTACCTCCTGGTTATTCTTGGCTGGATATTCACTACTATGCCGGAGAGATATTTTCTTACTGTCCCTCTTTTAGTGGTATTACATATATTCGCAGGTATCGCAACTGCCGGAGTGACACTAACGGTAGGTACCATAGGCTTGAAATTATCACCTTCAGGCCAGGCAACACCCTATCTGGCTGGCGCATCGATTGCTACTAACCTTGGAGCAGGACTGGGACCACTGGCAGGTGGGTATCTGGCGGATTATTTTAGTACTCGCCAGCTCAACCTGACATTTACCTGGACCGATCCACTGAGCACTTTTCAGATTCCAGCTCTGAGTATCATAGGGTTTGATTTCCTCTTTGGCATAGCTTTTATTTTGGGACTGATTACGCTAAGTACACTGGCGACTATACACGAAGAAGGGGAAGTTGGCCGTGAAGTAATTCTGGAGTCATTAATGACGCCAACGCGGGAGCTATCACGCCCGATGAGTTCCGTACCGGCCTTTAATCTCTGGAGCAATTTCCCTTTGGGTCATTTAAAACGATTACCGGTACCAGGTTTGGATGTTGCTCTTGGTGTTACTATCTATCAAATAGCGGAGATGGCAAAGGCGGCCACCCTGGCTGCAGTACATGGCCGAAGAGTAACCAGTAGGTTGGTTAAAACACTGGAAAGCAGCCTTGTTACGGTGTGGAAGGATAAGAGAGATGTTAAAGTACATGGTATTGAGATTGCGCGTCAGGTTGCACGTGGGGCAATTCATGCAGTAGATGAAAAATCTCTTGATATTAAACAGATGGAGAGTGTGGTGGTAGTAGGAGTGGTAAAAATCGTAACTAAATCTGGAGTAGCCCCTGCAGAAGCTGTATTTGGGGCCAGCCAGGGAATTATTCAGGGAGCAGCGGAAGCAAATATCGACCTCGGTATCGCTACTGTACAGACAATAACAGCCGCTAAGAGAGTGGCCAAACAAACCGGTTTATCCGAAGTAATGGCTGTATCTAAAGCGACTGAAGGTGCATTGCAGGCTGCTGAGGCTCTTAGTGCACAGGCACTTGCGCAGGTAACGATGGCTATTGCAGAGAGCAATTCCTCTGAAAGTTGACGGAGCCAGCTTGATTCGGTGCTATAGCATCAATCTGTAATTACAGGACCTTAATCACATAAAGTAATACTCTGTACAATAAGACAACGAGACAAGCTTGTGCTATTTATACTATTCATTCTACTGTACTTTCATTTAGAATCTTTGAACTATCTTTTAGAATTGGGGTGGGCTAATGGTACAAGTGTTCTTAAATAGGATATGATGTTGATATAATCTTTATTTAAGATAGATATACAAATATATTGAATGTGGGATTTATTCCATAATTGGAGGGAAATAATAATGTTTAAAAAGATTTTAATACCTCTTGACGGGTCTCGATTGAGTACAAAAA
>Ga0272441_10006837_pt1 | contig 18860 bp, 11 predicted proteins | sample SSMProp6N_FD_193582 | JGI IMG/M metagenome (GOLD analysis project Ga0272441, IMG submission 193582) | Marine sediment archaeal communities from Little Sippewissett salt marsh, Falmouth, MA, United States - SSM-Prop-6N | ecosystem: Environmental > Aquatic > Marine > Wetlands > Sediment ... | reverse complement strand
CGTCGCCGGCACGCCGACGTCATACGTGACGCTCGGCTTCCAGCCAAGCACACGCCGGATCTTCGCCGTCGAAAAGTACGACCGCCGGCCCATGAGCCAGACGGCGTACCGCGTCACGAACGGCGGCTTCTTCCATCGGAACGCATGCCCCAGGCACTCGAGGACGAAACCGGCAAAATAGGCCACCCGGTATGGCACGTGCCTCTTGACCGGCGGCGCACCGATCGACTTCGCCAGCAGGTCGTAGTATTCCTGCTGCGTGATCTCGCCGTCATTGCTGCAGTTGAACGCCTCACCGTTGGCCTCGGGCCTGTCCGCGGCCGTGATCGCCGCCTCGGCCACGTTGCCCGCGTAGACGACGTTGAGCCGGTTATCGCCGCGGCCCAGAATCTTCGTCTGGCCCGCTTTGATCATCCGGTAGAGCCTGGCAATCGTGGTTCGGTCACGCGGCCCGTAGATCCACGCCGGTCGGATGATCGCCAGTTCGATGCGCTTCGCCCTGTACGCCTCCCACACGATCTTCTCGGCTGCGATCTTCGACTTACTGTAGTACGCCCACTTGTACAGCCCGAAGCCCAGGTCAACAGACTCGTCGATCGTGCCTTCTCGCGTGTGATATCCGTAGGTACTGATCGAGCTGATATGCACGAAACGCCGGACATTCGCGCGGATCGCCGCTTCAAGAATGTTCCGCGTCCCCTCGATGGTGATTCCGAGGAAATCCGCCCAGGGGCCCCAGTCGCCAACCATGGCCGCCGAATGATAGACCACGTCGACACCGGCACACGCACGCGCCAGCGAGGCGGGATCCGTGATGTCACCCTCCGCGAACTCCACACCCTGCGTCTCGAGCCACGACCGATCGCTACCCGGCCGGACCAGTACGCGCACAGGCCGATTGCGCTTGCGCAGTTGCTCAACGATATGGCTGCCGAGAAGCCCGGTCGCTCCAGTCACCAAATGCATGGCTTGATTCCTGCGTTTGCTCACATGAGCGTTCACCCCGGTCAACCCGCTACACCGGCCGCACAAGCATTGCCATCGCGTGATCCGCAATCTGGCTCGGGCCAACACCGCAATACTCCAGCGTCTCCTCCGGCGTCCTTGCCGACTTCGGAAGCTGCTGGCAGCACAGCGTTTCGACGCGCAGTTGCCCGCTGCGGGCCGCAATCTCCGCCACCGCCGAGCCGAGCCCGCCGCCGTAGTTGTCTTCCACAACAATCGCCCGCGAACCGGCGCGCTGCAACGCCTCGGCAAGCCGATCCCGATCGACTGGCAGGCAGTACGCGTCGATCAGCGTGGCACGGATGTTCTTCTTGGCCAGAAGCCCGATCGCTTGCTTGGCCACGTGAACCATGTAGCCCGCGGAGACGATCGCCAGGTCGTCACCGGTCGCCAGCGTATGGAAGCCGCGCGGCTCAAAGGACGTATCGGGATCGTAGAGCAGCGGCACATCCGGGCGGTGCGTCCGCATGTAGCACATCCCACGCAACTGCGTCATCAGACGCGTGCAATGGTACGCCGCCACCGCGTCGGCTGGGTGGAAACACCAGCACAGTGGGTTCTCGCGATCATCGCCCCGCACCGTGCTGAACGCGTGGAAGAACGCCACGTCTAACAGGCCCATCTGGCTCGGGCCATCGGCGGCAAGAGACACGCCCGCGTGGGACCCGACGATCTTGATGTTGGCCCGCGAGATGTTCGCCATCTCAACCTGGTCATAGGCACGTGAGATGAACTTCGCGAACGAGCTCACGTACGGGATGAACCCCGCAGCCGAAAGACCTGCCGCGGTGGAGATCATGTTCTGTTCCGCGATCTTGCACTCGAAGAACCGCTCCGGGTACGCCTTCCCGAACAGGTTCGCGAACGTCGAGTTGCTCACATCGCCATCCAGGGCCACCGCTTGGGGCAGGATCTTGCCGGCTGCCTGAAGGGCCGCACCGTACGCCCGACGCGTCGCCAGCTTGCCCTTCTCCAAAGCAGCTCCCAGGCCCGCGTCCTTGATCGCATCCGCGAACGCCGGCCACTCGACCTCGCGCGGGTTCCGGCGCTCGGCTACCCCGCCCCCCGCACTCTTCGGCGGCTTCCCGAGCGAGCCTGCACCGCCCGCGGCCGCGGCAACCTTGTCGAGGCAGGTCTCCGCCGCCGGCACCTCGGATTCGGGCAGCGGCTTGCCGTGCCAGTTGCCCTTCTGCAGAGCATCCACACCCCAGCCCTTCACCGTCTTGGCGACGATCGCCAGCGGCGCAGCCGTCGTCCCCACCTTCTCGAAGGCGGCGATGATCTCGTCGGGATTGTGACCGTCGATTTCGGCGACGTCCCAGCCAAAGGCCTTCAGCTTGGCGACCAGACGCTCAGCCGATTGCTGCGGCGAAACATCGTCCGCCTGCCCCTCACCGTTCGCGTTGAAAACCGCACAGACGTTCGTCAACTTGTTGTCGACAACGAAGTCGGCGGCCTCCCAAACCTGTCCCTCGCGCGACTCCCCATCGCCGATGAGCACGTAAACACGCCGATCCGACCCGTCCAGTCGAGCGGCGAGCGCAAGGCCGGCCGCGACGCTGAGCCCCTGGCCGAGACTGCCGGTGGCGGCGTCGAAGAAGGGGAATCCCTCGGCGGGATTGGGATGCCCGTCAAGAACGCTGTCCCGGGCCCGCAATTGATCGAGCTCGTTGGGCGTCAGCGTGGTCGGCGACTCCTTCGAACGACCGACGGTACCCGAAAGATCGGCATAGGCAGCATATATTATCGGAACCGCGTGCCCCTCAGACAACACCAGCCGATCCGCATGCCCGTCCCATGGATTCTGTGGGTCGTAACGCATCTGACGGTACATCAACACCGTAACGATCTGTGCCAGCGACAGCGCGCTGGACGGATGCCCCGAGCCCGCCGCCGTCGTCATCCGAATCGCGAGCTTCCCAAGCTCCGCCGCCTTACGCTGAATCGCCGCCGTCTCCGCCATGGGTAACCTCCCAGTACTGCTGTGGGGTTGCTGACAACAAAGGCGGTGAGTGTAGCCAAGGGCGGCGGTCCAGGCAAGGAACACGCGGAAACCTATAAACCAGCGGCCGCCGGTGGTTGGCGCCGGGCCAAGAACATGGCATACTTTCAGGTCTGCGAAACTTTGGCGATAGACTGCGGGCCGCTGGCCCGGTGATTAGCTGAAACTGGTGAACGACATGCACTACCCGCACCGCATAAGCAAGATCAAACGCAAGCGCAAGTGCGGCTTCCGGGCGCGGATGCGCACCCATAACGGCCGCAAGCTCATCAACCGCAAGCGACGAGTCGGTCGCCGCGTCAGCGTCGCATAGCCGGCGCCCCCCGCTCGAACAGCCCTGAGACCCCGCCGCCCGGCTCATCCGCATGATGCCCGGGACGCTGATGTTTTCGCGCACCGCCCCAGCCCCGCCGCCATCCAACCCATTCCAGAGCCGGAAATCCTCCTTGACAGGACATTCGGCGACACGTTGAATACACGCGAGCGAGGAGTTTCTAACAGGTCAAGGAAGACATTGGCAAGGGAGTGCCGGGCCATGGAGGGCTGCCGATGGGCCGCTTTCACCACTTCATTCCGCGCTCGGTCTAGCTCCCCAAGCGGAGGATTTACGTCATGAGAGCCACACTGCGCTTCGGTACAGGAGCGACGGTCATTGCTGTCGCGATTCTGCTCGCAACGTTCTCGGGGTGCTTCACAAACTCGTCCGAAACCGCGGACGGTGACTACATCCCGATTCCCTATCCCTCCGCCGGTGATGGTGACGCCACCGACGGGGGAACCGATGGTGGCACGGACGGTGGAACCGACGGCGGAACCGACGGTGGCACGGACGGCGGAACCGATGGCGGTACCGATGGTGCAACCGACGGCGGAACCGATGGCGGAACGGACGGCGGAACGGACGGCGAGACGGACGGTGGCACTGACGGCGCCACGGACGGCGGAACTGACGACGGCGACGGAGAAGCGGACGTCGACGGGGCTGATGACGCTGCGGAAGTCGATGGGGAAGACACTAGCGGCGACGGCAGCGGAGACGGAGGCGGCACCGAACCCCAGGCCGGACAGCTCACCGCCGGCTCCTTCGACGACAACCTCAACCTTCAAACCTTCCAGAGTTTCATCAACGAGACGCTCCAGGCTGACGCCGAAGGCTATCTGCCCAACCTGCTGCTCGGCCAGCGCATCATCGTGACCGTCCAGGATGAGCAGGGGAACCCGGTTCCCGATGCCCAAGTCGTGATCACACCCGAGGAGCAGGACGAGCAGGATCCCGACGCAGCTCCCCTCCTCGACCAGACAACCGGTACGGACGGGCGCGTCCTGTTCCTGACCGCGCTCGATGACGGCACTGAGGCAACCTCCTATACGCTCACCGTCCAACCGCCGGACGAAGAGGCCGACCCGATCATCGAGATCCGCGACCTGAACAACCTCGAATGGGACGTCACGCTAGCGGAAGACACGGGCCTGGCCGCGAACCAGCTCGACCTGGCCTTCGTCATCGATGCAACGGGCAGCATGTCCGATGAGCTCGAGTATGTGCAGGCGGAGGTCGATGGCATCGCTGCCGCCGTCGCCGAGGTTTTCCCGGAAGTGCTGCAGCGTTACGCGCTGATTCTTTACCGCGACCAGGGCGACACCTATGTCGTGCGAACGTTCGACTTCACCGAGTCGCTCGCCGAGTTTCAGGACAACCTCGACGCCCAGAGCGCCGACCAGGGTGGAGATTGGCCCGAAGCCATGCACCTCGCGCTTGAGGACGCGTTGGAACTCGATTGGAGGGAAACGCGAACCGCCCGCGTCATGTTCCTGATCGCCGATGCCCCGCCGCACTCGGAATACGCCGATCGGATGCTGGATGCGATGCAGGCCTTGCGGGCCGCCACCATCGCCGTCTACCCCGTCGCGGCCAGCGGTGCCGGGTCGACACAGGACACCGAGCTCGAGTTCTACATGCGCACGCTCGCGTTCCTCACGCTGAGCGAATACCTGTTCCTGACGGACGATTCGGGTATCGGCGACACACACGCCGAGCCGCATATCCCCTGCTACAACGTCCAGCGGCTGGATCACCTCATGATTCGCATGATCCGCGCCGAGCTGACCGGCGAGCGCGTCGAGGCCGACGCCGACAACATCATCCGGACGGTGGGGAACCCGGTGAACGGGGTATGCGAAGAGGACGACGGGCAGGAGCAACAGAACGGCGAATAAGCCACCAGCGGCCACCACTGGCCACCATGATGCCCGAGCAGCATGCATCCTGGACGGCGGCGTTTCACGTGAAACGCCGCCGTCAGAACGTGTGAGGCTGGTTTTAGCAACGGGACAACAGCACGACGCCGCGGCGATCATCAGCCGCGGCGTCGTTTATTGGCGTCTGTGTTGCGCGTCGGCTGATCAGCCGGCGCGGCATTCAGTGATGATCAGGCGACGGTTTCAGGCCAATTCGCCATCACCGTCTTCACCATCCTCACCATCTCCATCTTCGCCGTCTTCATCGTCTTCGTCATCCTCGTCGCCGTCGAGGCCGTCATCGCCGACGTCCGTGCTGGGCAGAGCTTCCCAGTCGCCGAGGTAATTGCTCGTCGTGCCGGTGTAGCCGCTGCCGTCGAATCCGCCGATGAGTTCTGAGAACTGACCGGTGTAGATCGTGATATCCAGCCCATAGATGTCGAGGTTGTCCTCCATGTACAGGTACCCGGACGCATCGACCCAGCCCGTGAGCGTGACGGGAAGTGTGGACCCTTCCCAGTAGCTGTTGCCGGTGACCTCGCCGTCGACGTCGACGACGAAGTCAAACGTGTTCACACCTTCGTAGAAGCCGCCGTCGAACTCGCCCTCGAAGTCAAGCTCTTCGTCGGGCTCCTCGCCATCCCCATCATCCTCGCCGTCGCTATCATCCTCGCCGTCGAGCTCATCGCCCTCGTAGTCCGACTCGCCTTGCTCGACAACGGTGACTTCGGCCGCGATCTCGACGTAGCTGCCATCGGCCAGCCAGCCCGTGAAGACGACGATGTAGTCGCCGGCACTGTAGAAGGTGATCTCGGTGCGAGGCGCAAAGGGGCTCTCGACGTAGTAGCCAAACCAGTCACCGATCACGTAGAACTCGGAGTACCACAGCTCGGAGAGGAGCGTGCCTTCGACCCAGATTTCGCGCGGGACCTCGACCTCCATCTCCTCCCAATACATGAGTGCGAGCTCATCCTCCTCGGGAAGCACCACGTCGTCTTCCTCACCCTCGGGCACCCCGACATCAATGGTGCAGCGGAAGACACCGAGCGGCTCGGGATTGTCGGTGAGATCATGGAGCAATAGGGTGACCTCCACGATGCCCGAATCGGTGGGTGTGATCGCTGCGGTCGGGCCATCGGCTGCCTCGACGAAGGCCAACCCGTCGACGTACCAGTCGTAATCGTAGAGGTCGGGGTCATCCTCGCCGAGGTTGAACGTCACCTCGAAGCTCGTGCCCACCTCGGCCACGCCGGGGCACTCCAGGCCGTACTCGGGGTTCTCCTCGAGCAGCTCCTGGTCCTGCGGGTCAATCTCACAGGGGAAGAGACGTTCCGGCTGACGGACGTTCTGGTCGTGATAGCGCAGGCGTCCGAAGGTGCCGACCGGGTTGTCTTCCTCCAGGTCCACAAGCACGAGATCCAGCTCAAGCAGTCCACCATCCTCGCTCAACTGCCCGTTGATGAAGGCGACGTCGAAGAGCTGCTGGGCCGTCGCGGTCGTGGGCACACCTTCGAGGATCTCCACCTGGAACTCGAGGTCGGCCTGGAAGCGGCGTTCGATCGTGATCTGACCGTCTTCGTCAAGCTGCGTTCCCGTGAAGACGGGCGTGACGTAGAGGTTCACGTCCTCTTCATCCGGCGTGAGGTTCACGGTGGTCAGCGAGGCATAGTTGATCGTGATACCGTCGCGTCCGCTGTAATCCGGGAACACGAGCTGCCGGTCATACTCATTCTGCAGGATGCCGTTGTTGTCGAAGGTCAGTCGGTTGGCGATGTCCGTGAACTCGATGCAGAAGCCCTCCGCATCGAAGAGGATGAAGGTCTTGCCGGCCAGATCGCGGATCGTATCCGGCACCTCGTCGATATCGACCTCCTCACCCAGTTCATCGCGTTCATCGACCTCCTCGATGTCCGTCTCGGATGCAATGCTGCTGATCGCCTGCATGCGCTCCGTGAGCTCGTCATTCCCGGCTAGCGGCGAGTCGGGATTGGTCGTCTCATCCGTAATGGACTCGACAACCTCCTCGCAGCTTTCGAGGCCCTGTTGCAAGGTCTGCAGGCTGGTCGACATCTCCTGGCATCGCGCGCTGGCTTTCGTGCGATTCAGGAGCCGCCTCGCACGCACCGCCTCCTTCTGCGAATCGGCTTTGACGCCCTGTGCCTCGTCGATCACGTTGCCGTCCGCGTCTGTCAGGCGGATATCTACGTTATCGCCATCGTAGACAAGGTCGGCCGCGGTGTTATCTGACAGGCGAACGTTGACGGGGCGCCCGTCCGCATCCAGCGACAGCTTGAGTTCACGGCCGTCGGCGGTACGGATGTTGGCCTCGGTGAGGATCTCGTCGCCGTCCGCGTCTTCGTAGGCGCGGAAAGAATACTGGTTGCCCTGGTCATCGGTCGCGACGGCGTAATTGCCGCCGGTGGCATCGAAATTGATCCTCATCCGTGCCGTGTCGGTCGTGCCCCCATCGGTTGTTCCACCATCGGTCGTGCCCCCATCGGTTGTTCCACCATCGGTCGTGCCCCCGTCGGTTGTTCCTCCATCCGTCGGGTCCAACGTCGGACAACCACCCAGCGTGCCCAGCAATGCGAGTGGCACGATCAAACAGGCCACCAGGCTGAAGCGGATTCGTCTCGTGCTCATGAGTTCCTCCAAAGGAAAAAGAGATTTGGTTTCCTCTCCACCGCGCATACCATCGCTCGCGCAGCAACCGATCCTGCGATTCCGTGGCCCCAGAGCATCAGCGCCACGTTCAGATGCCAGTACTACCCTAAAGATCTGCCGGCAGGCACCGCGCCTGCTCTCCGTCACCCACACCCGCCACGGATCGTACACGATCGGTCGCCGCGATGACAGGACACGATGGGGGTTTGTGAGCGAGACAGAGGGCGGGAGCGGTTGCGGTGTGGGACGGAGTCTGGCCGGCGTCGGGAAGCCGCACACCGCGCGACGGTTCGGACTGGTGGGCGCAGGGCGCTTGTCCGGCGTCATCGGGCAAGCTATAAAGCACAGGAACGACCAAGCGCCTGTAGCTCAAATGGATAGAGCATCGGTCTTCGGAACCGAGGGTTGGGGGTTCGAGTCCCTCCGGGCGCGTTTGTCTGTGGGCCTAGTGCAGGCCACAGCCGTCTCTTCTGTCACCTCGGGTTGTGTGTCGATCGCACTGTTCACTTCCCCCGCTCGACTCCCGAGACACAGGGCCGAAGCTCGCGTGGACAACCGCCGTATTGAACAGGGAGAGGATCGGCATGCCGAAAGGGACACAAACCATGGCAGATGAACACCTGGGCGACATGGCCATCACGAACCGGGAAGCGAATCACGAGAAACTCATCGGCATGGACCTGCTGCGGTGCTGCGAGGCGGCATCGCTGAACGCGTTTCGGTGGATCGGCAAGGGCGACAAAATCGCCGCCGATTCCGCCGCCACCGACGCGATCCGGGGCATGCTGAACCTGATGGACATGTGCGGGGTGTGCGCTATCGGGGAGGGGATCAAAGACGAGGCACCGGGGATCTTCGTGGGGGAGAAGCTGGGGACGTGGCGTGAAGGCTCGCCAGCGGTGAGCATCGCCGTTGACCCGATTGACGGTACGACGCTCACCTCGAAAGGGCTTCCGGGGGCCATCAGCGTGATCGCGGCTGCCACGGGCGACAGTCCGGAGAACCCGTCGCTGAAGGCAATTCCGAGCTACTACTGCGACAAGATCGCGGTCGGACCACGGGTCAAGGAGAGTGCCGGGAACGTCCGCCTTGATGCCTCGGTAGAACAGAACCTGGAGATTGTCGCCCTGGCACTCGGCAAACGGGTGCGCGACCTGGTTGTCTGTCTGCTCGATCGCCCCCGCCACGAGAAGCTGATCACAGAAGTGCGGCAGACCGGCGCAGCGATCCGGCTGATTGGGGACGGGGATGTGGCGGGTGCCATCGCGCCGAGCATGCCCGAAAGCAACGTGGACGTGTACCTCGGCATCGGCGGCTCGCCGGAAGCCGTCCTGGCAGCGGCTGCGATCCGCTGTCTGGGCGGGGAGTTGCTGGCAAAGGTCTGGCCGCGCGATGAGGAGGAGAAAGCCAGTCTCGAGGCTGACGGCCACGGCGACCTGTTTGGCAGGGTCTTCTGCTCGAAGGACATGGCGTCGGGCGAGGACGTGGTTTTTGCAGCGACCGGCATCACGGACAGCGCTCTGCTGCGTGGGGTGACGATCAACGAGCAGATCGCTACGACGTACTCGGTTGTGATGCGTGCCCGTTCGCGGACAGCGCGGTACGTCAAGGCGTACCACGACCTGACGCGCAAGACGATCCGGCTGGCAAGCGCGGCGCATCACACCACGCTGTAGGCTCGGGTACGATCTCGGTTATCATCCGGGACATGTCCGTTGTGCTTCGCCGAACTGCGTCGTGGACAGCCACCCTTGTCTTGCTGTGCGCTGCGGGCGTGGGGGTTCGGCAACTGCCGGGCGCCGGCGGGAGAATCGAGGAGCTGCGCTGGCTCCTGGGGCGGGCCGGCCCCGTCACCCGGCACTTCAACCAGGCTTCGGCCATCTTCCTGGATGCCGAGGCTGAACAGTGGGGTGCGGGTTCGACTCTTTTTTCAACTCTGCTGACCGACTCAGATCCCCGCGTCGTGCGAAACGCCATGATGGTTCTGGGTGACCAGATGCGTGTTTCCCCCGGGGAGGACGCGTTGCAGGAGATCTTCCTGGACTGGTTCTGCGTGGCGTCGGTGAAGCATCGACTCGCGTTTCACCCAGGCAGTTCGGCGTGCTGCGAGGCCATCCTCGAAAACGCCGCCCGGAGCGGACCGACAGGTACGCCAATGGCGTCGCTGTGGCCACGACGGCTGTCCGCCGACGATCGCCGCTGGATTGTGGCGATGTCGCTGCCATCGGTCACGGGTCGATTCCCGTGTGTGGGCAAGCTTCTCGCGACAGAGTCCGCCACGGGCCCGGAGATGGTGCGATCCCGGCTGTGGTTTGTTGATGCAGGCACGCCGATCCGCAACTCGGGGATCGGACGGCGGTTCGAGCGGCTGGGAAACGATGATTTACGGCACCAACTGTGCGTCGACCCGGACGACCTCCTCGACATGCTGTCCGACCCGCTTCCCGAGGTCCGGCACGGTGCGGCGCGCATCCTGGCGGTTGCCGGCGACGAGCGAGGTCTGAAGGTGTTTTGCAAGTGGCTACGGCCCGCGTGCGTGGACAACGCGGCGACAGAGGAATTGTTGTCCGAACTGTACGGCCCCGACTGGAGGCAAGGCGTTGAGAGCTGTGATCCAGCGCGTCCGTGATGCACGTGTCAGTGTCGGTGACGAAACCACCGGGCACATCGAGCATGGCTTGCTGGTGTACGCGGCGGCGGCACCGGACGACACCGACGACGACGTGCAATACATCGCCGAGAAAGTGGCCCACCTGCGGATCTTCCCGGATGCCCGGGACAAGATGAATCTGTCGGTAATTGACGCTGACGGTTCGGTTCTGGTGGTCAGTGCGTTCACGGTGCAGGCGGATGCGCGACGCGGGCGTCGCCCGTCGTTCGATTCATCGGCGCCGGGGTCTGTGGCCGAGCCGCTGGTGGACAAGCTCGTGGCGGCGATCCGGGATTTCGGGCTCACGGTGGAGACAGGCCGGTTCGCGGCGCACATGCTCGTCAGCTCGATCAACCACGGGCCGATCTGCGTTTTGTTGGACTCGCGGCGGATTCTGTGAGCGGGGGAGAGAGGCTATTGGGGGAGGATGCGCATTGGCGCCCGCGCCGGCCGATGGTACAAAACGCGCATCGAGACACCGCTCAGGCGGCAACGAGCGACGGGAAACAAAGGAGGTGCCCCGATGTCTCAGCGCGATACCAAGGATGGCCACCGCGCACATCGCCCATGGCCCTGCATCCTGCTGACCGGTCTGGCCGTGGCTTTCGCCCTGACTCCCGGATTCACCTGCCAGTTGTCGAACCGCGACCCGGAAACGGTCGGTGACGTATTCGACAATCTGGGGGATGATGTCACGGATGCATGGGACGATCTCGGCGACGTTCTGTTCGACTAAGTGCGACCGCGATCAACACCGGCAGTCGGCGGAACGTACGTAGACGCGTCACTTGACGCTCGCCTTGTTGTGCGCCCGTTTACCCCTTGGGCCGTAGGGCTTACTCCCCGCGTTTCAGCCGCTGTCGCAACCGCGCATCGATGAACGGCTGGATATCGCCGTTGAGCACGCGCTGGACGTCACCGATGGCCAGGTTCGTGCGGTGATCCTTGACGTGGATTGTGGAGCCGTGCAGGACATAGCTGCGGATCTGGTTGCCCCAGGCGATCTCGCCCTTCTCGCTGTAGAGCTTGGCCAACTCCTCATCCTGCTTCGCCTTCTCCATCTGTTCCAGACGCGACTGTAGCAAGTTCATGGCAACGCGGCGATTCTGCCCCTGGCTGCGTTCGTTGACGCACTCGACAACGAGCCCCGACGGTTTGTGTCGCAGGCGGACGGCAGTGGCAACCTTGTTGACGTTCTGGCCGCCGGCCCCGGAGGCCCTGCGAAAGAACTCGATGTCGAGATCCGCTTCGGCGATCTCGATGGTGGTTTCCTCCAGTTCCGGCACGCAGTCAACGCCGACGAACGAGGTCTGCCGCTTGCCTTGCGCGTTGAAGGGGCTGATGCGGACAAGCCGATGCACACCGACCTCGCAGGAGAGGTATCCGCACGCATAGGGCCCCTCCACGAACATCGTGACGGACTGGATGCCGGCCTCGTCACCGACGCGGCGGTCCACCTCGCGGGCCCGGAAGCCGATGTTCTCGAAATACATGATGTACATGCGCGTCAGCATCTCGGCGAAATCGCACGAGTCGACGCCGCCCGCCCCGGCCTGGATGCTGAGGTAGCAGTTGCGTTGATCGTTCTCGCCGGAGAGGAGCGTCAGCAGCTCGACCTGCTCGATTCGCGAGCTGATCGCCTCCAACTCGCGCACGGCCTCCGCACGGGACTCAGGGTCGTCTTGTTCTTCGACGAGCTCCAGGAGCACGTGCGCGTCATCCGCTCGCCGGAGAAGATCCTGCACCGGCTCGACCTGGGCGCGCAGGGTTTTCAGCTCCGCGACGACGGTCTGGGCCTTCTCCTGGCTGTCCCAGAAACTGGGACTCCCCATCTGCGCGGCCAGCACCTGCAGGCGTGAGAGTTTGGAAGGGAAGTCAAAGAGAGTCCCGGATCGCGTGAATCCGGGCCGTCAACTCATCAAGGGCCCCCGTCGGGTCCTCACGAACTACCGCCATGCTGCGCTCCTTCGTGGTTGCTCTCAGATACCTGCCGCCTTGCGCAGGGCATCGGCCTTGTGCGTGCGCTCCCAGGTGAACTCCGGGAGTTCGCGGCCGAAGTGCCCGTGGCGAGCGGTCTCGCGGTACATCGGCCTTCGGAGGTCGAGATACTCAATGATAGCGCGCGGGGTGAGCGGAAACGCGTCGCGGATGATCGCGCTCAGCCGCTGGTCGTCGACGCGGCCCGTTCCTTCGGTGCTCACGAGGACGCTCGTCGGCTCGGCCACGCCAATGGCGTAGGAAATCTGGACCTCGCAAATGTCGGCCAGTTCGGCAGCGACGACGTTCTTGGCGATGTGGCGCGCCATGTAGGTTGCCGATCGGTCCACCTTCGTCGGATCCTTGCCCGAGAAGGCTCCCCCACCGTGCCGGCCGCGGCCACCGTACGTGTCGACAATGATTTTGCGTCCGGTCAAGCCACAATCCCCATGCGGGCCGCCGACCTCGAATCGCCCGGTCGGGTTGACGTGGATGGTGATGTCGGGGTTCCACCAGTTTCCGAGCACCGGCTTGATCACGTGCTCGGTGACTTCCCTGGCGAGTTGGTCCTGCTTGTCATTCCAGGAGGGGTGATGCTGGGTGGACACGACCATGGTGTCGATTCGCACGGGCTTTCGTCCGTCATACTCGACGGTCACCTGCGATTTTGCATCGGGGCGCAGGCCGGCGATCACGCCGTCACGCCTGACGTTCGCGTGGTTCTCCATGACGCGATGGGCCAACTGAATCGGCAGCGGCATGAGCTGTGGCGTCTCGCGGCAGGCGAAGCCGAACATCATGCCCTGGTCCCCCGCCCCGTCCTTGTCAACACCCAGCGCGATGTCGGGCGATTGTCGCTTGATCGATGTCAGGACCGCGCACGACAAGTAGTCAAAGCACATGTCGCCCGATGTGTATCCGATCTCCTTGACGACATCGCGGACGACATCGGGGATTTCGACGTAGGCCTCGGTGGTCACCTCGCCAGCCACAACGACCATGCCCGTGGACACCATCGTTTCACACGCGACGCGCGAGTTCTTGTCCTGGGCGATCATCGCATCCAGGATTGCGTCAGAGATTTGGTCAGCCACCTTGTCCGGGTGTCCCATGCTGACCGACTCGGACGTAAAGAGCTGTCGCTCGTTCCTTGCGCTGGACAAAGTCACCTCCTTTGTCGCTCGTTCCTTCCGGCGGGCTTCAGGCTGGCTCAGATACCTAACGCCATCGTTACAAACATCGTATACTAGCCCCGTCCAGTAAAGCTGACAACCTGCAGACCGAACCCCAGGAGTATCGAGGTGAGCAAGCGAATCGACTGGTACTATCACAGGACGGGGTGAACGTCTTCGGCGAAGGCGCAGGAGTTTCTTGCGCAGAATGAGTTCACCATCCGCGAGCAGACATCGGCCAACAAGGCCCGGCTCGGACAGACAGATGCCCTACGGCTCGCGCGCGAGGTTAAGCGTGTCATTGTCGCAAAGGGCAAACGGGTGCGTATGTTCGATGTCCAGGACAACTTGCCGGGCAACACCGAGTTGCTCACCGCCATGCTCGGTCCAACGGGGAATCTCCGCGCACCGACAGTCAAGCGAGGGAAGATTCTGCTGGTTGGATTCAACGAAGGAGCCTATCGGGATGCTCTGTAGGCGGTTCCTGCCGTGGAGGTCGGTTCGACGACCATGACTTCACGCGCTCAGAGCAGACTCCGCGAGGGCGCCCGCCTGTCGCTCATTGGGCTGCTCCTCAACGCGGTCCTGGCGCTGTCCAAGCTTGTGGCAGGCGTCCTGGGGCACTCGTACGCGCTGGTCGCCGACGCAATCGAATCCACGCTGGACATCTTTGGCTCGTTCATCGTGTGGCGCGGGCTGCGCATCGCCGCGTTGCCGGCCGATGAAGAGCATCCGTACGGGCACGGGCGAGCGGAGTCTCTGGCCGGTTTAATCGTGGCCGTCGTGCTTTTTGCCGCCGCAGCCGGCATCGCCATCGGGGCAATCATCGAGATTCTCATTCCGCAGCGCACGCCGGCCCCCTTCACGCTTGCCGTGCTGCTCGGCGTCGTGGCCATCAAAGAGACAATGTTCCGGATAACGCGACGGACCGCGCGACGCACGGAAAGCGGTGCCTTACTGACGGATGCGTGGCACCATCGTAGCGATGCGATTTCGTCCGCAGCCGCGGCCATCGGCATCACAATCGCGCTGGTCGGGGGCGAGCCGTACGCCCAGGCCGACAAGTGGGCGGCCCTGTTCGCGGCCGGAGTCATCGCGTACAACGCCAGCCGGCTCGTCAGGCAACCGCTGCACGAGTTGATGGACGCAACTTCGCCTGCAATCACACACCAGGCGAGGAACGTGGCGGCGGCTGTCCCCAGCGTCGCCGGCGTCGAGAAGGTGCTGGCGCGCAAGACCGGCGTGAGCTACTGGATCGACATGCACGTCGAGGTTCAGCCGGAAATGTCGGTACGAGATGCACACGGCGTGGCGCACGACGTGAAGGATGCTATCCGAGCCGCCATGCCCAACGTCTGTGAAGTCTCCATCCACATCGAGCCGCACCAGGACGGCGCGCGCTAAACGATGTACCGTCCCCAACTCACGCCGAATCGCGCGCGTGCGCCATCACGGCGTCGAACAGATGACCGTTTGTGCCGATGACGGCATCTGCCGTGTGCGTGGTGTTGCCGGACCAGTCGGTCAGCGTCCCGCCCGCCTCGGTGACGACAGGCAGCACAGCCGCCACATCCCACATGCCCACGATCGGGTCGAGCATGATCTCGGCTCGGCCCGTCGCGAGCAGCGCGTATCCGTAGGCGTCGGACCAGCCGCGATCGATGCCGCAGGCGCCGCGCAGCCGCTCGTACGCTTCCCCCCTGCCGTGCTCGACCATGAGCTTCGTGCTGGTGGCGAGCAGGCGAGCGTCCGAGAGGTCCGAGATATCGGACACGTGTGCGCGGCGGCCGTTCCACCGGCATCCGAGCCCCCGGGCAGCGTAAACCGTCTCTCCCAAAGCTGGGAGGTGGATGACGCCGGCGAGCATCCGCTGTTCCCACTCGAAGCCAACGAGCACGCTGTAAAGCGGGACGCCGCTGATGAATGACTGTGTGCCATCGATCGGGTCCAGGATCCAACGAGCGGGCTCGTGCCCGGGCTTCTCGCCGAACTCCTCACCGACAATCCCATGTGTCGGGTAGGCCTTCTCGATCCGCTCCCGGAGGATTCGCTCGGCACCGCGATCTGCGGCGGTGACAGGTGTATTATCGGTCTTCAACTCGTGCGGGGTGCCGGTGTTGAAGTATCCAAGCGTGAACGCGCCCGCCACCTGCGCAATCTCGACCGCGAAGTCCAGAATCTCGGTCAACCGCTTCTCGTCCATGGAATGCTCCTGCGATGCCGTTTTTGTTGCCTCTCCACCCGACTGCACGCCGGCAGAGTATGATTCTTTCCAGCCGAGCCCCAACCGTCAATCGAGCCAATGCGCCTTGATTCGAAGGGGGGGATTCATGGTATGATGAATTCACGTTTTTCAGGACGTGCTGCCGGGGAGGACTGCGCTGGGTGCGGCGAACGCTTTCAACCGCGTTTGCGGACGGCTGACAGGTGCGCTGCTCCGCGGTCTTTCTCGTTAATGCAACCGATATGGTCGTTTGTAGAGGGATATCACCATTGCGCGTTGCCGTTTGGCGCTGGAACGGCCGCGTGGGTGAGAACCTCGGCGTTGGCGTTCCACAGCGAACGAAATGAAGGAGCACATTCATGCATCGAAGCAGACTGACGTACCTGGGGACTGCCGCGCTCGTCGTGGCGTTCCTCTTCACAGCGGGTCTCGCGCCCGCGGACACATGGCTGGAAGTCGACCCAGCCGGCGGCGTGGTTCTCGACAAGACGGCCACAGCCAGCCAGCCGACTCTGACCATCGACTACTCTGACTTACGTGGTCTGCACGTCACGGCCGACATTCGCGGCCTGACGCTTCGCCAACACGAGAACAAGATGGGCCAGTTCGTCGAAATCACCTGGCCCGACGCCGGTGTGTACGGCGAGGTGGGGGCGCCCGGTTTGCCGGTGATCCGTCGGCTCTTCGTCGCACCGCCGGACGCGAACGTCAGCATTGCGGTCGAACTCGGAGAAGCGTTCACCATCGGCAGCAGCACCATCGGGATGCCGATGCGTGTTTACCCGGTTCAACCTCCGCTCGAGAAGGTCCCCGGGGCCGCGGAACGAGCTGTGTTCCAGTTCGACGCCTCCGCATACAAGGCAGAGATCGATCTGCCTGCCGACCGGGCCGTGATTGAGGACCTGGGTATCGTGCGCGGGCAGCGGCTGTGGCAACTCGAGATTCGGCCGGTGGCGTACAACCCGGCCGCCGGCACCGTGACGTACTGGCCCACGCTGGCAACCGGCATCCGCTTTGATGGCGCCGCGGCTCCCCGGCAGACGCTCTCGCCGCTCCCGGGTCTCGGCCGCATCATCCTCAACCCCGAGGTATTGCCCATCGTGCAGCAGCGCGGCTCCGGCAACTACCTGATCGTCGTCGCCGACACCTTCGCCTCGGCCATCACGCCGTTTGCGAACGCCAAGGCCGCTCAGGGCTTCACGGTCATGACGTACACCGTGCCGGCCGGCACCAGCAACACGACGATCAAGACCTACATTCAGGGTTTGTGGGGCGGGCCTGATGCGCCAGAGTACATTCTTCTCGTGGGCGACAGCAACACGATCCCGCACTGGGTTGGTCAGGGCACCGGCTCACCCGACACGGATCTGAACTACGCCTGCGTGGACGGCAGCGACTACTACCCGGACATCGCCATCGGGCGGTTTCCTGCTCGTACGGCGGGCCACATCACGGCGATGACGGACAAGACGCTCTATTACGAGAACGGGCCGCTCGCGGACCCCGACTATGTCAAGCGCGCCGTGTTCATGGCCTCCGAAGACAACTACACCGTCAGTGAAGGCACGCACAACTACGTCATCAACACGCACATGACGCCGAACGAGATCGTCGCCGATCGGCTGTACTACCACACGTACAATGCGACGACACAGCAGGTCCGGGATGCGTTCAACGGCGGTCGCTTCTTCGGCATCTACAGTGGTCACGGCGCCAACACGTACTGGGCCGACGGTCCGCACTTCGACCAGGGCGACGTAAACGGCCTGACCAACCAGAACATGTACCCGTACATCTGCAGCTTCTCGTGTGTTACCGGTGACTTCGCCGGCACGGATGAGTGCTTCATGGAGACCTGGGTACGCGTGGCCAACAAGGGCGCTGTGACGGCGTGGGGCTCGTCCGTCACGAGCTACTGGACCGAGGACGACATTCTCGAGAAGCGGCTGTTCGACGCGATCTTCGACGAGACCCAGCCGAACGTAAAGAAAGAGGTCGGCCCGATCTACAACGAGGCCAAGCTTCGTTACCTGGCCCACTTCGGGAACACCAGCACGACTCGTCGTTACTTCGAGATGTACAACCTGATGGGTGACCCGTCCGTGCCCTTCCCGGGTAGTTGCTCCGACGCCGGGATCGTGCAAATGGACAGTGCCGCGTATGCGTGTGAAGACACCGTCGGCATTCGCGTCTCCGACTGCGGGTTGAACCTCGACGACAACCAGATCGACACGGCAACGGTCGACATCGATTCCGACTCGGAGAGCGGCGTCGAAACCGTCCTTCTCACCGAGACCAACCCCAGCTCGGCCGTCTTTGAAGGATCCATCGACGCTAGCGCCACGAACGCGCCGGGCGTCCTTCTCGTGGCCGAAGGTGACACAATCACCGTCACCTACATCGATGCGGATGATGGACAGGGCAATTACAACGTGGTCGTCACGGCCACGGCGACGGTCGACTGCACCGGGCCGAACATCGCCAACGTGCAGGCCGTCAACATCGAGCCGCGTAACGCGACCATCGGCTTTGACGCCGACGAACTCGCGCGTGGCATCGTCCACTACGGCCTGGATTGCGGAAACCTGCCGAACACGGCGACGGGCGGTTTCGCCCTCTCGCCGACCGTCGAGCTGACCGGCCTGACGGACAACACGACGTATTTCTACATGGTGGAGGCCGAGGACGAAGCGGGGAACCTGACCGCCGATCCGACGTGCTACACCTTCACCACGCCGGAGGTGCCGGACTTCTTTACGGAGCTGTTTAGCAGCGGAAATGACCTGGCGTACCTCACGCTCACCTTCACGCCGAACGGGTCGAACGACTTCTACGACGGCTGCGTCGAGCCGTGCACCACGCTGCCGACCGACCCGGCCGGCGGGACGAACATCTCCCTCTCGGACGACGACAACGAGCCGGTTTCGA
>Ga0272441_10006836_pt1 | contig 18860 bp, 18 predicted proteins | sample SSMProp6N_FD_193582 | JGI IMG/M metagenome (GOLD analysis project Ga0272441, IMG submission 193582) | Marine sediment archaeal communities from Little Sippewissett salt marsh, Falmouth, MA, United States - SSM-Prop-6N | ecosystem: Environmental > Aquatic > Marine > Wetlands > Sediment ... | reverse complement strand
GAATATTGTTTCAATGTCTGATTTTATCTCATTTCGAATAATCATAATAAACCGGTAAGACTGAATTTTTCATTTTGTTTAACTCCACAACGTAACTTACCCTCTCACTTACTGTTTATGATGTTGTTTGCGGAACTGGTTTGGCGTCAGGCCTGTGCGACGTTTAAAATTATAACTTAAGTAGTTGTCGTACTCAAAACCCGTACGCTTGGCAATCTCGGCCAGTGACAGGTCTGTTTCCCTCAACAACATCTTGATACGCCCGATGCGAACGCGCTGGATCTCTTCGTGGGGACTGTGCCCCACAACCTGAAGGAACCGCCGTTCAAAAATACGGCGTGATATCGACATTGTACGCAAAACGTCCACGACCTGGATGCCGTCACAGCTATGTTGCTGGATGTAGTGCATAGCTTTGGCGATTTCCGGGTCGGTAATAGCACAGATATCTGTAGATCTGCGCTTGGCAATGCCCAAGGGCTTTACCAAGGTAGTGTTCTGTTTGGGTTTGTGTCCAGTCATCAGGCGAACCAGGGTTTCGGCTGCCTGATAGCCGGTACGATAGGTGTCGGGTATCACACTGGACAGAGGCGGATCGCACATTTCGCAGAGCAGGGTGTCATTGTCCACCCCGATCACAGCGATCTCTTCGGGAATCAGCATTCCCTGACGTCGGCAAGCTTCAATCAACTGTTGGCCGCGGATATCATAAGCTGCCATAATGCCTATTGGTTTGGGTAGTGAAGTCAGCCAGCGGCCCAGGTTATTTTGTTCGGATTCCCAACTCGGCTGTTTGATTTTATAACGAGGTTTATAAACATGGCAATCGAGTCCTCTTTGTTTGGCCAGCGAAGTAAACTGTTCGCAGCGCCAACGAGACCAATTGAAATTGGCTCCGCAAAAACCCAGATGGGTAAAGCCGCAACCTTGCAAGTGATCCAGGGCCAGGGTTGCTATAGCTATGTCGTCGGTTTCCACCCAGCACAGTTCCGGCAGCAGTCGTGCGGCACTAACATCGACCGCGGGCAGGTGTGAGGCTGCGACGGCTTTAGCGGTAGCCTCGTTCTCAATCCGCGCAATGATACCGTCACCCTGCCAGTTACGGATCCAACTGGGGCGGGCCTGACCTCGGCTGTACTCACCCAGGAAAATAGACCAAGGTTCGTTTTCACGAAGGTAGCCGTTGATGCCGGCCAACAGTCCCCGGCAATAAGCATTGGAAGTCTCCAGGAGCAAAGCAACCTGGAACCGTTTCTTGAAGCGTGTTTTTTTTACGGGCATAGTAACTCAGTAAGATATCGTATAGATTGTATGTGCGGTATTGTAGTGTTCGGATGTTTTTGACATATTAATCCAGCATATATAGTCATTATAAGCTATAAAGAGCCATCAAGACTACGGTAAAATATCGTAAAAAATAGACGCAATATCTGATTGTATTTTAGGACTCAAATGAATAGGATGAAGGATGTGTGAGCAGGTTGCGGTGAAATCGCAATGATAAATATATTTCGCTGACATATGTTATTTAACAAGCATATAAGATCTAATGGAACAGGAAAGGAACACATTATGAAAAAAAGTACTACTATTATCACGGGTTTGTTATTGTCTTATATGATTTCATTTATCCCTTGCCAGGCTGGTTCCGAGGATGGCTCATTTAACGGACTGGAGATGAATCTGGGAACGCTGCCGCGCCTGTCGGATGCTAAGACCCGCTCAATCAGTCCGGAAAGCTTTACGGGGGAAAAGGGCAAGGCCGGTATGGCCACCGAAGGATTAGGTAAAAATGCCGCTCGTGAGCTTGGTCAGGGCTGGAAAGTATCGCCCGCTATTCGCATCAAGGCCGGAGAGACCTTTACCCTGGCACAGATCACAGGTTCCGGTGCTATCCAACATATCTGGATGACTCCCACCGGCAACTGGCGGCTCTCAATTCTACGGATGTACTGGGACGGTGAAACAGAACCTTCGGTGGAAGTTCCCGTCGGTGATTTCTTTGCCAACGGCTGGTGCAAGTTTGCCCATGTAAATTCTTTGGCTGTCTGTGTCAATCCCGGCAGCGGTTTTAACTGCTACTGGTGCATGCCCTTCCGCAAATCGGCCAAGATCACCTTCGAAAACCTGGACGATAAGGATATGATACTCTTTTATCAAATTGATCATACTTTAACCAGTGTTTCCGCCGATGCGGCCTATTTTCATGCTCAGTTTCGCCGGGTAAATCCCCTACCCGAAAAGCAAGACTATACCATTGTCGATGGTATTAAAGGTAAGGGGCAATATGTCGGCACCTATATGTGCTGGGGTTCCAATTCTCCCGGCTGGTGGGGCGAGGGTGAAATCAAATTCTTTATGGACGGTGATAAGGAGTTCCCCACGATTTGCGGCACCGGCACCGAAGATTACTTCTGCGGTTCCTACGGCTTCCACAAACCCGGAACCAGGGAATATATGACCTTTAATACTGCTTACGCAGGCATGCCCCAGGTCCACGCCCCTTCAAAGGACGACAAAATAAAACAACCACGTTTCGGCCTCTACCGTTGGCATATTATGGATCCCATACGTTTCGAGAATGATCTGCGCGTTACTATGCAGGCCCTAGGTTGGCAGTCTGAACATCGTTACCTGCCTCTGAAGGACGACCTTGCTTCGGTAGCCTACTGGTATCAGACAGAACCTCACGCTGCTTTCCCAAAACTACCACCCAAAGAAAATTTACCCGTAAAATGGTGATAGCTGCTTAACAGTTGAGTATGTCTATTCACTAAGCCAGCGTCCCAGCTGATAAAATTCATCGGCCATTACGTATTTAGTATGATGTGTTATCAAACGGCTGATGAGTACCGGTCTGGTTGTATAATTCATCCGTCCGTTATATCCATATCCAGTTTTAATTATGTCGCCTTTTAGGGGGAAAAATATAGTGGGTAAGTCTAGGTATTATTCTTACGAAAATAGGGGAGCAGGGTATTTATACACAGAGTCGGGTAAAACAGCAGCCAAAAGCGTGCCGATGGGTACCAAGCAATAAAGCCCTAAATTGTTGTAATTCGGGGAAGATTTTAATATATTGGGGTGAAGATAGAATTTGTAATCGCGTGTTGCAACATCCATAAGGTGAAGCAGAAGAGGGAAATGGATGTATTTGAAGATTGATCAGAATACCCTGCGGGCCATACGGTTCGAACAGCCAGATTATATTCCCATGGTTTTTTGGATTAACCCGGCCTGCTGGAGTCATTATCCCAAGGATGCGCTAATCCAACTCCTGGGTGAGCATCCTCTTTTATTTGCCGATTTTGAACCGGAAAAATTTCAGCCGCCAGAGCTGGCTCCCTGGGAACGTGCAGGTCGTCCTTACACAGATTCCTGGGGATGTACCTGGGAGACGGCCGAGGATGGTCTTACCGGAGTGGTAAACGGTCATCCGCTGGCTGATTGGGATAAGTGGGCTGAATTCACGCCACCGGATGCAGCAAAAACAGATGGGATGGCCGAAGTAAACTGGGATGAAATCCGACAAAAATTCGAACAGGCAAAGTCTAAAGGTGAATATGGAGCCGGCGGCCTCGAACATGGTCACATGTTCCTGCGCCTGACATATCTGCGCGGGTATGAAAATATCTTATTCGACATGACCGATGGGGATCCCCGCTTGGGGCAACTAATAGAGATGATCGAAAACTTCAGTATGGAAATTGTGGAACGTTATCTGGAGTTGGGGGCGGCTGTGATGTACTATCCCGAAGATTTGGGTATGCAGATTGGCCCCATGCTTTCGCCGGAAAATTTTCGCAAGTATATTAAACCGGTTTACAATAAGTTGTCGGCTGCGGCCCGAGAAAAAGGCGCCCTGGTACATATGCACAGTGATGGAGACATTCGCACACTGGCGGAGGACATTATCGACAGTGGGGCGGACGTAATAAATTTGCAGGATATGGTAAATGGCATAGATTGGATTGGGGCCCATCTTAAGGGACGCGTTTGTATTGATTTGGATATTGACCGCCAACAGGTCACCCGCTTCGGTAGCCCGGTTGATATCGACAAGCTAATTCGTGAAGAAGTAGAAAAACTGGGTAGCCGAGAGGGGGGACTAATGATGATCTACGGCCTATATCCCCAAGTTCCATTGGAGAATGTTAAGGCCCTGATGGACGCCCTGGAACGTCATGCGGTTTATTATGCTTAAGATAAAAAAGGTGATAAACGTTTACCTAAGTAATTCATTGAAAGGAATGACATCATGAAAAAATACGGCGTGGGTATAATCGGCTGCGGCTGGGTCGCGGAGGAATACGTTAAGGCCTTTGAGAATGATAAGCGTTCTGAAATTCGGGGGCTGGTAAGCCGAAATCGGGCTAATGCCCAGCGCTATCAGGACCGTTATAACCTGCGTTGTACCATTGAGACTGACTATAAAAAAATGCTCGAGCAAAAGAATATTGATATCGTAGTAGTATCCACCCCGCATAACGCGCATACCGAATATGTGGTAGCGGCAGCGGAGGCAGGCAAACATATTATCATCGAAAAGCCGGTGGCTATTACCCCGGAAGAAGTGCGCCGGCAACAGGAGGCGGTGAATAAAAACCCAGTAAAAACCATAGTCAGCTTTGTGCTGCACTGGAATCCGCTGCTAATGACTATCGACAATCTTATAGAGCAAGGGGTGTTCGGAAATATCTTTATGGTAGAGGTCGATTATATGCATAGGTTATGGATGAGCGCAGATATGAAGTGGCTGGGAAGCAGAGAAAAAAGCGGATCGGCAATACTTGCCGGCGGCTGTCACGCAATCGACGCCCTGCGCTGGTTCGCCCGCAGTGAGGTTGAGGAAATATCCGCCTACCAGGTCAAAACCGAGAATCCTATGGAATATCCGGGAACAATAACAGTAAATGTAAAATTCGCCAACGGCAGTGTCGGGCGCAGCACTACCACTTTCGATGCCAATATGCCCTACCGGTTCAATATTGGGGTTTATGGTACAGAAGCTGCGGTGAGAAATGATGAACTGTTTGCACCGAAGTTATTTCCGGGCCAGAATGATTTTTTAAAGATCCCCTGTATCTTACCGGACAGCGGAGATGTTACCCATCATCCGTTTCAGGGGGAAGTATCACACTTGCTTGATTGCATTGTAGAGGGCAAGCGACCATTTCCGGATCTGGATGACGCGGCCAAAACGCAGGCGGTGTGTTTTGCAGCCGATATTTCAGCCGAGCAGGGCAGGCCCGTGGTCTTGAAGGAATTGGAAAAGTAAATAAAAGATCAAAATAAGTTTCACGCAATGGGTCGAAGACGCTAAATTAGTATATGGGTATATGAGTGTATGAGTAAACGAGTAAAAACCACGCTCAAGCGGGCAATGCCCGTTATAGCACTTACTTTAGCATGCCACCCATCAAAGAAATAGAAACTAGAGAGGCGCTAAGGAAACAGGCAAGCACGCGTAGGCATGCCACCCAGAACGAGGTCGGTTCGACGGTGCTCACCGCAGGTGGGACCCGTGCTACGCTTGCTGGCCCCATTATTTTGATCAATCATCATAATTTTTATATTCAGGCAGGACACGAGGTTTGCCGGTAAAAAGTGGGGTATGGCCGCCATGGGGCGTTGAACTTATAACCATATTACCAAGCCACTCAAATTGCACTTTCAGATCAGGGGCACTATTTTTCCATAAGCCCTGCACTTTGTGCGTGAAGCTTATCAAAGGATAAGTGATGGTAAGTTCCTGTCCTGCTTCAGCCTCAAACTGTATATAAGCGCCCGACCATTTAACCGGAACGGATTTTGTTCCTGCAAAAGCGCGCACTTTTTCTTTTGGTGCCCAGTGCGGAGGACGTAAAAAGAATGTATCATTTACTGAAGGCACTACGGTAATTCGGCCCTGTTTCGGGAAGAACGAGACAACTTTTCCCCATTTAGACCGGCGGCTTAAACACAAATTAACGTAAACCCCTTTGGGGCCAAGCTTCGATGCCGGCCGCTGCTCAATGATATTACTCCAGGTCGTATAGATAGCCCGCATCCCTTCCGGAGCGCAGCAACCAAACATCTCGAATCCAGCTAAGCCGCCCAGGAGCACATTTTCATAATCGTTCAGTCCGGAGCCTCCAATAATTCCGCCCTGGTATTTTTGCAGTTCTGACAAACCTTTTTCAATTTCCTCTGCGTTTTTGTCTTTATTCAATGAACGATAATAAGCCTCGAATTCAGGGGTAATGATGAATTGCAAATTGCTGATGTAGTTTCGCATATAACGCTCAACATAGTCATAATACTCAGTAGAACCGGCTCTGGCGATTAGGGAGGCAGTTGAGATCATGTCTGATATGCAGCAGGTTTCACAGCAGCTGTCAGGACCTGCCGGAAACCAGCCAGTGCCTGTACCTCGGGCCAGAAGCCAGGAAAATGCACCTTTTGAAAAGTCGATGTATTCACGCTCCCCAGTAACAACACCAAGATGGGTTACCCCCCAGACTGCGTGCATAGTTGCGTGCGAATGCGGCCCCCATTTAAAACCTCCTGACGGGACACCGTTTTTATCGAACCGGATGCCACCCGGTTGACAGTTTTCCATAATTCCACGGGCATAGGCCTGAGCAAAATCCAAGGCTTCGGTGTCCAAAGTAGCCAGATAATATGTTACCAATGGATCAATTACGGGTGCAGGGTGAACATTCCAGTGATTGGGTACGACGCTGCCGTCAGCTTTTAAGGTTCCCATTCCCTGTTTAAACCAGCAGCGACCCTTATCGTCCCAAACAGCGATTTTTTTTAATCCCAACATTACCTTACGAGCCATTTTTCTGGATTCCGGATTTTTTGTTCTCAGGTAATCCTCAGTAAGACTTTTTAATATCTTAACTGTTCCCCAGGTATGGAGGACATAATCCTCTTTGGTATATTTTGCGTTTATATTGCCCTCATGATAAGCCCCCGGATGGTTCCAGAGCAAGCCATTAGCATCCATATAACTTCTCAGACGCTTATGAAAGGCCTCTTCAATATCTCTTCCTGCGTCGGAACCGCTGATGTCCCGCATATAATACCACTCCCAGTCCATGCGAGACTCTGTATCGCAGGCAACAACCGGGTCATGACCTTTAGGTACAGGCGGACATTTTAGAGGATGGCACTGGAAGACAGGCTCATAATTGAACTCCTTGCGGGGAGTATTAATAAGGTAATTCATCGCCCATTGAGCCATTCTTTTGAAGTTGATATCATCAGGCAGTTGCGATTCTTTAAGCAGTTTGATGTCCGTTGCCGCCGGTAGGGATATCTGCAAATTACTTATCTGGCCGGTAAGCCCTTTGATCGAATTTGGATCAAGATCAGCTTTTCCGTTTTTATCTGCTGCATTAACCAGCCCGCAAGCGCAAGCAAATGCGGTTATGATCGATAATAAGTTTCTAATAACCAATTGCTTTTCCATAAACTGCCTTCTTTCCTTTCATGCTGATTATTTGGGTTATCCAAATAAATATTTTATCTTTTTATATTTCAGCCACCATGCCATATACAGTTGAGATAAACTAAACTCAGTTTTGGTTAGATTTTACTTCGGGTAATTCGTTCCAGTTGGTAGTGTAGCGCCGGGAGCGCTTTTGGGACTTTGTCTGCCAGGGTCTTTGGAGGCCGGAGGCGGCCCAGCGGAGGGTGTCGGGAGGCATGGAGCTATTAATATGGTCGATGGTCTGCATTAGTCTCTGCGAGCGGGCCCGATCGGTCGAATCGAATAAACATGCTTGTACTTTGTCCTGGTCTATGAGGCCTTCCAATAGGACACCGGCCTTTTTGAAGCGGTAGCCGGGCTGATATATTTTCCGGGCTGCTTGCAAGGCGGATTGGAGAAGTTCGGTGGTGTCGTTGGTGGCGGTGGGGAACTCGACGGTATGGGAATTAAAATAGCGCTTCTCTTTTTTTGTTTCGAACAGGTTGGTCATGACAAAAACGGTCATGAGATGGGCTGCCAATTTTTGCCGGCGGAGTTTTTCTGCTGCGCGGGTGGCATAGAGAGCGATTGCTTCCTGCAAGTCCTCCAGTTTCTCTACGCGCGTGCCGAACGAGCGTGAGACCGCCAGGCCTTTTTGGGGCGGCGGATTCACCTCCAGCGGGAAACACGATTCGCCGCGCAGTTCATAAACGCTGCGCAGACCCATTACGGTCAGGTTGCGGCGAACCCAGCCATCGTCGGCGTTACGCAATTGCAGGGCGTTGGTGATGCCTTTGTTTTTAAGCTTTTGGGCATAGGCTGATCCTACGCCCCAGATATTTGCCACATCTGTTTGTTCCAGGGCCCGGTCCAGCCAGGGTGAATCGGTGAGGTTCAGGACGCCCTGGGTTTTTTGGGAGTGCTTGGCGAGGCGGTTGGCAATCTTGGCCAGGGTTTTGGTGTGGCCGATGCCGATCGAGACAGGTATGCCGGTCCACTTTTTTACCGTCTCACGTATTTGGCGGGCGTATTCGGTCAGGTCAAGATGAGCAAAAGTGGACATGTCCAAAAAGGCTTCGTCGATGGAATATATCTCCAGCTTTGGGGCGAAACGGGACAGCGTGGCCATTACCCGCTGCGACATATCGCCATAAAGAGTATAGTTGGATGAGAATACCAGTACGCCGTGTTTTTCGATGACATTTTGTACCTGGAAGAAGGGCACACCCATGCCGATACCTAATTGCTTGGCCTCGTTCGAGCGGGCCACTACGCAGCCGTCATTATTGGAAAGCACGACCACCGCCCGACCGGCGAGCCGGCGGTCAAAGACCCGCTCACACGAGACGTAAAAATTATTGCAATCGACTAAGGCGAATATAGATTTCATCTTTAGAGCGAATGGATTACGTGAGTAACGATGCCCCAGACTTCGAAGGGGGTGTTTTTATCGATGGGCTGGGGTGGGTAGTGTTTGTTTTCCGGCAGAAGCGTAAGTTTTTTGCGCTGGATGCTGATGCGCTTGACAGTCAGTTCGCCGTCCACGTTGGCGATCACTACGTTTTTGTCTTTTGGTTCCAGCGAGCGGTCCACGATCAGGATATCGCCGGAATGGATACCGGCCTCAATCATGGAATCGCCCCGGACTCGTACGAAGTAGGTGGCGGCGGGGTGCCTGATCAAGTGTTTGTTCAGGTCGAGCTGGCCTTCGATATAGTCGTCGGCAGGCGAGGGGAACCCGGCCGAAACGCTGGCCACAAAGAGCGGGCGTCGGCACGCGGTGGTGGGGTCAGAAGTATAAATTGCTGCGACTTTGGTTTCTTTCATGCTTGTATTATCTTGCTGAGGACAACTCTTGCAAAAGACATTTCTTCTTAATTATACTCTTTGTCAGGACTGCTCACAATGGCTTGGGGGTCATTGCTCGAAAAGGCCTTTTTCCGGCTTTAATATCTCACCTGTCGGTTCCATACAAGCAGGAGTGTCGTGGTGGGGATCATTCACCGCAGGGTCAACCGGGAAGCCGGTCATTTCCGCGGCGGGATAGGGACGAAAGATAGATTCGGCCAAGGCCGGATAGTCCAATCTTAAATCGAGCCATTTTTTATAACTTTCCGGAGGGACGATTACCGGCATCCGGTGATGGAGGGGTTGGATTAGCTCATTACTGTCTGTGGTGAGGATAGTACAGGAGTTGATGACCGTACCGTTGGAACTTTCCCAGTGTTCCCATAAGCCGGCGAAGGAAAAACAATCTCCCTGGAGTAACCTGAAAAGATAGGGCTGTTTTGTCTGGTCCGAAGATGTGACCCACTCATAAAAACCGTCAGCCGGTAGCAGGCAGCGACGGTGCCGGAAAGCTTGTCGAAAGGCCGGCTTCTCGGCGATGGTTTCGGCGCGGGCGTTGATAAGGCGGGATCCCATTTGGGGATCCTGGGCCCAGGAAGGTACCAGGCCCCACTTTAGTACCCGGGCCAAAAAGCCATCTCCTTCGGGGGCCTGCAAAACGGCAACAACGGGCTGGGTGGGGGCGATGTTATAGCGCGGTTTATATTCGGGCACCTGGTCCAGTTGAAATAACTTGGCCAGAATGTTCGGAGTTGTGGTCAGGGCAAATCGGCCGCACATGATGGTCCCTTTTCTTTGCTAAATCTAATAACTACCCCGCCTGATATCAATCCGCCCCTGCAAAATAGTCGGTGGTTTGTTTTTAAGTTATAATTGGCCCGCCAGATGCGCTATCCCCAAAAGAACTATAGCCACTAGAATCAAAAATCCTACAATTGTGCTAAATAGCAGCGCTACTTCCCGCACAAACATCCTTAGCTCAATCGTTTCCAGTTTAAGAGCCTTATAGACCAAGGCAATACTAAGGCATATAGGCAGGGTCCACAAAAATGACAGGGCGCTGGTGGGGATGTCCAGTGGTTGGCTGAATAGTTGTCCCAGTATAAACAAAGACTGCGTCAACTTGGTTTATTCCTTTCTGGTGGGATTTTTTTCGACGGCAGTAGTAGTGCTCGGCGCATTACCACATCAAGAATGCAAAGCAGGTTGAGCAGACCGGCGACCCCGGCATAAACCTGGCCCCAGTCCACGCCCCGGCCGTAAATGCTTTCTATGCCATATTCAGATTTCTGAGCCAGAGCTCCGATTAACGCGGGTGTACCGGTGAGAGCCTGGGCGCAAAACCAGGCCTTGGCGTGGTGGGGGTCTATCATTTCTTTACCGCCGAGAATCACTCCCAGCAGAAATGTATTGCAGATGGTAAAAAATATGATCGCACCGCGAGCACGCTGGCCGAGATAATAGTGTCCGGCACCCGGTACGAGCCAGGAAAGGAATCCGGCTATAAATGGTGTCTTGGGGTCGGTAGCGATGGATCCGAATTTAGCCATAACTTCGTTCTAAATAGTAGGTTATATAAAATATCCACAGTAGCCCTAAAAGATTATCGGTTTTTTCTTATTTAGTCAAGCAATCCTTTGATCATCTTATTTATACTCTTAATTTACATTATGAGTTTCAAGCATAGTGGGGCGGGAGCGGCGGGCGTTTAGGGCCGCAAACATAAGTCGTTTTTAAATAAGGAATAATGAAAATAGGAAATTTTGTTAAATTTCGCTTGCTATTTTTACGATATGAGCATATGCTCATAATAGAAGTTGACAGGAATTGAAATATATGCCCAGACCACATAAATGCAGATATGTAGGTGATGCCCCTGTTGTTACGGTTTTCAAGCCGGCAGGTATTCCAGCCAAGAGCCTGGAGCTAGTCGAACTGCGTCTGGACGAATTGGAGGCCCTGCGGCTGGCGGATAGGGAGGGTCTTTATCAGGAACAGGCCGCCCAAAAAATGGGTATCTCAAGGGCCACATTCGGGCGACTGCTGGAGCAAGCTCATAGAAAAGTTGCCCAGGCCCTGTTTGAGGGTAAGGGGCTAAGCTTCACCGGGGGAGCAGTTGCCAGCCCCATAGTGAGGGACTTTGTTTGTCGTAATTGTGGTAAGCAATTTGATGTTCCCCCGGGCGCTGCTCGTCCGAGTGCATGTTCCTATTGTCAAAGCCATGATATTTTAGTTGTACCGGAAGCCTCTTTCGAACAGGCCTTCGTTGGGCCGCGGGGACGGGGTGGGGGCAGACGCTGTCGTTTCCGGGGCGGGCGTGGAGGATGAATATGTAACAAGGTAAAAAGAAGTTGAATGACTGTTACTGATATTTATTTTGTTTAATATCACAAATATTTATCTATAAGAAAGTGAGGTGATTATCATGCCAAGAGGAGATGGTACCGGACCGATGGGGAATGGTCCTATGACAGGAAGAGCGGGAGGCTTTTGCGCAGGTTTTTCTGTGCCGGGATATATGAATCCCGGGCCGGGACGCGGTTTGGGAATGGGTTTCGGACGAGGTCGTGGGGGCGGCCGAGGCTGGGGCCGAGGTTTTGGACGCGGCATGGGCTGGGGTATGCCTTATGGACAGTTTGCAGGTTATCCATATGGTGGGGCATATCCAGCGGTCGAGCCTGGGCAGCAGAGAGTTGCTCTGGAAAACCAGGCCAAGATACTCCAGGAACAACTGGATGAAATCAAGCAAAGACTGGATGAACTAAGTGGGACAGAAGAAAAATCGAAGTCCTGAAGTTCGAAATGAAAGGGGGGAGACAAGGTAAAGCCAAATCTCCCCCTTATCCTGATATTTTAAAAGGATAAACCGATGAAAGTAGCGATTACATCCACCGGGACAACCAAAGATGCGCAGATGGATCTGCGTTTTGGTCGGGCTCAGTATTTTATAATAGCCGATACCCAAACGGGCGAATTCGAGGCGGTCCCCAACAGTCAAAATCTAAATGCAGCCCAGGGCGCAGGCATTCAGTCGGCCCAGACGGTAGCCAAGCAGGGGGCCGAAGCGGTCATTACCGGTCACGTCGGGCCCAAGGCCTTTCGCACCTTGGCGGCTGCGGGGATCAAAATCTATCTGGTTGACAATCTCACCGTAGAGGAAGCAATTGAGCGTCTGAAGAAAGGCGAATTGACTATAACAAGCACAGCCGATGTAGAAAGCCACTGGGCCTGAACACATGATCATATCAATAGCCAGCGGTAAAGGGGGGACAGGTAAGACCACGGTGTCCGTTAATTTAGCTCTGAGCCTGGCTGAGCCGGTGCAGTTGCTTGATTGCGATGTGGAAGAGCCCAACTGTCATGTATTTCTGGAACCGGTCATTAATCAGGTCAACAAGGTTACAGTGCCTGTTCCCCGCGTGGATAGCCAGCGCTGCAACGGGTGCGGCAAATGCAGTGAACTTTGCCAATTCAATGCCCTGGCGGCTTTGAAAGATTCCGTACTTATTTTTGAAGAGCTCTGTCACGGCTGCAGCGGCTGTTGGCTGGTCTGTCCGGAAAAGGCGCTAACTGAAACGTCCCGAGAAGTGGGGGTGGTGGAAACGGGTACGGCCGATGAGCTGGGATTTACGCAAGGTCGTCTGCAGATAGGCCAGGTGCTGGCAGTGCCGGTAATCCACGCCGTGAAAAATCATATCAATTTCGAACAAATCAATATCATCGATGCCCCGCCGGGCACATCGTGTCCGGTTATCGCCGCGGTACAAAATAGCGACTATGTGATACTCGTTACCGAACCGACGGCGTTTGGCCTTAATGATCTGATATTGGCGGTGGAGATGGTGCGCAAGTTGAAACTGTCTTTCGGGGTGGTGATTAACCAGGCGGATATCGGCGATCAGCGGGTTCGTGAATATTGTCAAAATGAGAACATTGATATTCTGCTGGAGATTCCGCACGACAGGCGGATCGCCGAGGCCTACTCGCGGGGGCAAATGGCCATTGAGGTAGTGCCGGAACTGAGAACGAAGCTTACAGAGTTATTCGAGTCTATAAGCGGTCAGGTAAAGAAAAAGTCTGATAGGACATCTTAAATGAAAGAATTAGTTGTTATCAGTGGCAAAGGAGGGACGGGCAAGACCAGTGTGGTGGCGGCGCTGGCGGTCCTGACTGATGCGCATGTTCTGGCCGACTGCGATGTGGACGCGGCCGATTTGCATCTGGTACTGAACGGGCACCAACAGGAATGCCATGATTTCCAGGCGGGCAGGGAAGCGATCATTCGTCAGGAAGATTGTGTCTGCTGCGGGGGGTGTTTGGCCTATTGTCGTTTTGATGCCATAAAGAAATGTCCATCCGAACAGGGCGGATTTACTTTTGCTATTGATCCTGTTTCCTGCGAAGGTTGCGGGGTATGCGTGCACTTTTGCCCGGTGCAAGCTATAGATTTTCCGGAAAAGATTTGTGGGCAGTGGTTCATTTCGCAAACACCCCATGGGCCGCTGGTCCATGCGCGTTTGGGGGTGGCTGAGGAAAATTCCGGCAGACTCGTTACGCTGGTCAGACAGCAGAGCCAGAAAATCGCTGAGGAGAAAAATCTGGATTTGATCGTCATCGACGGGCCGCCGGGCATCGGCTGTCCGGTTATCGCGGCGACCACGGGCGCTTCTATGGTGCTGGTGGTGAGCGAGCCAACTTTGGCAGCTATCCATGATCTCAAACGAGTAGTGCAATTAACCAGCCATTTCAAGATTCCCACCGCTGTTTGTGTCAATAAATATGATATCAATCCTGAGCTTACCGATACGGTGGAAACATACTGCCGCGAACAATCTCTTCCTTTACTGGGTAAAATTCCTTATGATAGAGCGGTAACCCAAGCCCAGCTCGCCGGGAAGAGTGTTGTCGAGCACAGCCAGGGACCCGCCGCCCGGAGCATAAAACAAATATGCTCCGAACTGCAAAAATTGTTGGATGAGTAAGATTTTGAATACGATACAGCTTATTTCTGTTATGGAAAGGAAAGTTCAATAAATGGCCGATGACCACCAATGTTCAGGTGCCTGCCCTTCAGGTGCAAACCACACATGTAGTTCTGGTGAAAAAGCCTCTGCCACAGCGGCAGAGGACGCTTTGCAACAGCGAATGAAACAGATTAAACATAAGATCCTCGTGCTCTCGGGTAAAGGAGGCGTAGGTAAAAGCACTGTAGCTGCGAGTCTGGCCCTGATTCTGGCTGGGCAGGGCAAACAGGTCGGTCTTTTAGATATAGACATTCACGGTCCCAGTGTCCCTAAAATGCTGGGTCTGGAAGGAAAACCCGTGTCGGTGGATAACGATGATATCATCACCGTGCAATACGATAAGAACCTTAAGGTTATGTCGATGGGATTTCTTTTGCGGCACGGGGATGATGCGGTAATCTGGCGGGGGCCGATGAAAATGAATTTGATCAGGCAGTTCCTGGGCGAGGTGCAGTGGGGCGAGCTTGACTATCTGGTGATTGACTTGCCACCCGGAACCGGTGATGAGCCTCTCTCGGCATGTCAGCTCATCGGAGAAATAGACGGTGCTGTGGTTGTTACGACGGGTCAGGAAATCGCCCTGGCTGATGTCCGCAAGTGTATCAGTTTTTGTCGGCAATTAAATTTGCCGGTCATCGGGGTAGTGGAAAACATGAGCGGCTTTACCTGCCCGGGCTGTGGTGAACACATGGAAATTTTTCCGGTTGGCGGTGGTGAAAAGATGGCCCAACAGATGGAGGTTCCATTTTTAGGGCGGATACCCATCGATCCGGAACTTACCAAGGCCTGTGATGCCGGCAGTCCGTACACTTGTTTTCAAAAGCAAACACCTACGGCTCAGGCTTTGAAAAAAGTAATAAAATCAATACTGCAATTAAGTAATAATGGGATGCAAAATGACAATCTCAATCCAGATACAAAGGAGCCCCAGACCATGCGTATCGCTATTCCTACCGCTGAGGGTAAACTGGCAGTCCATTTCGGTCATTGCCAGACATTCGTATTAATTGATGTGGATACCGATAAGAAAGAGATTCTCAAAACAGAAGAGTTTCCCGCCCCGGCACATCAACCTGGATTACTGCCCGGTTGGCTGGCCGAGCGTGAGGCAAATGTTATTATAGCCGGTGGTATGGGCCAACGGGCCCAGAGCCTCTTTGCCGAGCAGAATATCCAGGTAATCACCGGAGCCCAGTCACTGGAGCCCGAATCACTGGTTAAACAATACCTGGAAGGTACCCTCCAAACCGGTGCTAATCTCTGCGACCACTAAGGGCGCACAGAGTTCATAATAAACAAATCATTTTGCAATCGCTTTAGCGTAAAAATCTCCGGTGATTGTAAACTGTCGGCCCCGACCCAACCGGTGTTGTCTATTTCGCAAGACAACACCGGTCAGTCGAATTTTCTCCCCCCAATACCACCTCCAGCAGTTTCTCCTGCCCCCTGTAAGTAGCCTGCTCACCCCATGATTGCGAAGTTGCCAATAAACAACCATTGGCTCTGCCTGTGGTTTGATATGCTACTTTTGTTAAAGGATACCCCAGATTTGGCCCGCCCGCCCAGTGACAAGCCGGTTTTGGTGACAATTATATGTCACTCGAAAGGTAGATTTTCCTACCCACCACATTCTTGACGGGGCATTCAGTTACCGGTATGGTAAAAAACCTATGACAGAATCCGCAGATACCCCGAATTTCCCCCCGGTTGAGCCTGTTTTGAATGTGCATAATGACAGCTATTTCATGGGAGCTGCTCTGGGGGAGGCCCAGAGTGCCCTTCAGGAGGGTGAAGTGCCCGTCGGGGCCGTTATCGTCCATCAAAACAGAATTATTGCCCGCGCTCACAATCAGCGTGAGAGGCTCAACGATCCCACCGCCCATGCCGAGATGATCGCCCTGACGCAGGCGGCGGCCTTTTTGGAGAGTTGGCGTTTGGATGGCTGTACGATGTATGTTACGTTAGAGCCCTGCCCGATGTGTGCGGGGGCCCTGGTCTTGGCCCGGATCGACAGGCTGGTGTATGGACCGGCTGATCCCAAGAGCGGCGGGTGTAAGAGCCTCTACCAAATCGCCTCGGATGAAAGACTGAACCATCGCGTAGAAATTGTGAGCGGGTTTATGATCGAGCCCTGCCGCCAAATCCTGCAGGATTTCTTCGCACAAAGACGAGCACAAAAGGAGGAACAATAATTCATGGGCCACTGCGACGACTCCCTGAGGAAAATAGGCCGGGCTATCTTTGCTTATCAGGAAGAAAACGATTATCACAATCCCGCCGGCTTACAGGAACTTGTGGATTTAGATTTGATAACAAGCTGGGAGCTGGTTTGTCCGGCCGCGTCCTTTCCTGTCGGCGAAAGTTCCTATGAGTACCGCGGTGACGACCTCTATGCCGACGTCCTGCCCGATATGATACTTGCTTATGACAGGCAGCCTAACCATAAAGGGCGGCGAAATATTCTTTTTGCCGACGGCCGGGTCGAACGCCCACCTGAAAAGTATATTACAGAAATCATTGCCAAGGACAACGAATGCCGTAGGCAATTACAATTGACGGAAAAGCCATTAAAATAAGTTGTTAATTATAATATGGAGATGCAATTATGGATCAACCAACCGATCGTCGTGATTTTTTGAAAATGGGTGCTTTAACCGGCATGAGTGCCGCTTTGGGGATGGCCGGGTGCCGGGCTGTATCCAGTAAAACACAAATGGGAGTCAAGAACTCAAGGGGCTCTATGCTGGAGTATGCCGCCCCGGCCCTTGATGTAGTTCGGGTAGGTTTCGTCGGGGTGGGAGGTATGGGTACCAATCATGTCAAGAATCTCTTGAAAATTGATGGTGTTCAGCTCAAGGCCATCTGCGATATCAAGCCCGAACGGGTTGGGGCCGTACAGCAGTTGGTAGTCGAGGCCGGCCAAGACAAACCGGTTGGCTATTCCAAGGGCGAACGGGATTTCGAACGAATGTGCGCTCAGGAAGATCTTGATCTGGTCTATACGGCTACGCCTTGGCGGTGGCATGTGCCGGTCTGTGTGGCGGCGATGGAAAACGGTAAGCACGCGGCCACTGAAGTCCCCGCTTCCACCACCTTGGAGGGCTGCTGGCAGCTTGTCGAAACTTCTGAAAAAACCCGCCGTCACTGTATTATGATGGAAAACTGCTGTTATGACCGCGCGGAGCTGCTGATTCTAAACCTGGTCAGGAAAGGACTCCTGGGCGAAATTATGCATGGCGAATGCGGGTATCTGCACGATCTTTGCCGCGTCAAATTCAGGCGTGATCCAAAAACTAACAAACCCGTTGGTGAAGCCGAATGGCGTCTGGATGAGTCCATTCACCGCAATGGTAATCTATATCCCACCCACGGTCTGGGCCCTGTGGCCCAATGTATGGACATCAACCGGGGTGACAAGTTTGATTATCTCGTCTCCATGAGTACGCCATCGCGAGGATTGAACCTCTATGCCGCTGAACATTTTGGTGCCGACAGTAAGCTGGCCAAGCAAAATTATGCTCTGGGTGATGTCAATACCTCTCTTATTCGCACCGGCAGGGGCAGGACCATCATTGTCAGCCACGACTGCAGCCTGCCCCGTCCCTATAGCCGACGCATTCTCGTCCAGGGTACCAAAGGTATAGTTCGCAAATACCCGGAAGAAAAAATCCACATCGAGGGTCGCAGTAAAGGGCACAGTTGGGAACCACTGGATAAATACTTTGAAGAATTTGAACATCCCCTGCAGAAGGCTCTGAGGGAAAAGGCTAAGGGCGCCGGTCACGGCGGGATGGATTTTATCGAAGACTATCGCCTCATTCGGGCGCTGCGTAAAGGGCTGGTGCCGGATATGGATGTCTATGACGGGGCGGCCTGGAGTGTGGTGGCGGAGCTTTCCGAACGCTCTGTTGAGCGGGGTAGTGAACCTGTGAAGTTCCCCGATTTTACCTGTGGTAAATGGGCTATGACCCGTCCTTTACACTCCATGGAAGTATGAGATAAAGCGATAATTGAATCTGTTAATGACCGATTCGACTATTTGAAAGTGCCTTGTTTGCAAGCCGCCTTCTGATCGAGTTGTTTTGTAAGAGGTAATTGCAGATCGGCGAACATTTGCAGGTCATCATCGATGATGCGGCCCCGGGTGGTCAGATAGTTACCGATCATAGTACTGCTGGCGCCGGCAAAAAACATCCAGCTTTGCAAATCGCCCAGACACTGTTCACGGCCGCCGGCGACCTTGATATTTTTCTCGGGCAGGACAAAGCGAAACATGGCGATTGTCTGCAGAGCGGTCAGCGCCGGCAGTGATTCAATATCAGCCAGGGGGGTTCCGGGGATGGGATGGAGAAAGTTTATCGGAACGCTATCCACCTCAAGTTCGCGGAGGGTCAGGGCCAGGTCCACGCGATCCTCGATTGTTTCGCCCATCCCGATAATGCCTCCACAGCAAACTTCCAAACCTGCCTGTTGAGCGTTTCTGATGGTAGCCAGCCGATCTTCATAAGTGTGGGTGGTAACTACATGCG
>Ga0272441_10006835_pt1 | contig 18863 bp, 21 predicted proteins | sample SSMProp6N_FD_193582 | JGI IMG/M metagenome (GOLD analysis project Ga0272441, IMG submission 193582) | Marine sediment archaeal communities from Little Sippewissett salt marsh, Falmouth, MA, United States - SSM-Prop-6N | ecosystem: Environmental > Aquatic > Marine > Wetlands > Sediment ... | reverse complement strand
AAGCAGATTTTTTTCTATTTTATTCCTGGTTTTCCGATTTAACAACTATGTTTTTTTATCAATACCACCAAATCTGCTCCAAGTGGTTGTTATGTCGACTTCTTATCTATATTAAATATCTGAAAATCAAAAATCTCATTCATCAATTTAAAATGTTTATCCATTGAATATAGAATTAGATCATTATCAATTACATTTTGAAGTATTATCAGATCAGGTATTCCTACTTTATTGATTCCATTTCTTAAATTCTGTATTTGGATCTGTTGTATCAAATCCCAATTTATATTTATCTTTATTATTTCAATTGATTTTAATGATTCTATAAGTTCATATTCCTTTTTAAGATGTAGAAATGGCAGTAGTTCAGTGAGTATTAAATTATTTATACAAATTTGATTTTCAGTAATTAATGTATCTAAAGCGGTATGCTTCTTTATTGACTTAAAATATTCAATCCAGATAGATGTATCTACAAGAACTTTATTCATCTGTTTCTTAATGCATTGAGGTCAATATCAATATTAATTTTTCCATGATATTTAAGCAGTTTGTTTCGTTTTTCCTGGTTAATAATATTTTCTAAGGCCATTTTAATTAGTTCTGTTTTTGTTTTTGAATGAGTGATATTCATGGCCTGATCTATTAAATCTTCAGGAAGATCTAATGTAGTTCTCATATTATTCTCCTTTCATATTATAGTATATGAGAAAATATATGCATAGTCAAGCCATATTATATGCATTTCTTAAGGCGACATAACATCCAATTGAGCTGTGTGGCGTTAAGTTGGCAAGCGTTTGTGCTGCCACCCAACTAACAATATATCACCTATTTCGCTCGCACCACGTTCTATAAATCTACTCTACTCCTGGAACAAGTAGAACAAACCATGACAATAGCCATGTCTGCTCCAATTGCTGGTTATGTCCGCACCACTTCAGACCAATTCTACCTGTACCAATATTGATTCTTAATTATAACGAAATAGGTATTTCACTATGCTTAAGCGTATTCAGATCAATATCAACAAACTTTCTTGAGCTTGGAAATGCTCCATTCATAAATATACCTTCCCTGCCAAAGGACTGATGTATATGCCCAAACAAGTGTAATAGCGGTGGCTTTGAATCTACTAACTTTCTTAGCGCATCGCTACCATAAGAATCACCATCAAGTATATTTCTTGGTGGTCCATGCGTAACTAATATTGTTTTATTATCAATTTTCTCATGCAATACATGAAAGTCTTTTTCTTGTTCATCTTCAGACTTCTCGTATAAACCACCAAGGAAAGGTGGAGTAAATTGGTATCCGATGAAATTATAACCTTTGTATGACACTTTTTTCTGATTTATATTTATGAGGCTCTTCTTTGAATGCCAGCTGATTCCACCTTCAATAATACCATCATCATTACCCATTATAAAGAGTACTATTTTTTTTGACTTTAGCAATACACTCTGCAACTCATTTACCATTATCTCAATTTGTCGTCTGTAGTCAGTTTGATTTTCATCAACTTTGTTCAGCGATAAATGAGTCATTAGATCACCAGATATTATCCCCAAAGAGTATGGTCCCATACTCAACAAACGCGAGAACTCTGAATAAGCCTTATAGTGTCCATGCAGATCACTTGTAAAGAGTATTCGCATCATATAGTCCTAATATACACCATGTCCAATAGATAAGCACTTCTACAATTTATCATACCGCATAGTTTCGATACTACAAATTTTGTGTCGACATAACGACGCGCATCACCTGCGCCCTCGCAGGAGCGTAGCGACGAGAAGGCGTCTGGTGCATGCGCCATGTTATGTTGATTTTCAATTTATTTTATATTTCCTGAAGCATCTGTACCATTTTTGCAGCCGGTATGAACAGGAGTATGCCGATAAATTCGGGAAGTTTCGCCTCGAACGGATCCAGGCGGTGAGCGAGCACTTTCTCACCTGCGGTGACTACCGGCAAGGAATAGCCCGCATCCGCTGCAGTAATCCGGACTGCGGGCATGATTATTTTCGTCCTTTCTCCTGCAAGGGGTTTTATCTTTGCCCCTCCTGCAGCCAGAAGAGAACACTTCTCTTTGCCGAACACCTGAATGAGGAAGTACTGTTGCGACTTCCTCATCGCCAATTTGTATTTACTTTTCCAAAATGCCTGCGGGTGTTCTTCCGCCACGACAGAAAGCTCTTCACGGAAATTTCTAAAATGATATTCGCCATGATCAGCGATTTCTACAGGGCAGTTGCCGGTAAAGAAATAATCACTGGAATGGTCATAGCCCACCAGACTTTTGGGGATATGCTTCGCTGGAATCCCCATTTCCATGCGATCCTTCTCGAGGGAGGCTTTGATGAGGAGGGGACCTTCGTCTACCTTCCCTTCTCAGGTCTCGAGAAAATGACTGAATACTTCAGGCGCTCTGTGGTACGTTTTTTCACTGAAAAAAAGCTGCTCACCGAACAGTTTGCCCGAAATCTACTCTCATGGAAGCACTCAGGCTTCAGTATAGACAACAGCGTTCGGATTCTCGATGAGGGATCCCTGGAGAACCTTGCCCAGTATCTGGCGCGGCCTCCTATCTCCTTGAAGAAGATCCACTATGAAGGGTTTAAAGGCCGTGTGCTCTTTCACACCCATTACAACGAGTATTTCAAGGAAAACGTGCATATGTTCAAGGCCTGCGATTTCCTGGCGGAACTCACTCAACACATCCCTCCGAAGGGGGTGCAGCTGATACGGCGCTACGGATTGTACTCTTCCCGGATCAAAGGTGCCTGGGAGTCCATGCCGCATGTTGCCGAACGTGCTCCAACCGGCTGGAAAATCCAGCACGAGAGCGCCAGATGGGGACTTCGAATCCTGAAGATTTCGAACCTTTCGCGAATACAGACTTTTCAGATGACTCTCCTGATGCACGCGCTTACAAGAAGGCATGGGCCCGATTGTTGTCGAAGGTATACGAGATAGATCCTATGATCTGCCCCAAGTGCGGATCGGAAATGAAGGTGATAGCTATCATTCAGCAACCAGCAGAAATAGACCGCATTCTCAGGCATCTTGTAAAACAAGGACGGCCTCCCCCGGGGTTGGATCCGGCATCGCTAAACTGATTTTCACTTTCTCGCTTCCACGCTATCGTCAAACTACGCTCTTTTTGCATCGTTTTGTGTATAATGCACCTCGTATCGCCCATGTTTTTCATGTAGTGCCATATAAATCACGCTGTCCCGATACGGAAGAGCAGTGTTCATTCAGTGTTTTCCGATTTTGAGCCGGAATTTTCCACTTTTTCCGGTTCCAGCCTTGCCCTCTTCGATTATTTTTCCTATCATTAGTGTGCCTCTGCGGTAGCGGAGGCCTTTTTTTCAAGCTGGGCTGGCTTCGCCAGTCCAGTTACGCCCATACTGTCTTAGTAACGACCAAGATTGCAAGCTGGGCTCCGCGTGGCGGAGTCCAGTTACGCCTAGTGTGCCGTAGTAACAGCCATAGTTGCAAGCTGGGCTGCTTTGCGGTCCAGTTACGTCTTTTTAGAAAAATTTACACTAAAAACCTCTCTTATACGTCATTATACATGTAAGCCATGAATGATCCGTCGAATCTGGACAGTGGAAAATCTCTTAAGCGGGTAGAGGAAGCCTATGCGACCCAGAAACCACTGCTTCTGGCACGTCTTAAGGCGGCCGGCCGAACACTGGAAGAGGCGGAGGATTTTGTCCACGACCTCTATACCGAGACGCTGCATCGCCTGCCCCTGGTGGGGAAATCCGCAGCCTGCCGGCTTGGATAAATGCAATGTTTACCCGGCGGCTTATCGACCGGTGGCGGCATGACTGGGTTCGGGAAGCTGCCGGCGAAACCGACGTGGCGGAGGAGACCCTGCGGGAAATCATCACAGGTGTCGGGCTGGACCCGCTGGATTCCTTTATCCGGGAAAGTCTGGCCGATGCCCTGAACGACGCTCTGCGGGTTCTGCCGGTACCACAGCGGGAAGTACTGGAAGCCCAGGTATTTGGCGGCCGGACCTTCCGGGAGACTGCCGAAGTTACCGGTGAGAGTATCAATACCCTGACGGCCCGAAAGCGTTATGCGCTGCAAAATCTGACTGCGGCCTTACGGGATTGGATTGAAGAATAGGCTTATATGAACGGGCCCATAGCGACCCGGAAAACAACCTACAGGAGGCAGATTATGCCGGAATGCAATAACGAATGGTGGACTGAGCGCAGTCTTCCTGTCAAGATTCTTATGGTTATCGGTTTTATCGCCGCCGGGTTCGCCTTCCTGGCCTTCTTCGGCTGGGTGGTTATGGCCCTATGGAATGCCCTGATGCCGGAGATCTTCGGCTTGAAAGCAATCACCTATTGGCAGGCCTGGGGTCTGTTGATCCTGAGTACCCTTCTTTTCAAGGGAATGCGACACGGCGGTGAAAGCGGGCGGCGAAGCGAGCGGAAGCGGAAGCGGTACCTACGCAATCACCTGCGCGATGATGAAGATTCTGTCCCGGAGGATGGGGAGCCGGAGGCAAGTCTGTAAGGGATTATTAACAGGGATGGCCCGGCGTTGCCCGGGCTGTCTCAACCAGTATTTAAGAGAAATATACAGACTATTGGAGTCCTACGGAACATACAGACACGAATAATTAATATCAGCTTTTCTCGAATTGAAGAATGATCTTTTTGGCAGCAAATTATGTGTTCATTCTGCGCGAACTTGCGCCTTTCGCAGTTTCCAGGGCACCCCTGGCAGCTTCTGACAGGAGCATTGCTTCCATGGAAATAGTTATATAACGAAATCCCTCCTCCGCCCGCCGCGCCGCGGCTTCGCCGTTGACGACAAAGATGCCTGCGGCCTTCCCGCAGGCTTCGCAGGCGGCTACGATGCGCCGCTCGGCTTCCCGGATGCGTTCGTTCTCTACCTGTCCCGGTATGCCCAACGAGTGGGACAGGTCGAAGGGTCCGAGGAAAATGACGTCCACATCGCCAATGGCGGCTATCTTTTCTACAGCATCGAGGCCTTCTGAGCTTTCGCACTGGGCTATGACCAGGGTTTCCTTCAGGCTCTTATCGAAGTATTCTTTTATCGGCATGGACCCGTAACCGGCAGCCCGGGGCATGGCCAGCCCGCGGTGTCCCTTCGGGTGGTAATGGGCTGCCCGGACAATCCGCCGGGCTTGCTCGATCGAGTTTACCTGGGGTACCTGCATCCCCGCCGTACCGATATCCAGAGACCGCAGGATAGTCGAATCGGCCGAATCGGTCACCCTGATTATCGAGGGTACCCGGTGAATTTCGGCTGCCCTGACCAACTGTACGGCCGTTTCAACGGACATGGCCCCGTGTTCGGTATCGATGACCAGGAAATCGAACCCGGCCAGGGCCATAATTTTCACAATATCGGCGCTTCCGGTGGTGACAAAACTTCCGAAAAGGATTTCACCGGAACGCAGCCGGCTTTTCAGGTTTGATTTCATGGGGAAAGAATACCATGGGCAGGGGGATGCTGCAATCCGCAGGAGGGCAAACCCATAACTGCTCTCAATACCCAGCGGTCGTATCATTTCGAATTCGGCAATGCTTCGCAAATGTTTCGGGATATTTTATCTGTTAGAAACATATGTTCAAAATAATATTAATAGATAACATTTGACTTAAAAATGTACATATGATAAAATCATATTTATTAAGGAACATATGTGATGCGAAATGATTTGGATCATAACAAACGCGAGTTTTATATCAGGATTGCAAAACTTTATTATCTTGAAGGCCTGTCACAGCAGGAAATCTCCGACCAGGTTGGAGTGTCCCGATCACATGTATCCAAAATCTTAAAAGCCTGTCTTGATTTGAAAATTGTAGAGATCCGGGTGGATGATACAACCAGCTTCGGTCTTAAGCTGCAGAAAGATCTTAAGGAATGCTTCAATCTTGACAATGTTGTTGTCATTCCTTCAGACAATAATGATGAAAAGTCAAAAATCAATCTGGGCAGAGCAGGTGCAAATTTATTTAAAACGCTGTTGAAGCCGGGAAATAAAATAGGCCTCACCAGGGGGAGGACCCTTTTCCACCTGGTCGACCAGCTCAGTGTTACCAAGGCTTATATGGATCTTGAGGTAATACAGCTAGTCGGAGGTTCCGGAGCTGTAGATCTGGACACCGACGGTCTTGAACTGGCGCGGAATCTGGCGATCAAATTAAATGCTAAATGTAATGTGCTGCAGGCACCCCTGATTGTAATGAATAAAGAATTAAAGGATATGCTTATCAGGGATCCCAGTGTGTATAGGATGCTGCAGATGGCCAACGATGCCGACATCGCTCTCCTAGGCGTGGGTACCAACTTCATCGAAGACAGTTCTTACTATAAAAGCGGTTTTGTTACAAAGGAAGAATCTGAAGCTCTTGTACAAATGGGTGCTATCGGTGAGATCTGTGGAACAGAAATTGATATAAACGGAAATATTATCAAGACAGAAATCAGTGAACGAATTATTGGCATAGAAGCGGAGGTATTAAGAAAGATTCCGAAGCGAATATGTTTTGCCGGGGGTGCTCATAAGGCCGAAGCGATTCTTGGTGCGATACGAGGCGGTTTTATCAATTCTTTAGTGACTGATGAGAATGCCGCGATGAGAATCCTAAGTCTTTATACCAGGAATACATAAGTCCGGATTTCGGAATAAATGGAGAAAATTGTGCGGGAAGAAAATATTATTCTTCAAGCCCTTGATCTGTATAAGTATTTCGGTGGTGTAAAAGCGGTAGATGGCATATCTACCGAAATATACAAGGGTGAAATAGTAGGTTTTGTCGGAGAGAACGGTGCGGGAAAATCTACCCTTGTCAAACTGTTTATCTCGGAATATAGAAAGGACAGCGGAAGCCTCAGGTTTAACGGAAAAGATGTTCACTGGAAATCTTCACATGATGCACTGCTTTCCGGTGTTGGACTGGTTCATCAGAAACCTGAACTGGTTCCGGATTTATCGGCTGCCGAGAATATATTTTTGGGAAAAGAAATAACTAAAAACAGTTTCTTACAGACCGGGGCAATAAACAGGGAAGCCAATAAATTACTGGAAAGATACCCAATCAATAAAGAATTTGATCTTAAAACGAAAGCCCTTGCCATGTCTCCGGCTCAGCGGGTCATTACTGAAATACTGAAGGTTCTTTCATATGATCCCGAACTGCTGATTCTTGATGAACCAACTGCAAGCCTGACGAAGGATGAAAGCGAGGTGCTGCTGTCACTCATTACTGATCTCAATAAAGAAAAAGGTATAAGTGTAATTTTCATTTCACATAGGCTAGAAGAAGTGTTCGGCTTCGTACATCGAATTGAAGTTTTCCGAAATGGAAAAAGTGCAGGGAAAGTAGAAAAGGAAAATTTTGATAAAGACAAAATTATCCATATGATCATCAATCGAAACCTTGAAGAATTCTATCCTCCTAAAGCAGGTCGCCTGGGTGATAATCTTCTTCGGGTAACTGGCCTGGAATCAAATAAACTTAAAGACATTAATATTACTGTTTGTGCCGGAGAAATAGTTGGTCTCTATGGACTGAGCGGTGCGGGAATGACAGAAGTGGTTGAGTCTGTCTTCGGTCTTAGCCATATTAAAAGCGGAAGCATAATTATAAATGATAAAGAGTTTAGGAATATACATGTATCGGAGATGATCGATAAAAAGATTTATCTTATCCCGGAGGATCGGGATAAAAAAGGGCTTTTTTCTAATTTCAGTGTGGGTGAAAATTTAACTATCGCTCATTTAAAGACACTTTTACCGGATCTTTTCATTGGTAAAAGGAAAGAAAAAAATATTTCAATTTTTGGAATAGAAAAATTTGATATTAAATGTGCAAGTGTGAATCAGGAAATATCCACTCTCAGCGGAGGAAATCAACAGAAGGTGTTGATTGCGCGATGGCTCATGAAGGAATGTAATGTACTCATGCTTGATGATCCTACGGTAGGTGTTGATATAGGTACTAAAAGAGAAATCTATCTCATTCTAAGGAAAATAGCCGACGAAGGGAACGGAATAATTTTAGTATCATCGGACATCCTCGAAATAATAGGTCTGGCAGATAAAGTGTATACCATGCGGGAAGGTAGAGTTACGTCTGAACTGAAAGCTGATGAAATAACCCAGAATAATATTCTTCAGGCGGTTCTTTGATATGGGAGGAATTGAATGACGTTTGGCAGGTTGAAGGATAAGAAAACTACAGCCATTGAAAAGGTGCTGCAGAAATGGGGTCTTCTTTTAGGCCTGGTATTATTGATAGTCATATTCAGTCTTAGTGCTAACAGATTTCTGACAATCCAGAACGTAGCAAATATCCTGCGGCAGGCAACCATTATTGGAATAATGGCGCTTGGGGTAACGTTTGCTCTCATGGTTGGTGACTTCGATCTTTCCTTTGCATCATTGGCAGGGTTACTCAATGTAATAAATATTATTCTGATAATAAATGGAGTGTCCCTCTTTGCAACGTTTTTAATAACCGTAACCATCGGTATCCTGTGGGGTCTTCTGAACAGTTTCCTGATTGTAAAGATTGGAATTCATGCCTTTATCGCGACCCTGTCTACAATGACAATATCCCGGGGTATTATTTACTGGATAACCCGGGGAAAAACAATATACGGGCAATATCCCGAGGTGCTTACTATAATAGGAAGAAAAAATATTCTGTTCGATATATTTCCGATATGCGCGATTATTTTTCTGACCCTGGCGGTTATTACGTACCTGATTGCGGATCATACAAAAATAGGCAGATATTTATACGCTGTTGGAGGAAATCCGGACGCGGCGGCTTTTTCCGGAATACCAGTGGGTCTGTACAGGGTAATCGGAATTACAGCGAGCAGTTTTCTTTCAGCCATTGCGGCGATAATTATTACTTCAAAACTGACTTCAGCTCCGCCTGATGCCGGCGAGGGGTATTTAATGTCGGTTATTCCTGTGGTGTTCCTTGGAACGGTTTTTCTCAGACCCGGGAATGTCAATATTGCCGGTACTATTGTAGCCACACTTCTGATAGCAATTATCGAAAATGGATTGATCATGCTCAATGTTCCTTTTTATTTCAAATATATTGTACATGGTATGGTAATCATTCTCGCTATTACAAGTATCACCGGTGCCGGAAAGAAAAAGATCGGTGGGCCCGCATTGTTTTAGTTTACTGAGGTTCTTGCAATGCAAGAACCTCAGTATGGGGTCGCGAAACTAATTCATTGAATTAGTTTCGCTAAAAACCTTGGCACTTACGAAAATCTTCGATTTTTGCAAGTGCCTGTAATAAAAAGGGTTTCTGCGAAGCATGTTTGCTTCGAATGACTATATTAGAAGGAGAGCTCAATGAAAAACAAAGTTCTGAGTATTGCACTTACCGTATTTTTGTTTATTGCTGCATTATAACTCATGACGGTTGGATGTGCAAAAGAAGAAGCATCTGTGGATGCACAACCCCAGGAGGAGGAAGTACAGGCGGCGGATGATGCGAAGGTTACAAAAGAATTGAAAATCGGTTATGTAACCATGATGATGGCAGCCGATTCGAATTCCCGTGCCTATGACGCATTCAAAAAGGAAGCCGACAGACTTGGTTGGGAAGTTTTTATAACAGATGCTGCCGGGGATATCGTGAAAGCCAGCGATGGTATACAAAATTATGTTGGCCAGCAGGTTGATGTAATTATTGTGTGCTGTGCGGAGATTACTCCAATTAAAGACGGTCTGATGGCTGCAAAGAAATCGGGAATACCGGTGTTCTGTATGGATACGGGTGTAGACACGGAAGGTGCGGTAGTCGCGAATGTAACGAGTAACTGCTGGTCCATGGGTGCGGAAGTTGCTTCGCAAATTGTCGATCATCTGAATGGTACCGGTAATGTATGTATCATCGACATTCCCACGCTTAATGTTCACCGGTACAGGGCGGATATGGCCAGGGCCGTGTTCAACAGCTCCGATAATCCGGGAATAAATATCCTGGCGGAAGACTCTGTGACGGTTGCTAATTGGGAAGCCGGTTCATATGAAATTATGACTGCCTGGCTCACAAAATATGGCGACGAGATCGATGCAGTATTCGGAACCTGGGATGGCATCGGCTGGAGCGTGTCAAAGGCAGCGGCTGACGCCGGTTATACAAAGGATGATATGATTACCATGTCCATTGACGGCACTACCCAGACCTATGACATGATACGGAACGGTGAACCCTTTATTGGTGTGGCGGCGCAGAATTTCGGCGGCTGGGCTTCGAAGACCGCGGAACTCATAGACAGCATAGTTGTCCAGGGCATTCCCGCGGAAAATGTCGTTCCTGACAGCAAGGTTATCTATATTCCCCACAAATGGATCGACAAGACAAATGTTCCTCCGGTAGGTGCTGATCCGGCCTCCATTTTCTAGAAAAAAATACAAAGCGGTAAGTCATATCCCATGGGATATGACTTGCCAATAATTTATCAGGAGACAGTAATGAAGAGACGTTGGTACAATATTTTCAGGCCGGATAATCGGTCCCTGATTCTGGCAATGGATCATGCAATGATCATGGATGTGTCTGAACTGGGCCTGCGGGATCCGTCGGAAGTGTTGAGGAAAGCCGTTAAAGGCGGTGTGGATGCCGTATTGACGACCTTTGGTGTCGCAAAGACATTTCAACATGAAATCGGGAACAAGGGGCTTATTTTACGGACAGACGGCGGTTTGACCGAGATATTAGATGCGGAACATCAACGGGGATATTTTTATCCAACCTTCTCTGTAGAGGATGCTGTCAGAGTTGGGGCCGATGGTGTGATGTGCATGGGTTTCCCGGGAATAGAGGATGAGGAGAAGATTATCGCGAATCTGGCTCATGTTGCTTCGGAATGTGAAAAATGGGGACTTGTCTTTGGAGCCGAGATGATTCCCGGAGGATTCGGTAAAAAAGAATTACATAATCTGAAAAATCTTGGTTTTGCGAGCAGGCTGGGAGCTGAGTATGGGGCTGATTTTATTAAATCACCATTTTTAGGTGATGAAAAGTCTTTTCGCAGTGTTCTAGATAACTGTTACAAACCTGTTCTTGTTCTTGGCGGCGGTGGTCAGATGAACGATGAAGAACTGTTGACTATGGTCCGGAGGGCCATGAATGCCGGGGCAGCGGGAGTGACTATCGGCCGCAATATCTGGCGGCATAAGAATGTTGATAAGCTCTGTGCGTCCCTGGGCGCAATTATTCATGATGATGTTTCTGTGGATGAAGCATTGAAGATACTGTAAAAGAGATCGGGTAGATAAATATGCAGAAAAAAATGAGAACAGCCGTTTTTACCAAGAAGGGAAGTGTTGAGGTAATCGAGATTGATCGTCCCCGGATGCGGGGTGATCAGGTATTGATTAAAATGGAAACCTGTGCAATTTGCACCTGGGATCAGAGGGTCTATACCGGCTTGAACGTTGTGAATTATCCCTTCGTCGGCGGCCACGAGATGTTTGCTACCATTGAGCAGATCGGAGATGAGGTTACCAACGAGAAGCTGAAAGTTGGTGATTCGGTTGCGGTGGGTCTACTTGCAACATGCGGCACCTGCCATTACTGTAATATGGGTAACCACAACCTGTGCAGTAATTTCGATTACAACAAAAAAGTGGGGGGGCTGCCGTATTCGGGTACCGGAGGCTTCAGTGAGTACCTGGTTGTGTCTCCGAAATATCTGTTCAAAGCACGAACCGGTCTTAAAAAAGAGTTGGGCGCTTTTACCGAGCCGCTTTCATGTGTAAACCGCAGTGTTGAATACTCAGGGCTTGAAACCACACAGACCGCTGTTGTTATCGGAGCAGGTACTATGGGTATTCTGCATTTGCTTTTACTGAAGAGCAAGGGAATTGAGGTTATTGTAAGTGAACCGGATGACGGCAAGCGCAAGATGGCTGCCGAACTCGGCGCGGCGGGTGTCATCAACCCCTTCGAGGAGGATCCTGTAAAGCGAATAAAGGATTTCACGGATAATCGGGGAGCGGATGGGGTTTTTATAACCAGCGCGTCCCCGGATGTTGCGGAGCAGGTTGTGCGAATGGCAGCTCCACTGGGAACGGTCGTGATCTACAGCTCAATCTATCCGAAGAAAATGATTCGCCTGGACCCGAACTGGGTTCATAAAGCGATGATAAAGATAACCGGTTCGGCAAACTCCAACCAGCAGGATTTCGAGAAATCCATTAAAATGCTATCCAGCGGCCTGATTGACCCGTCACCGCTGGTGAGTTTTACGTTTCCTTTTGAAAAAATCGATGAAGCAATCCAGTACACCCTGGATCAGAAAAAATATAGAACCATACTTACTTTTCCGTCGTAGGGATGAAGAAATGAAGAAATATTATCTTGCCATTGATCATGGAACTGAAAGTGTCCGTGCTGCCGTGATTGATGAATCCGGCAGATTTGCTGGAGTTGGAACCAGCGCGAATACAAATATATATCCCCGTCCCGGATGGGTTGAGCAATCTGCAACCGTCTGGGAGGAATCACTTGTGAAAGCTATCCGACTGGCGCTGCGGAACAGCAAAATTGAAGGCAGTATGATCAGGGCTGTAGGTGTAGATGCAACCAGCCCGACCATGGTGGCAATGAATAAAAACAATCAGGTGGTGAGAAATCCAATTATGTGGATGGATATCCGGGCGGCGAAGGAGGCTCAAGTAATCAGTTCGATCAATGACGAAGCGTTGAAGGTTACAGGATTCGGAAAGGTTTCTCCGGAATGGTTCCCCTGCAAGGTCCTCTGGTTTAAACATAACGAACCTGAACTGTATGCGCAGACCGAAACGTTTCTTGATCATACCGATTGGATTGTATATACATTAACCGGTGAACTAACATTGAACAATTGCAGTGCCACGGCTCGCAATTTCTACAACAGTAATGGAAGCGGTTTTCCGATAGAGCTGTTTCGGCAGGCCGGTATGCAGGATGTTCTGGAAAAATACCCCGGTAGAATAACTTCCTTCGGGGAGGTCGTAGGCTATATAACCAAAAAAATGGCGGCAAAAACCGGCTTAAGCGCTGAGACACCGGTTGCAGGCGGCGGGGCTGACGGTTATGTCGGTGTGATAGGGGTAAATGCCCTGCGACCCGGAAGAATGGCGCTTATTACAGGTTCATCACAGCTATTGATAGGCGTGTCCGACAGGGAAATGCATTTCCCCGGGATGAATGGCTCTTTTAAGGATATTCTTGTTCCGGGATATCAAGTTATTGAAGCCGGCCAGACATCGTCTGGTTCAATAGTAAAGTGGTTCATAGATAATTTTATCAGTGCTCGAATCGAGGCAGAAGCAAAGAAGAGGAACGCTTCGGTCTATGATATCATGAACGAACGTGCTGAAGGAATTCCTCCTGGTTCTGACGGTCTTGTTGTTCTTGAGCATTGGCAGGGAAACAGGACACCCTGGGTAGATCCTTCATCCCGGGGCGTCATCCGGGGATTGACCCTTCTTCATAAACCGGAACATATATACAGAGCTTTAATGGAGGGCGTGGTCTACGGGGCCGAGGTGATACTGCGGACATTCTGCGATCATGGAATTGATGTAGATGAAATTGTTATATCCGGCGGTGCAACCAATAGTGACGTGTGGCTGCAGATTTTCGCAGATGTAACCCGGCGGCCTATAATAATGCCCGAGGAAACTCAATCTGTGTTATTGGGGAGTGCAATAGCTGCTTCCCTGGCGGATAGTGAATATACCTCTATACAGGAAGCGGCTGATCATATGGTACGGGTAAATACCACTATAGAACCTGATGTAAAAAACGCAGAAATGTACAAAGATTATGTCGAACAATATATTGCTACCTACGAAAAGCTGAAGGGGGAATCTGCGAGTCTGGTTTCCAAGCTTGGGGATATGAATTCCTTCGATGAATGAATGTAATTTTATGCAGACAAGTTATAACAGGAATAAATAATGGGTGTAAACATAGAAGATTATACGACAGAGGAAATAAACCAGGACACCTGGAATATCGATACGGTTTCAACGTATGAAGCTATTAAGATGATAAACAGGGAAGATCATAAAATAGCCGCTGCGGTGGAAAAGGAGATTCCTGTCATAGCAGAAGCGGTTGATAAGATCGTTGCGCAGCTGGAAAAGGGCGGCAGGATGATCTATATCGGCGGTGGCTTGAGCGGCAGAATAGGTATCCTCGATTCTTCCGAAGTTGCCCCTTCCTTCCGAACTCCCTACGAAATGGTGCAAGGCCTGATCGCCGGCGGGAGTGAAGCGATTTATAAAGTGCTGACCGGTGTGGAAGACGATACGGAGCAGGTGAAAAATGATTTGCTGGAAATCGGACTGAAAGCCAGTGATACAGTTATTGGTCTATCGGCTTCGGGGGGAACGCCCTATGTAGTATCGGGTCTTTCCTTCGCGAAGGAATACAGGTGCCTCTCCATCGGTGTTGTGAATAACAGTAATTCTAGGATAGCCGAAGTTGCGGACCTCACGATAAATGTTATTGTCGGGCCTGAAGCCATTACAGGATCAACCCGGATGAAAGCGGGGACAGCTCAGAAAATGGTAGTGAATATGCTTTCCACCGGTGTGATGATTAAACTTGGACGGGTATATAAAAATCTTCTGATTTTCGTTGAAATATCCAACGACAAGCTATTTGAGAGGGTAATCAGGGCGTTCAGAGCTGCAAGTAACACGGATGAGAAAACTGCGTCCGAATATCTGAAAAAGGCGGATAATAATGCGGCCCTTGCCCTGGTGATGTGGAAATTTAAAATTGGGTCAGATGAAGCGCGAGAAATCTTGAAAAGAGCGAATGGCAATATTCAACTGGCAATGCAGAACAAGACCAGTGATGCGAATACAATCATCTTTGAATAAGCAACAGCAATGATATTCCTGTTTTGCTGAGGAAGGACGTATGGAAAAAAGCAGATTGCCGGAGATTTTCCCATCAGGTAAACCCGTTATCGGTATGGTTCATTTGAAACCGTTACCGGGAAGCCCGCAATATGATTCTATAAAAGGAATGTCATGGATCATTGACTGTGCGGTGTCCGAAGCGATGGCTCTGGAAAAGGGGGGGATTTCAGGTATTCAAATTGAAAATCAGTTTGACAGGCCTTTCTTGAAGCCCGCTGATATCGGGCCGGAAACGGTTGCTGCTGTTACCGCCGCCGCCGCCGCGATTAAGAAGAGTGTTTCCATTCCAATCGGAATCAACATTCATTTGAACGGGGTTCACCAGGCGCTTGCCGTTGCTCAGGCAGTTGGTGCCGACTGGATAAGGGCTTTTGAATTGGCGAATACATATATCTCGAATTCAGGAATAATCGAAGCTGCAGGACCCTCGGCATTGCGGTACCGTGCTTTTCTTCATGCCCAGGATGTTATGATCTTTGGTGATTTTCATGTAAAACATGGAAGCCATTCGGTGATTGCTGATCGTACCCTGGAGGAACAGGCGGAAGATGTCGCTGAAAGCGGTGCGGAGGTCCTTATTATCACCGGTACAAAAACCGGCTCTGCACCGACAAAAGAAGAAATAATGCAGATAAAAAGAAAAATACAACAGCCGGTCTTTATCGGCAGCGGTTTTACCCTTGATAATGCGGACGCTTTAATGCCGATCCTGGACGGTGCTATTGTTGGGACATACTTAAAGCATGAAGGAAAAATCGAGAACACCGTAGATACCGACCGCGTGAAAAACCTGATGGAGAAGATTCGATCGATTTCAGAATAGAAACAGTAGCTGCAGGGTCAACAGCTCAGGTCTGACCCGGGAAGAAGAGCTACAGGTGGAACTATATAACCGGTGTATATCCGGGAAGGTTCAAATCTTCTGTTCAAACCATCCACGGTTTTGCAGCCCGTGGGCCATGAGGAAAGCCCCCAGCGGCTTCTGTGCGCCGGATCCCCAGGAGCCGTCACTATTCTGCCGCGAAAGCAGGGGCGGCTCCAGCTTTTCCAGAATTCGCGCAGCCTCCGGGTGGGTCGAGTGGGCCAGCAGGTTGTATGCCTGCCACGGGGTTATATCCGGCCAGAAACCGGCAGGTTCCTGCCGGGCCGCCAGGATACGGATAGCCTCCACTACGCCGGGAAGGTTCTCCGCTTCCGGCAAAATCAGGGTTCCCCGGAGGAAGTTGTACACCCTGCCGCTGCTCCAGGCATCATCGGCGGCCCCAACTTGCCGCCCCTGCCGGACTGCCACTTCCCGCCAGGCAGGGCCGGCGGCTTGTCCGAAAACCGCGGCGCAGAACAGCCAGGCATGGATGGCGAAATCCGGGTCCTCCGCCGGTTCAAAGGGGATATCCTCAGGCTTCTTCCCAAGATGTTGCCGGGAATTTTCGAGGCTTTTCAGGTAATCCAGGGCTTCGTTTATTTCCGGGCGCGCTCCCCGAACGGTAAGATGAAGGAAAAAAAGCTCCTGCACCAGGGAAAGGGCGGAGGAGCCGGATGCTTCGAGCTCGCCCCGGTACACTGGGCTGTTCCGTTCCGCCCACCGGCGAGCCCGGTTTTGCCAGGCCGGATCTTCCCGGGAGCCGAACCAGCGGCCGGCGGCATAGATTTCGTAGGGGCTGTCCGTTTTCCAGGGGTAAGTGTCAACACCGAAGTTAAATTGCAGTTTTTCACCGGAGTTGCGTTGCAGAGTTTCGGCAAAAAATTTTAGAAGTCAACGACTCCTACTTTCATTCGATCCTTCATGCGGTACGAATTCCCTTTCAGGCTGATAACATGCGCATGGTGTAAAAGCCTGTCTAAAGTGGCCGTAGCTACCGCATCATCGGCCATGATCTCGCCCCATTTACCGAACGGCTTGTTTGAGGTGATGATTATCGAACCATGTTCGTATCGGGTATTGATGAGCTGGAAGAACAGGGCCGCCTGCTCGGAGGACAAGTTCTCATAGCCGACTTCATCGATGAGCAGCACATGTGGTTTTCCGAACCATTTGAGTTTGTTCTTCAGCCGCCCATGGTCCCGGGATTTCTGCAGCCGTTCAAGCAGATCGAGACAGCTGATGTAGTAGGCGGTGAACCCGTTCATACAAGCCTTCTGTCCCAGGGCGGTCATAAGATGTGTTTTCCCCAAACCGCTCGGACCGAGCAGTACGATGTTTTCTTTTCTCTCAATGAAGGTCAGGGTCGATAGCTCGTTAAACTGTTTCTGCGTCAATCCGCCCTTCGGCCAACTCAGGTCGAACTGTTCCAGCGTTTTGCTGTGGGGGATTCCCGACACTTTCAGACGGGTCTTCGCCATCCGCTGTTTGCGTGGGATGAGCTCCAGGTCTATCAGCTCTCCCACGACTTCGATAAGCGGGGCGTCCCGGTTTACCTGACTTGAGAGAAAGCTCTCCAGGCCGGCGGCCATGAAACTCAGCCCCAGCTCTTCCATTCGGCAGGTCACCAGTTCATGATGGGCGCTCATGAGGCGGCCTCCTGGAGCTCAAACAGCCGTTCATACTGATCGGGGGAGCGGACACTCACCTCTGCGGCTGAAGGGAGTTTTCTCTTCCTTCTCTTCGGTTCGAATTGTCGCCTCCACAGCTCTCTCAACGCCCTCCGGTGTTCGGGAAGATAGTAGCGCCGGTTCTTCTGTTCAAGGTCCAGCTGAAAGCTGCGCACTACCTTCCCGCCGTCACTGAGCTCTGCCTGCAGAGAAAGCGGGTCGATGCGAAGGGTCAACTCCCTTCCGATGTAGAGGGGAGGCACACTGTACCAGTTGGCCCGCACCCGTACCAACGCCTCCCGCGATACTTTCACCTGCTGCGGCCTCCTGCAGTCGAATGGCTGCTGCGAAAGAGGGGTCAGGTAGTTTTTTTCTTGGGCAAAGCGCACAGAGCGGCTTTCACCCACACCGCCAATGGGGGTGCCGCTGATGTTTTCAATCCACGCCAGTACCGCTTCATTGAGCTCCTCAAGGTTCACTGGCCGAGCTTTCTGCTCGATCCAGAAGTTGTTTTCGTAGAAATGGATAAATCGTTCCACCTTGCCCTTGGTCTCGGGCCGCCTGACCCGGCACCGTCGCGGGGTAAACCCATAGTGGCTGGCAAGGGCAAGGAGGTGTTTGTTCACCTTCCATTTTTCCTCTTGTCGGCAGTACACGAAGGCCGTCTTCATGTTGTCGTACAGAAGCTCGGTCGGCACTCCCCCGAAGTACTGGAACGCCAGTACATGGCAGGTGAGAAACGTCCCCTGGTCCATACTGGTAGTGTGAATCACAAAGGGCGCCCTCGAGTAACCGAGGACCATGGTAAAGGCGTAGAGCTTCTGCTGCCTCCCGTCAACAAGCTGAGTGCCCAACAGCTTCCAGTCCACCTGCCCCTGGTACCCGGGCTCGGTTTCAAAGCGGATGACAGCCTTTCTGGTGATCTCGGCAGTTTTCCTCGCTGCGTACTCTCGCAGGATGCTGATTCCACCGCAGTAGTTTTGCTTGCGCAGATTGCGCAGAAGAACTTCCCGATTGAAAGCCGGATCGTCTTCGAGTATAGTATCAATGTAGGGCTTGAACGGATCGAGCTTGCTTGTGTACTCGCGCTTCTTTCTGCGGCGGGTCGGCTCTGAAAGGTAGTAGTGTACCGTCCGTTCACTTTTTCCCAGGGCTTCGGCAATTTGCCATATTTTCTTGCCCTGCTGTTTCATCATCTTGGCTTCATGCATCCGTAACTCCAGCATTTTTGGGGCGTGCTCCTTTTTTTGATTGTTTCGTCACAAACATTACAAGGTAGCTTCGCCCCTTTTTTCAAGCCGAAGTCTGCAATTTTACTCCGGTGTTTTCCTGCAATTTAGCACCGGTGATGACAGAATAGTTC
>Ga0272441_10006834_pt1 | contig 18864 bp, 32 predicted proteins | sample SSMProp6N_FD_193582 | JGI IMG/M metagenome (GOLD analysis project Ga0272441, IMG submission 193582) | Marine sediment archaeal communities from Little Sippewissett salt marsh, Falmouth, MA, United States - SSM-Prop-6N | ecosystem: Environmental > Aquatic > Marine > Wetlands > Sediment ... | reverse complement strand
CGGGAGTTATCCTTTTTTTCTGGGTTCCGGTTTTCCTTGCCATGCAACACTGTATACACCCATGGGTATATAAACCTATGGGTATATCTCGGTGCTTTGTGAAAAAAATGTTAAATACGGGGGGAATCTATTCTTGCCTGGTGAATATGTTGCCGTGCGGCCGGAACGACGCTTCTTCAGGCTCCTCTGCTTTTCCATGAGCCCGTCGCACGGATGATTATCTGTTATCCTGTTCTTTTTTCCTTTCCTTTCTGTATGTTTCTACGAGCTTGTCTATGGTGGCGTCCAGCCTCTGGGATATTTCTATGATGTGTTTCCTGATGGTGTCCGCCTCGTGTATTACATCGAGTATCTGGCCCGCGAGGCCGTCGTTTTCACTGTTTTCCATCTTTCCTTTCATTTTTCACCCTTTACATTTTCTTTATTACGTTCTAGCCATCTCGCAAACCAGTATGCGTCATCACATTCGGCAAACCTTTTTTTACACTTATCACAGTAGTGTGATTGTGCGTCAGGGTTGCCACAGTAGGGGCAACATTCAAATTTTAATGCTAATGCTATTATTTCATCAATGGTTGTCATTATTTATTCTTCTCTCTTGAATTTGTAATACATCATTTTCGCTATTGCCGCGAGATTACAATTAATGGATCTAAGGATTCTAGTGCTTTCATCAGCCTTCGATATTAACTCCCCTGCTTCTTTTAATAATTCTTTCTTCTCATCAGTTTTAATTGATGTTTTCCATTCGCCCATTTTTCACTCTCTTTTTTTTACTGTTCCCATCCGTGGTTTTCCCATTTCGCCCGGAGCACCAGTTGCGCGTCTTCCCATCGGGGTATTCCCCAGGGTGTTTCCTCCCAGTATGTGTACCGTGTCGTGTTCCATGATCCTGTGTCGTTCCATTCACCTGGCGTTATGTTGTAGTATATGTAGATTGTTGGGTCGCAGTCTGTGCAGTCGCATTCATTGTATATGTGTGTTTCCATGCCGGGGTCATTGGGGAGTATGTGCCCGATGAGGCTTATTAGCATTGCTTGTGTTTCCATGAGGTATCCCCGTGTCGGTCCTTTCGTTGTGTCTATTTCTATGAAGTCGATGTTTGAAAAATCCGCAATGAAAATCCCTGTTCCAAACCCTAAAACAAGAAAAAGAGTGACTGTGAAGACAGCTGTTTTTATTTCTTTTTCACTCATTTTTTCCCCCACTATCCTTTTTTTCTTTTTTCTTCAGGCATGGACCATGTATTGGATATTCTTCACAGGCACTGGGTTTTAGGTCTTGTATTTTGCATATGTATATGTCTTTATTTCTTTTTTTACGAAGGAATGGGCATCTAAATTTTTCATCATCATCCTCTGTGATCCATAGATCTCCGTTTATAAAATCATAATGGAAGAAATCAGATAGTTTTAGATATTTACCCGATATAATATTAATTTCTCTCGGCTGGTCATTTGATAGGTATACACAGGCATATCTAAGTATGTCTTTTCTCCCATGGATGAACCATTTCCACAGATCCCAGTAGTCACATGTCTGTACACCCATTTCCAGGCAGCATCTGCCACATCGCTCACATGTATTGAATGGCATATCCATATGTTCCTCTATGGCTTTGAGAAATCTTTCGGTGTAATCCTTTTCCATGAAATCTTGTGTCAATATAGTTAGTGTGTCTGTTAATGATTTTCGTTCTTCAAATGTTTTTTCAGGGAATACATTAGCAATTATTTTTATTATTGCCAGTGTTATAATGACACGGGGATATCCACCATATTTTTTCTTCAGGTACCCCATATCTATATCTACTATTTTTTTTATGTCTTTTTTTTCTGCAATTTTCATTGCAGATTTTTCTATTATTTCTTGCCATATACCATGGATGGCAAGCTCCCCTTTATCTATTGCAAGTATTCTTTTTTCTGTGAGTATGCCAATATTTTTTTTAGTTATCTCATGTACTTCCTCTAGTGTCTTGCACATAATAGGTCCCTCTTTTTTCTATGCTTTTTCCATCCTTTTGTTTTTTTCTACTTTCCAGTCGTATTCTTTTTTCCATTTTTTTTATCATATCACATATGCTTTTTTATCGGCTTTCTTTATGGATCCGATGATGTCCTGTATTTCTGTTTTGCTGAATATCCTGTGTCCCGTGTTCTCATCATATACCTGTATAAGAACCCGTGTTCCATTATTTCCCGTGTTCTCTTCGAGTGATATGGAGAGTGCTTTCTCCCCAGGGTAGTATCTTCCCGCTAGGCCAGCTATCAGCCCGATGCCGAGGGAGATGGTGACCCCCATAGGGGTGAAGGCAGGGAAAAGGAAAGGAACCCATTCATCGCTCATCAGTATATAGAGCACGCTTATTCCTGTCAGCAGGGTGAATGCCGCCAGTGACGCTATCGCCATCCATCCGGGATTGAAAAAGAACGGTTTTTCCCTGCGTATGCACCCGTCCGTGTATCTCATCCCTGGGACCGCCCTGGCGATTGACTGCCCTGTTGTTTCCATGTCTTTTTCACTTGTTATGAGGATCTGGTCCTCCCCCATGTTCCTTTTCCGTCTTTCCCTTTTTTGATTCTCTTCATCCTCATGAAGCAGCATCATCGCCCCGATCACGGCCCCGTTCGTCATTGGCCCGCCCTCATTTCTGTGTTCTCCAGAGTGTCCATGTGAGAGCACTGATTTCTTTCCTGATGTCGTCCTTCATCTTTTCCGTTGTGCATTCCTCCAGTTTGCCCCCCAGTTTTATTATGCGTTCCAGTGTTTCCCGTTTTTTCATTGTCGCTGCCCCTATGATGTCTATCGCCTCTGCCAGGGACATGATGATGCTCTGCGTTGTTTTTATATTCGGATCTGTTTCTATCAATCCTGTCACCAGTTTCTCCTCTATTTCCAGGACGGCTGCTATTTCCCCCGGGGAACGCCCGTCGCTGATCATCTTGTGTATTTCCTTCAGGATGTCCCGTGGCTTTTTTTTTGTCCCTGTTCCCACCTCCTTTTTTTCTTCGTTGTCCTCGGATTCTATCCGTGGCGCCAGTATGAAGTTTCCTTCGACACCTGTTTCGGTGAAGCGTATGATAAGGGGGTATTCAATGCTGAACTCGATGGTGATGAAGGGGGACCGTATTGTTGAGAGTATGTCTTTCAGGTAGTCCAGGCTGTAGAGGGACCGTATGTCGCCCCGCGGACAGTCCTTGGATGGCTTCACCCATGTTCCTTTCTGGCCTGCGAGGTCTGTTTCACGGATTAACCCGTCGGTGTCGGTGTATTCCGCTGTGAGTTTCCCGTTACTGTTCCCCGTGATGGATATGGCATCTGTTTCCTTTGACGCCATACTGACGAATGCTTTGAGCTGGCGTGTGCTTATCATGGCCGTTATCTTCATGGTCATCCTGGGGAGCCGTGGCTGTGTGGTGTTCCCCATGTCGGGGTATCCCTGTGTGAACATGATGAGGGGGTGTTCTATCTTCATATGGGTCTTCAAGGGTTTTATCTTGACTATGTCCTTCGCGCCTGTTTTTTTCGATGGTTTCCCCATGTCGGGTATTTTTTTTATGAGGTTTTCCAGTGTTTCGAAGTTCATCGGGTGTTCTTTTTTTTGTGCGCCTGGCGTGTTCAGTGTCCTTGCTTTTATTTCCAGCATGGCGACATGGGCTGGGTCTATGGTGGTCACGGAGAGTGTTCTTGCTGTGTGTACGGCGATGGCTGTGTCGCTGATGATGGTTATTTTTTTGATCATTCTTTTCAGTACATTGGTTTCTATTTTTATCATGGTCATCTTTTTTCCTCTTTCTCTTTCAATCTTTTTTTCCTTTTCTTCTGGGCCCGGAGTATCTTCTCTTCCACGGTGGGTCTTTTCCCGTTCCTTTTTTTCTTGTATTTGTTCTTGTTCCTCTTGTTTATCTCCCTGATCTGTTTCTCCTGTTTCTCCCGTCCGCATTTTTTGCAGTATTTCGCGTTTCCCCATCTGTTGCTTATGTCCGTGCCGCAGATCTGGCATTTCCTCCTGTTTTGTTTCTTCTTAGGCATGTGTTGTTCCCTTCCTTGTTTTCCGCCATATGCTGTCAATGTGCTTGTTTTCCATTGTTCCCAATCCTCGCCGTTATATCAATAGTTCTTTGCCGATTATCCCCAAGAGATCGTTTACCGCCTCATCGAATGGCCTGTCTGGCTTGCGGAACAGTTGCTCCTGGATCATTTGGCATTTGCCGTCGGGTGTTTCCCGGTAGCCGTGTATTATCACTCCGATGGTGTCTTCTATATCCGGCATATAGCTATGGATTTCTTTGAATTTGTCCGTTATCTTGGCGAGAGCCATGGCGACAAGCGGCCCGCACGCACCCGGGCCGATTATTGCTTCGAAGTTCTTGTTTTCAGGTGTTCCCGGGGGATAGATTGTTTTTTCCAGTATCTCCATGCCGGATATGGCATAGCCTGGCTTCATCAGTGTTGTGTCGAGCACAAGTATCCATCCTTCCTCCATTTTTTTCCGCATTATGTTCAGCAACTCCTCCTTGCTGTATATGGGAATTATCCGCCTCCTGTCCAATGACTGTTGCTTGTGGCATATATGAAGGGCCCCATGCCCTGTGCGATGGGGAAGTTGTCATGGGGTGTCCCTACCGCGTGGGACAGAAATGTCTGGCTTGATCCATCAAACATGGTCACTATGCTGCAGCCCGTGATGTTTTCCCCCAGGGACTCCGCCGTGGAGCTGTTCTCTTTGTGCCATCCGATGAGGTTCCATCCCGCATATATTGACACATTCACGGATTCTAGGGGTTCATCTGGCCAGTTTATGAGCGTGTCCTTGGAACAGTAGATGAAGTATCCATGTCCCCCCTGTATGGGGAAGTCGTCGTAGGGTGTCCCCACGATATGGGTAGAGAATCCTTGGATGGTTGTATTGAAGAATGATACGGCGGTGCATCCTGTTATGTTATTTCCGAGTGTCTCGGCTGTCCAGTTGTTCATCCTGGGTATGGTTATCATGTTCCATCCTTCATAGAGGAGCATGTCATGGGGGGCGTATGCCTCTATGTATCCCATATAGGGGATGTAATTGTGGAGTGTCACGGTCACGGTTATGTCCCCTAGCATGGACGGGTTTGCCTCAAGGGTTGCCATGCCCGATGTGTCTGTCAGGCAGGTGATGTATATGTCATCTGGCTTCCAGAGGCACACCAGCGCCCCTTCCAAGGGGTTTATTTCCGTATCTGTCACGGTGACTGTTATGGTGTTATTACCCGGCTCCATGGATAATGGGTGCGTTACTGTTATCTCCCCGGGGTAGTTTGTCCATATTTCCAGGGACGGGTCGCTGAAGCAGTTGTACAGCTGGTACTGTATGTGTGTGTATGTGTGCTCTCCTGTCCCGTAGTGCTCGTACATGTACAGTTTCCCCCTGTTCATGGATCCGCACATGGATGTCATGTTGTCTAGGAATATCGCCTTGTAGCATCCTTTCTCCAGCTCGTCGTTGTATCCTATGAGCGACCACCGTGATGAGCCCATGAACCCTATCGCCCCTCCGGGATCCTTCTTCATCCATGCCTCAGCGAAGCAGTCCGTGGTGGTGTTGTCGAACCATCCCGTGTTGCAGGTCGTGCTGTATATGACGGGGAGCATTCCCGTGTTTGTGAGATTGTATACATCCTGGTTGTAGAACCCGCCGTTATTGGCCATGAGCCATCCGGTGACCGCCCCGTGCTCCCTGTATCCGAGGAAACATAGGCCATTGTTTATCTCCCGTGCCATCCGTGTTGTGTTCCCCTGGTCCTCGTTCCATGTTTTCACATTGTATCCATGGCATGATAGAAGGTCTTTGATATAGTTCGCTGTGTCGTTCCATATCGGGCTGCTTGTCCCGTAGAAGATGGTCGTGTTCTTGTACCAGTCCGTCCTGTCGGTATAGGGTGTTTTCTCGTAGCAGAGTATCTTGTTGACGATTTTTCCCAGCTCGCTGGTGTTCTTCACGGACAGTCTGCCGAGCATGGCATCGGGAAGGAAGTCATCGCCCTCCAGCGTGGTGTACGGGAGGTCCGTGGCGCATCTCCCGGGGGGGTATGGGGGTGTTTCTGTCCCGTTGTTGGTGGGGAGTATGTCGTGGTCCCCGATGAGGAGTATGTGGCTGGGTGCTGTGCTCCAGTTGTTGTATGCGTATTGTATGAATTTTTTTATGGATTCGTTGTTTTCTCCCGGGAATACCGTGTATATTTGTGTGAGGTTCACTATTTTTGTTTCGAGTCCTTTCTGGTGTTTCCATTCGGCGAGAGGGTATATTGTTGTTGCCAGGTCGCCGGGGGTGATGATGACATAGTCCCCTGTGTTGCCTGTGTCTGTGATGTCTGCGGCATAGAGTCTTGTGCTTGGTGTTCCCCTGTTCTCTGTTGTGCATGTGTACCATTCTTTTATCATATCGGGGTTGATAGCCATTGTTGCGCATGTTTCTTTGGCGATTGGCGTGATTGTTTTCTGTGTCGGTGGAGGGTGTGTGTACCGTATGTTCAGTGTGATACTGGTATGCAGCAATATCTTTTCTTGTACTGGGTTGAATTGGGTTGTCCGTATCTCTATTTGTGCGAGTGTCACCCCGTGGCATATGATCGGCCGGGTTATCGATAGTGTGTTTTTCGGGTAGTATTCGTCTGTGGCGTATGCCGTCCTGTTTATGGTGAAATCGTGTGGTTTCTCGTTTCCCCATGTGGCGGGCTGGCTTGGATAGAGCGTGTATCCTTCGAGTTCCTGTGTTTTGTCCTTTGTTATTGATATGTTTGTTATTTCCCCGTTTTCTGGTAGTATGACAAGTATTCTTTTCACGGGTGTGAGGGGGTTTCCGTCTATAGGGAGTATACCGTGTCCGGGTATTGTGAGCGTGTGGTATGTCTGGTTGTTTTCTTGTGTTTCCTGGAGGGTGTATGTGTCTATTGTGTGCGTGATTGTTATCGTGTTGTTTTCTGGGGGCGTGTTTCCGAGAGATGGCTGCATTGCAAGTGTGAGGGACAGTGCCATTATGATTATCGCTATTTTTTCTTTCATGTTTCTTGCCTGCCGGGTAGTGTCATATGTTTGTATATCTCCAGTTCCGCTGATTTGTCGCATATTCCCCTGATCGCGATGGCGTATGTGCCCCCGTATGTGAATAATTCGTATTTTATGATGCCTCTCAGCCTCGTGTCCGCTGTTTCATTTGCTGGATGGGTTACCTCAAGGGTTACTGTGTGTGTTCCAGGGTCGGTGTCCAAGAGCCGTATGGTGTATGTCTGGTTTGGTGTCTCGTGGGTGTGTGTTTCGTTCTCCATGAGGATGAATCCATCTGTTTCCAGTGTCCATCCGTCAGTTACGGGCTTTGGTGGTCCGGGGTTCAGTATCATAAGTATGATAAAAACCGCAGTTATTGATATTATCAGTATAACCGTCATTATCAAGCGTCCTTTTTTTTCTTTTTCCATTTTTCCACTCTCTCTCTTTTTTTTTTATTTGTCAGTTGTTTCTTCGTAGTCTATCACGTTCGGGTACATGTAGATGAACCACCAGTCTATCTGCCATCCCCAGCAGGTGAAACTGTAGGTCGTGTTTTCCTCTAGCTCTTTGTATATCCTGTCCGGGTTGTATTCTGGCCCCCTGTAGAAGATGTTCCTGCTTATCTCTATCATCCGTCCGTTCTCCGTGCCGTCATCGAGATGGATGAGGTAGTGTCCTCCCTCGTTTTCATAGTCGACCCATTTCTCTGTCACTGTTCCTTCCACCGTGTAGGTTTTTCTCCATGCGTCATTGATGGCGTATCCAGCCAGCAGTATCGCCCCTAGTATTAGTGCTATTATTAAAATCGTTCCTGTTTTTCCCATATTTTCTCCTTTCTTTTTTTTTTATTCTTTTGTCTTTATTATGATGTCTGATTCCTGGCCGAGTATTGCTTCTGAATCATGGAAATATATTGCGAAGGTGTTATAGTTTTCATCCCGGATGACATATACTACATGGTTGTCTTTTAGTTGATACTCTGTTAGTTCAATAATGGCTTTTTCCAGTGGTTCAACAAGGTCTCTTTTTAGTGTTATAACACCTGTGTTGCTTTTGTTTATTCTTGCTATTCTGTACCCGAATCTTTTTATTATCTCCATTCTATCCTCTTTTTCATCTGCTTTTGATGATATTTTTTTTTTATTCTGTCTTTTTTTGTGTTATCTCTTTCGCCCTGTCTGTCAGGGAGTGATATGTCCTTTTTTGTGTCTCTGTCTTTTTTTGTGTGAACCCTGCCCCCTGGAGTATTTTTAGGTGCTGGTGCATGGTTGACCTGTTGAGCCCTGTCTTCCGCGATATTTCTGCCAGCGTCATCGGTTTTTCCCTGAGGAGAGCAAGCGTTTGGAGACGTGTCCGGGATGAGAGCGCCTTGAGTTCCGCCAGTGTGAACGGCACGATGTATTTTTCATCCGTGTCGCTAAACTCTTTTTTCATTCCGTGTTCTTCTTTTTCTTCACGATCCATGTTCCCTCTACCCATGGCTCTATTTTTCCTTCTTCGTGCAGGAGGCGGACTGCCCCTGTTATCTCTCCTTTCTTGAGGCCTGTCGCCTCTTTGATGTATTTCTGGTGTGTCCGCACATATTTTTTTCTTTTTTTCTTTATGTATTTCCAGAGTCTCTGTGCGTTTTCCTTGTTTGTCCCCATCTATTTTTTTCCCTATTACCACTGGATAGCTATAACTACAAACATCAGCATGACTACTAGGGCTGCCCCGAAAAATCCTATATTTTTTCTTATCTCCCGCAGTTCCTCCAGTATTTCCTTCATTCCTGGTTCATTATCATTCTCATTCATTTTTTTTTTCACTCCTTTTTTTTTTTAATGATTTTTTATCGTCATCTCTTTTTAGATATGGTAAAGCACGGGAAAATTTCTTTTTCCATGCTTTGCTTAACTCTTCATGCATTTTTTCATCATCAATGACAATAATTGCATCTCCACACTGGATATGGAAATGTGGACATATATCCTGTTTATATATATGGATGTCTGTGTATGGGTCATACATTAAACTTGATTTCGTACTCATTCTTCCCTCTTTTTTACCATATAATTTCTCTTTTTTTTTTATTCTTTTGTCTTTATTATGATGTCTGATTCCTGGCCGAGTATTGCTTCTGAATCATGGAAATATATTGCGAAGGTGTTATAGTTTTCATCCCGGATGACATATACTACATGGTTGTCTTTTAGTTGATACTCTGTTAGTTCAATAATGGCTTTTTCCAGTGGTTCAACAAGGTCTCTTTTTAGTGTTATAACACCTGTGTTGCTTTTGTTTATTCTTGCTATTCTGTACCCGAATCTTTTTATTATCTCCATTCTATCCTCTTTTTCATCTGCTTTTGATGATATTTTTTTTTTATTCTGTCTTTTTTTGTGTTATCTCTTTCGCCCTGTCTGTCAGGGAGTGATATGTCCTTTTTTGTGTCTCTGTCTTTTTTTGTGTGAACCCTGCCCCCTGGAGTATTTTTAGGTGCTGGTGCATGGTTGACCTGTTGAGCCCTGTCTTCCGCGATATTTCTGCCAGCGTCATCGGTTTTTCCCTGAGGAGAGCAAGCGTTTGGAGACGTGTCCGGGATGACAGTGCCTTGAGTTCCTCCAGTGTGAATGGCACGATGCCGTTTTCATCCATAGTGACCTATTCTATATAGCTTACCTGTATTGTGCCTTTTTTAGAGCCGGGTGCGATGAGAAGTTCGGATAGCGTATTGCGAGGTTCAGTGGCGGGGTCTTGGGAGAGTTTCTCAAGGAATTCACTGTCTATTTGGAAGCATCCTAGTTTTCTCCAGTTTTCATGCTCTTGGAATTCCCTGTCATCTTTTGATCCAGGGTTGACAAATGCTAGTCCTCCCCCGAAATCCCCTGTGTATATGTAGACATTCCTTTTTTCTGTTTCATCCATCTTTTTTTCATCCGTCATCATTTTTATTTCTTGTCTTTTCCATCTGGGCACTGTGTTTCCAGTATGTATTCCCGGTATGTATCCAGGTATGCATATCGTATTCCATAGTATACACATATGAGTATACTTGGACTGAAAAGCCATGCTCCTCCGATGAATAAACGAGGTGGATAACCAATGTTTTGTGTCCATCCATGTATGAAGTAGAGGCTTGTCCATGTTACCAGGTGAGAAAGAAGTATCAGGGATATCCAGTGTTCCCCCTCAAATTTTTCTTTGTAGAATCGCCTGTTAGTGATATACCGTGCGAGACAGTATATCATGAGTATCCATAGTGATATGAGTAAAAAAAACATGAATACCCCCACTTGTACAAATGACATGGGTGTGATATAATTATCCTCTGGCAGAATACTTGAGTAATACTCCCTTGAGTAATAATCCCACATGTTACTTTGGTTTTCCTGGAAGCTTTTTATCCATTCAGTGCCATCCGTGTAGAGCCATCCCCATGTGATCAACTGGAGTATGAACAGCAGTATGCATAGTTCTGCGAGCATCCCTTTTTTCTTTCTTTTATATTTCCAAAACCCGTTATATTCTATTTTTTCTTTATTCATTTTTTTCCCTTCTGTTTTTTCCGTATCTTTTCCAAGTATTCCGGTGCGACTTCCCATGTTCCTTAAACTCTAATCCAACTTGATGCTCTATCCATGATTGACAGCACCCTATCCACTTTCTTGGTAAAGTATGATTACCAGATGCAATAGCAATTATATCCTCAACATCTATAGTTAATCCATCTATATCTTCGCCGTTATCTATCCTTATCCACATTTCATCTGTAAAGTATTTAGATAAATGTATTTCAAGCTCTTTTAAATATTCTATTGCTAATCTTTCACACCATTTCATTTTTCACTATCCTTTAATAATTCAGGGTCTTCTTTTACTTCAATTGTATATCCATCAACTGCAAGTAATGAAAACTCATATAGACTCATCCATCGTGGTTCATCATTCTCTATTGTAAATGCTCCCCTTGTGATAACATATACATCTAGTCCGTTATCTATTGCCATTCGAGCGTACCTCCCTATAATATCTGTTGCATTCTCCATTCCCCAAGGCTCTATATGACACCTTACTGTATCTCCATTAGTAAAGTTAAACTGGAAATATCCTTTGTCCCCATATATTAAGAAACCATCTAGTTTCCCTGTAAACCTATGTGCCTGATTTTCCATATTATATGACGCAACCGAAAAGACGACATAAATTGATATAACGCTTAGTAGAACTACAATACCGATGACGAACTTGTATTCATACTTCATTTTGTCACCCATTTTAATGCGTCTATGACTCCTTCGATATAGTGGGAATGCCCTGTATCTTTTTGTATTGTTTCCATTTTTTTTTGTAGTTGTTTTATTGTTTTTTCATCCCTCATTTATTTTTCACCCATTCACCTTATCAACTCTGTATGTGTCTACCTGTATAGGGGGCACATTTTCCATTTAATCTTCCCCATTCGCATGAGTGATGAGGATAAACACTGTGATCAAATAGTTTCAGATACATGCATCGTGATGGTGATATGTTTTTTATTCTTTTTTTCAAGGTTTGCATTTTCATATACCATTTCGGGTTTTCAGCAAGAACACGGTCTTTTCCGCAGAAATTCCACCATGAGAAACTGGAGAATAGAAACATATTTTTTTTCCCCTTATTTTTCTCCCTTTATTTTTTTTATTAGGTTATGTGTGTAATCGAGGTCTATTGATAGTTTGAGTGTCTCTAGCAGGTCTATGAATTCTTGATAATCTAACTGGGCATTTGGTCCACTACCCCTTTCATCTGTATCTATATGGAATACTGCCATATCCGGCGTTATTGTAATCTCCAGTTCGTGCCCCTTAGGATATTTTTTATCTGGTCTAATTATTATCCTGTCTTCTTCTTTTTTTGCATTAACCATCTTTTTTTTTACCTTCCAATACCTTTTTTTATTCATTCCTCATGGAAACTTTTTTCTAGGTGGTATGTGTTACCTGTCTTAAAAGGGTTTCATCATGGCTGTTGAGAGGGGATTGGATGTCCGCACTGTTTTCCTGCTGTCGCTTCCGTTCGCCGGCCTTGCCTTCTATTTTTTCTTTGTGTCCCTTTTCCTTCCCCCGGGTCTTCTGGGGAAGTACGGGTCGCTCCTTGCCATTTATTTCCTCCCCCCCGCCGGGAAGGAATCAGTTATCCCCCTGATGCTGTCCGCGAACAGTTTCGGCCCCCCGTTGCCCGCCTGGGCGGCGGTCACGGGGATCATCGCCATGGATGTCGTCTGCTCCGTCATCATCTCGTATTGCTGGTGGTTCCCCGAGCTTTTGATCAAAGGTGTTCCCTTCCTTGACAAGGGATACGGCCTGTTGCAGAGGAAGGCGTCGAAGTACCGGGGGAAGGGGATTGTCGAGCTGCCTCTTCTTCTGTTCATGGTGATACCGTTCCAGGGAACAGGGGGCATAAGCACATCAATCATCGCCCGTACCGTGGGTGTCGGCCCCGGGAAGACCGTCCTGATTTGTTTCCTTGGATCGATGATAACCACAGTGGTGTGGACGATGTGGTGGACAGGCATCCTTTCCTTTCTAGGATAAGAATATGCCTATCTGTGGAAAAGACCATGAAGTGATTTCTTCACCTGGCGGATGAATCCTTCCCTTTTCCATCATTTCCTCTTTTTCCTATCACCCGCATACGCAGCCTGCATAGGACACTGTTACTGATGACAGATCTTGTGATATCCTACCTATCAATTTTTTTTTTTATTCCCCGCGGGACCTGTGCCGTCTGTCCCGGGGGGTGCTCATTTTTCCCCTTCCTTCTTCATTCGCCAGAGACGCTGATCCTTGTTCTTGAAGAACATCACCATTCCCTTCTCATGCAGCGCATGAAGCCTAGTCACTATCCGTTCCGTACTGAAAAATATGTATTTGTGGGCAAGCTCTGCTTGTATCTGTTCCACCGACTTCGACACCATGTCATTGAGGACGGATAAGATCGTCTTTTCGTCTTTATCCAGGGCGGGTTCTTCCTTAATTGAATGATTCTTTTCACGTATGCTATATTTATCATCTTTTGTCTTTTGCACCATTCCGGCATGCATCATATAATGCAATATGTGTGTAATGCTTGCTTTGGAATACTCATATTTTTTCTGGATGAACCTGGTTATCTCTGTCCAGCTTCTGCCGTCTGACTCCTTGATGAAGGTGTGTATCTCATTCATTATGGGGATGTACACCCTGCTATTGTGTTTCCCATGCGTGTATGATATTGAATCCGATGGCTTTGTGAAGTATTCCTGCGGCCATATCTTTTTCAGTGTCTTATTTATTCCCCCTGTCTTTTTCTGTTTGCGGTCTTTCTCGTTTTCATTTCGGTCTTCGTGTTGCCTTTTTTTGGTTTGCAGACGGCCATTGAATGTTTTTTTGATTATCTCCGCCATATCATTTATTATATGGCGCGGTTCTCGTTTCTGTATCGAGGCAATCTCTCCGATGGTTTTCTCTTGGCATATGAGTTCTATCGTCCTTTCCATTCTTCTGTCGTATCCGCCGGGCATGATTCCTGGTTTTCCGTTCTTCTGTTGTGTTTCACCTGTTGCCGGCATATCTCTCTTTTTTTCTTCTTCAGGGTGTAGAAGGGAAATATGTGTTTCCTGTTCAATGGTCGCTTTTCCGAGATGCATCATCCGTATCGTCGGTATGTCCTCGTTTTCCGCCCTGGCGGATATTATCACTCCCTCACCCCTGTATCTGTCATCTAGGGCTATTATTGTGCATTTTAGGGTGTTCATATGTTTCTCATTTTTATCATCCATTTTTTTTTCCTTCCTGTTGCCATGTTATGTATTGTGTGTTTTTATATTTTATTACCCGCCTCTTTGAGTATCCATTCCCCCCGGCGTATTCCTTTCTGGTAGATGCGCCCCGAGACGTATTCCTCCGGAAAGATGCTGTCCACTATCATTTTCGGTATTTCCCTGTTGTTCCTCATTATCTGTGTCCATTTGTTGACGGCTTCCTTGTATTTTTTTGTGTTTGAGGGAGATTTTATCATGATCTTCCATTGGGGGAGGCATATGGCGAACTGGAGGTCGAGGCTCGCGGGGTCGAATCCCTGACGTATCTCTGTCTTTGTCCGGAAATCCCGGATTTTCCGTGTGTACTCGTTCTCTTCGTGTTCCCTCTGCACAGGCCTGCTTTTCAGTATCGCCACCCATTCCTTGTTCCTGTATGATTTTTCACCAGTCATGTTGGCCATCCTTTCCCCCAGCCTTATCGACCCGGGAACGATTATGTGCAGTGTGCTGACTGATGCATCGAGATAATTGTTTTTCTCATCTATGAGGGCGCCGATGACGGCCTGCCTGTTGAACTGGCCGTTGAAGAGGGAGCAGTAGTCCACCTGTAGTTTCCGTGTGATGTAGTCAAGTATGCGTATGTAGGATATGTTGCTGTATGGGTTCTTGTCCTCGGTCTTGCTGATCTGGCGCATGAATGAGAGCTTCATGATGTCTTTTTCCTGTATGTGTTCCAGTAGTCTGAACAGGGAGCATGTTTTCACATACCTGTAGTATAGAAATTCCTTCTGCATTTTTTCATCCTGTTATCTGTTCCTTTTTTTTTTGTGTGTGTGAATGGAGGGCGCTGTTTTTTGGAAAAGGAGGCTTTCTTTAAAAAGAGACGCCCTCCGTTCACTCGTATGTGCCCGCTTCCCCCGCCTCCTTTTTTTTGGTGGGGGGCTTGATTGAGCGGGCGATGACGCCTGGGGGATGGTGGGTCCCCCGCATGGCGCCTTGGGTACTTTTTTTGCATGGGTATACGTGTATTTATCTTTTTTTGTTTTTTTTTTTTTTGGTTTGTTGTATACCCCCTCCGTTTTTTTTACCCATTTTTTTTTGTGAATGGCGGGCGGGCTTTCCCCGTTTTTTTTGTGGTGGAGGTGGAAAAAATCCATGGGGGTTTTTTTTTTGCCGGCCCGCCGTTCACTGTCATTTTATGTATGATTGCCAGGTTTTTAGAAGGGAATTGTTAGTATTGCCAGTACGATTCCAGCTAGACCCAGTATTATGCATAGGGTGGATAATGTTATCTGGCGTGTCAGGTTGTCTATCGCTGTTTTTATCTCGTTTTTTTCTTTTTCTTCCATTTTTCTCTTTCCTTTTTTTTTTATTCTATCCCTGTGAGGTCTATCGTTATTGTGTCGTCCTGCCTCTGGTGGTATTCCATGTGGTACAGGTATCCTTTTTTTCCTTTTTCGACCCGGACATGGTTCCAGTACACCCCGTGTTCCCGGAGGAACCGTCTGATGGGGATCAGCCGTATCCTGTAGGGGTACTGGCCTATCTCCCCGATGTAGGGATGCCTGCCGGATATGTACCGAGAGAGGTCTTTGTCCAGTGTGCCGTTGTAGACGATGTGGAGCTCCTTCGTCTTGTGTCCGCAGAGATCCAGGAGCCGGGGGTACTTGAGTGTTTCGAAGAAGTCCGGCATCCTGAGGGATGTGCATTCCTTGTTCTTGCTTTCGAAAACGGTGATGACTCCGTCCCGGTAGTGGAATATGTCCGGTCTCTTGGTGATCCGCACGGGTTTCAGGTATCCGTGCTCCATGAGGCGCAGTATGGCGATGGGTTTTTCCGCCTGGAGGAGGGGTTTCCATGACACCCATGGCTTCTTGGGTAGGAGATGGAACCATCCTTCCCCGCATTTCCGGCATTTCCGTGTCTGTTTTTTCGAGGCGAGTATCCTGTTGCCGCATTTGTCGCATTCCACGATCCGGGGCTTGCTGGTGATCTCTTTCGCGTATGCCTCGACATGTGGGGGTATGTCCTTTTGGGATATGTAGCTTCTCCTGAACGGGTAGGCGGTGCTGTTGATCTTCACGGGTGTTTCCACCCTGTATATGAACCGCGCCTTGTCCTCCATCTGTTCGAGAAGGGTGTTGATGGATATGTCGTCCCGTTGTATATCGAGGGCGATGGCGATGAGTTTCTGCTGGGCTGTTCCCTTTGTCTTGTTTCTTCTCTGAAGCGTCCCGGGTTTGCTATAGTCGTCGCATCCGATTGTGATGATGTCCGGTCCCTTTTGTTTCGCCATCCCCCTCGTCACCCCATTGGTGTCTTTTCGGTCTAGTTTCTCCTGCAGCAGAGGATTTTCTTCGACGGGTCGGTGTCTGAGGGAAGCATCTCGATTGCGAGAAGCCCTTTGTCCTTCAGCCTGAATATGATTTTCTCCAGTTCTTCCTTCCCCAGGGGGTTCTTTGGCCTGTCCTTGTTTATCGTCGCCAGGAGGGCGTCGATGGCTGTCCATTCCCCCCGTTTTATGTAGCTGAGGACTGCATTGTCCATCATCTCTAAGGGGTCGCCTATGCGTATCCTGTTGTCCACCAGGGGGACATCCTTCCCCTTCCTTTTCCCCTCCTTTTTCCCGATGTCGGTTTTATCCCTGGCGAGGTCGTAGTATCCTCTGCCGTCATTGCTGATTTTTCCCTCCTCTATGAGATGGGCGAGGTGGTATCGTATGCTGCTTTCCTTGAGTCCGCAGAACCGTTCCATGTGGAGGAATATTATGTCGGATTTGACGGGGCCCCGGATCAGCATGTCAATTATCTCATCGTTCACCTCCTTGTATATGTGGGAGTTGCATCGTCTGCCGACCACGGTCATTTCCTTTGTTTTCATGCGGGGAAGAATATTGTTCTTTTCCGTCCTGATTCCCCTGCGGATGTCATGCCGCTTCTCATCGTATTGCATTCTTTCATGTTCCATGGAAATGGGAATCCTGGCGTACTCTTGATTTTTCTGTTGCCATGGGCCTATGGGGCCGCCAGCCGTATGGCGTACCGTCATTTGCCCTATGTGTGCCTTCGGTTCTTTCTTTGTTGCCGCCTGTGCTATGAATGTCTTCATGATGAATACCTCCCCCATTGAGAGGTTCTCAAGCTCGTCGTCAGGGATGGCTATCCCGATGTATCCGTCGAGGCCGGGGGCCGTCGCTCTTCTCATTTCCACTATTTTTCCTCGTATGAGGTATTTTCTGTCAGTTTCCATTATTTTTTCCCTCTGTTTTCTTTTTTTCCTTTTTTTGTTTTTTATTTATTGAGAACGGGGCGGCTCCTGCGCCATGGTGTCCATGGGGGATGTTTCGTTGTGGCTGTTCCCCCTGTTGTTTCCCTCTCCCCGCGTGTCTTCGCCGGTGAGCAGTATCTCTTTTTCCTCCATCACCTTTATCTCCTTTGAGATGATGAGGATGATCTTCTTGTACAGGACGCCGATTATGTATTCGTGTATGATGAGCATCACCAGCAGGGTGAATGCCGCCACGAACATGTATTCCCAGAGTCCTGTCTGCCTTCCGATGACCCATGCTATCGCCATGCAGGGCAGAAGTATGCCGATGATGCCCACTATGTAGGCGAACAGCTTCGTCAGTTTCATCTGCATCCCTTCTTTATCCTATGTGTCTTTTTCTTCATTTTCTTCTTCTCCTTCATCCATTTCTTTTTTGAGCTTGTCTATCAACTCGCATGATATGGCGTTGCCTATCCTTTTTTCAACCAGACCCACGATGTGGCCCATGGAGAACAGCGCCAGTGTCGATATGAGGTATATTGTGAAGAGGATGTCCCATCTGCCCGTGTATATCCCTGCGGCTGTCCCTATCGCTGCCGCGGGGATGATGAAGGTCACGGTTGTCACCATCCATGCGAGCTTCTGCGTCATCCTCATTTTTCTGTCACCCTGTATATCTTTTTGTAGAGTTCTATACCTTTCCGTGTGAGCTGGACTGTCCGTTCGCTGGGCTTGTCGTATTGCGAGCTGATGACAAGCCCTTTTTTTGCGAGCGACGCCACGACACCCGGTATCTGTCCTGGTCTTGCGACGCGTGTATTGTTCGCTATGGAGAAGCTCCATATCGTCTCTGTGAGGTCACCCGTGTCACGGTATTCGCTTGTGGCGATGGCATGGAGGACATCTTTTTCCATTTTTGTCAGCCTCATTTTCATTGTTTCTCTTTTCCCCTTGTCTGTATTTATTTGATGATGAGTGGGAGGGGCGCCGTGGTCTTTTACACCACTTGAGATGGAGCCTGGAAACGTCCAGTGAAAAAAGCAGGCTCGTGACATAACATGTCTTTTTTTTGGCACCCCGTTCACGGTTTATATCTTTGTTATTCTCCCGTTCCGCCCGGTTGATACCTGGAGCTGCCCGTCCCATTCCTTCACCCAGCCGTCGGTTATCAATATTTTTTCTCCTTCGTCCACAAGGTCTATGTCATTGTTCCAGAGGACCACCTGGACGGTGTCTCCGTCCTCGTCCTCCCCTGTCAGGTCGCATACCAGGGCTGCCCCGCCGAATTTGCGCAGGACCTCCCGGGGGTCGCTTTTCCCTGTTATGGTCAGGGTGATCTCGTCGAAGCTTTCATTTGCCATTAGTTCACTTATTTTCATGTTTTTCTCATTCTCCTTTTTTTGTTTTTTTTCCCATTCTTTTTTCTTTTGTCTTTTTTTTCCAAGTTGATCCTTGCCGGTGCCCCTTTTTCCTCATTGCCCTTTATCGTTAATGCTCCTTCCTTTATCTCTATGAGGATTGTTCCCTGTCCTGTCTCTTCCGTGTGGCCTGTTTTTCTTTCCCAGGGGAAACAGGGTGATTTCCCCGCCAACGATTTCCTCCTGTTTTTTCTGCAGGTGTCGCATTGGCCGTTGTTCTGTGTGAATTCCATGGGGGTTATGTCTCTTCCGCAGCTGTTGCATATGTGTGTCACATATGTGTCTTTTGCCTCTTCCCATATGTCTTTCCCGAGGTCCACCCAGGACAGTTTTTTTATGAATGGTTTCCCCAGGGGTGCTCGCTGTCGGGGGTGTCCATGGTTA
>Ga0272441_10006833_pt1 | contig 18865 bp, 20 predicted proteins | sample SSMProp6N_FD_193582 | JGI IMG/M metagenome (GOLD analysis project Ga0272441, IMG submission 193582) | Marine sediment archaeal communities from Little Sippewissett salt marsh, Falmouth, MA, United States - SSM-Prop-6N | ecosystem: Environmental > Aquatic > Marine > Wetlands > Sediment ... | reverse complement strand
CACAAAAAGGATCCCAAACCACACCGGATCAAATCCCAGTTCCATAATAATGGGAACGAAGAGAGGTCCTAATAAAGTCACGATGGCCGCAGCATTTAAGAACATACCCAAAATCAGAAAGATCACCTGCATGATGATAATGATCCACCACCGCCAGATATCCAGGCCGACCATCGCCTCATATATCTTGTCATGAATGCCTGCCACAGCGATAAAATGGGAAAAGCATGCCGCTCCGATAACAATCCACATCACCATCGCATTGGTGGTGATCGTAAATAAAAGCGCGGATTTCAGTCGTTCCATGGTCAGCCGACGGTACACCGCCATGCAGGCCAGGGCTCCCAAGGCTCCCACACCTGCCGCTTCCGTCGGTGTGCAGATCCCCGTATATATGGTGCCGAGAACAAGGAGCACCAGCAGTACCGGGAGAATCGCCCCCTTCAGGATCACCAGTTTTTCCACAAAAGAGAACCTGACATCCACAGCCGGTCCCAGCTGGGGTTGCAGCCAGCACCTGACACCAATGTAGATCATATAGAGCGCGGCCAGGAGTATCCCCGGCATAACCCCGGCCATGAAGAGTTTCCCCACGGATACCTCCGCCACACCCGCATAGACAATCATCATAATGCTGGGAGGGATGAGAATTCCAAGGGCACCGCCGGCGATAATGCATCCGAGAACCATCGATTTGTCGTAACCGCGTTGCAGCATGGAAGGCAAGGCAATAAGACCCATCGTGACCGTAGCCGCGGAACTGATGCCAGACATGGCACCGAAAATGGCACAGATAACAACCGTGCCCATGGCCAGCCCTCCCTTGACCCCGCCTGCCCACCGATAGATGATCTCATACATATCATCAGCAAGACCGCTGTTTTGCAGGAAATTCGCCATCAAAAGAAAAAGTGGGATTGCAACATAGATAAAATTAGTTGAATTACCAAATGTGGAGCTCACCACCATAAACAACCCTGACCAGCCCCAAACGAAGATCGTTCCAAAAATCGCTACCCCCGCCATCGTAAAGGCTATCGGGAGCCCTAACGCCATCAGGCCCAATAAGCAACCCACTATGATTAACAAAAACAACCAAATATCCATTTCTCGCTCCCTTTTTTTGGAATGGAATGTCTATTCGTACTGTCAAGGTATATTGAACATGTTCAGTGTGTCAGCCTGCTCAACCTTCCCGGACAGCCCGTATCACGGAAGCACTCATGCTCGTCAGAGACATTCAAGCCGTTCGCCGGGACAAGATTGCGTGTTGTTGTGGAGCGCACGGCAATCATTCATTCTTTACCGGTAATGGTCATGATATGTCGTAGATATCGTGCGATCACCTGCATGCCCAATAAAAATCCCGCAAAGGGGACCATAAACCAGACCGGCCATAGCGGAAACTCCATCACACTGTTCGATGTCTTATGTTCAATCAGCGCTGACAAGAATTCACGCCCACCGAAATAGATCAACACCACGCAAATCATAAGAACTACGGGAAACGTTACCATTTCAACTATCGCCCGGGTCTTCTCGGAATAGTGCAGATAAAAGAGATCCACACGGACATGCTGGTCTTGCAGCAGACAGTATCCAACCCCCGCTAAGCTCAATGTACAAAACAGAAACTGATTGATCTCCATAGACCATAGTGTAGGAGCATTGAAAAAGTAACGTGCCACCACCTCGTATACAACGGCCAGTGTCATCAACACACACAGCCACCCTAGAATGTTTCCGACCAGATTGTTAAAGGCATCAATTACTTTGATAATGTTCTTCATATGTTGCCCCTTCTATTCCTTGTCCAATCTGTATTTCCTCTGGATTCGCCACGTAATACAACGTGTGAGACCTCTGAACGGCGCTTCATGAACACGAGTCTTTCTGTTCAAAGGTCTCACACAGGATCAACTGTCAGCGATTATCTTCCTTTGTCTTTTGCAAATTTCTTGAGTATCTCTACCTGCTTGGCACACAGCTCCGTCTTTTTCGCATACTCATCATATGCCGTCAGCGCTGCCTTTCTAAATCGCTCCGCTTCGCTCGGCGACAAGTTGATAATCTTAACCCCTTTCGCCTGCACCTCCTCGAGTATCGCGGCGTCTTTTATCAGACCTTTCGTCATCGAATACCACATGGTCTCTTTCCCTGCGCGGTCAACGGCTTCTCTTTGCGCCGGAGAAAGCTTGTCCCATTCCTTCTTGCTCATGACGATATCAACAATCCCGGGACTGCTCACGGGGGGCAGAATGACATAATCGACCACTTCGTGAAATTTAATGGCGATGAGCGTGTACCAGGGATAGAGTGTCCCATCGATTGTCCCTCGCTGAAGGGCCATATACTGTTCTGCCGCGGCTACGGAAGTCGGCGATGCGCCCCATGCCAACACTGCCTGGGCCTCACATCCTCCACCGCCGCCTCTTATTTTTTTCCCTTTCATGTCTTCCATTTTATGGACAGGGAACTTCAGAAGCAGGCTTCTGTTATTGCAGCTTACTGGCGCTATATAGTAGACGCCATGCTTTGCCGCCGCCTCGCGCAGCACATCGATATACCCATAATCGTAGTATATCTCCACGGCCTCCAACGGACTGTTCCAGCTATAGTAAAACTGGCCGGATGCTTCCGGCATGTCCCCGCTAAAATACTGCAACGCACCACAATAGCCTTCAATCGCGCCTCTTTTTATAGCGGTGAACGCTTCCCTGGTTGAAACCAACTGTCCCGGCCAGAACAGCTTGACTGTGACTTCGCCGTTGGTGTATTCACCGACCTTTTTGGCGAAATACTGATAAATGTCCCCCTGGCTGCCAGTCTTGCCATAAGCAGATTGGAACTTGAGCACCGTGGATCCTGCGTCGGCAACGGTAAAGGTGAACAGACACAGCACCAATCCCAATACGGCAGCTTTAGCCAATTGTAATATTGTCCTTCTCATTGTCTCTCCTTTCCTCTCTGGTTTTTCCTGATAGAAACAAGCTTGAATGCTATGTACCGTTATCTATCAGAGTTCTACGCAATAACACCCACCACTTTCAATGAACCTACAACTTCCAGATACCTACATTTACAGACAGAACCCGCGGGAGGCGCAGAGGACACCCACGACTCCTGTATATTGTATACAGTATATACAGCAGACATTTCTCTTTTGCAAGCCTGAATACACAAAAAATATCCTGATTGGTTCATCCTGAAAAAGCGTGTTTTTTCAAGCGGCTAGATGTGCTCCTTTGAAAACTGAAGAAATTGGTGGAGAAAAATTTGGGGGATGATTGCTCCTCTGCGGCCCGTTTCACTTGCCCTTCGATTCGCTTTTTTCTTGATATCAGTGGAGATGGGCTATCCTCTGCGTATTCCGGGCAGGGAATCCCTTGCAACATCAACAGGCTCGCATATATTTTCCCATGTATTGATATTGATTCTTCCGATCATCTGATTTAAGGTGAGTAATAATTTTTCTGTCTTAATCAGGTGATTCAGTGCTCTTTCGCACTCACGTTGCTTGCTGTGCGTACACGGCATCCTCTACCACTACGTCAATCCGCGAGTTGCACAGTGGGCGGTCGAGAACCTCCCCCCCGGCGCCCCGGTCATCTTCGGGGTGGGATGCGTAACGACTGTGGCAAGCCTGATCCTCTGCATCCCGCTGGTATTCCTCTTCGAGCGATACGTCCCCCAACTCGCCGGAAAACCGAAGAGAAACGGGCCGTGGTTTAAGAATTTTATTTGAAACAGAAGGTGAAAAAGTTACTACTTGCCAGCACTGTTTTAACTATATACAATTCCTTGATAAAAATTTTAGATACCCATAAAACATGCTCAAAGCATATTCTGTTTGCCAATTTAGTTAGGAGCCGAGGGTTAAATAAGATGAATTTTTATTCACCACTATTCAATTTTGATAGCAATGTAGAATCCTACCAACTTGCCCAATATGTTGTACTAAGTAAGGAGGGTTTCTGTAATGAATATATAAAAAGGAGAGATTTCCTATCACAAGACGAAATAAACAATATTAATAAATGTAAATTTTGGATAAAAGTTACAGATTCATTTCCTAAGTATCTTAAACCGTCGGTAATTTGTAATACGCTTCTTCTCTCAATGTGGGTTAATAAACCTAATCAAATAAAGACCCGATTCCGATTTGATAATTACACTCCAGTTCGTCAGTTGGATCAATTCCAGTATATAAGAGTAGATAGCAACGACAACTCTTTTGATCTTAATGATTTAGAAAATGTGAAAATTTTTTACAATGCATTCTGCCGCATAATTCGGAGGAATAAAAGATTGTATATTGCACAACTCAACACTTTTATGGGCTGTCAACAATACCACTGGGAAGTAGCCTTTTTGCTATTTTCAGCCGCCTTTGAAGCATTATTGAACTATCAAAGAGGATATGGGGTTATTAAACGTTTGGCTAAAGCAAACGCCTGTTTAATGGAACAAACTAAATATAAAAAAGATTCCCTCTTTAAGAAATTTGAAAAGCTCTACAATATTAGATCAGACATTATGCATGGAGAACAAAAGAAACGGCAAAGAACTGATGGTAATTTAAAAAAGCTATCCGAATTATCCTCATTGTTGCGGAATCTATGGCAAAAAATACTTACTGATAAGGATTTGCAAACTATTCTTGAAGCTGATGACAACATACGAGAAGCATTTTTCAAAAAAATCCAATCTGGTTATTCAGTACCAGTAAAATGAAGCTGTATCTTGTTTTGTCCTAACCTAAGCATTAACTCTTATCCTAGCTGAGGGACATCCAACTGCAAACATTGATCTACAAACAGTATAAATCCTACCCGCGCGAAATCTCCAGGAACTGTCATCTTCTCAGTTTCTTCCTCTCATGAAACCGGATGAACTTGTCCAGGGCGGAGGCGCAGCCCTCGATTGACGTGAAGGCCGGGATGCCCGCCTTCCAGCATACATCCTGGTTATCGAAGGACAGTTCGTAGGATTCCTTCAGGGCCGCGCAGTGAAGCAGCATGGCAACCGGCTTCCTGACGCCCCCGATATTGCCGATCATCTTCTCCGCCATGGCAAGGTGCCGCACATGTTCCGGGGTCAGAAAGGCCAGGATATCGTAGGGGACGTGGAGGAGAATGATGTCGATCTCGTCCCAGTCGTCGAGGATCTCGATGGTCTTTCTGAATCCGTCGGTCTGATAGAAGAGGGCTGTCGTGTCGATCGGATTGGTGTAGATATTCCCCGCCCCGGGGTGCAGGTCCTGGAGCCGGGCCTGGATGGCCGGCGTGAGACGGGTCAGGGAGAGGTTCTTCTGCTCGAAGGCGTCGGCGGCGAGGACGCTGATGCCGCCTCCGATCCCGACCATCCCGATTCTCCGCCCCGCCGGGGGTTTCATGTAGCCGAAGAGGAGGGCCAGGTCGATCATCTCGTCGATGCTGCCGGCCTGGAGCGCCCCGGTCTGCGCGATCACCGCGTCCCAGATCCGGAGGGAGCCCGCGAGTGACGCGGTGTGTGACTGGGTGACCGCCGCCCCCGCCGCGGTTGCTCCCCCTTTCAGGATGATGGTGGGCTTTGCGCGGGCCGCCTTTTCAAGCTCCTTCTTGAAACGCCTTCCGTCTTTGATCCCCTCAATATAAGCGCCGATAACCTGTGTCTCTGTATCTTCGGCGAGGTATTCGATCAGGTCCGATTCGTTGATGTCGCAGGCGTTGCCGTAACTGACGGCCTTGCTGATCGGCGCCCCCCGCCGCGGGGCCATTTTCCCGAGATAGATCGCGTTGCCGCCGCTCTGGCTCGAGATACCGAACCAGCCCCGCGCGCTGGGCAGGTTCGCTGAAAAGTAGAGGCCGCCGCCCGGACAGTATATCCCCATGCAGTTGGGCCCGATCAGGCGCATGCCGCCGCCCTGGGCGATGGAGACGATCTCCCGCTCCAGGGCAATCCCTTCGTCCGTTCCCAGTTCGCTGAATCCGGCCGTAAAGAGCGTGCCGGCCTTGACCCCCTTCAGGGCACACTCCCGGATAACATCAGGCGTCTGATTCGCCGATACGGCAATGATGACATAATCGACGGGACCGGGGATATCTATGACGGATTTGTAGCAGGGCAGGCCCATCAGCTCGTCGGCGTCGGCGCAGACGGCATATACCTGGCCATCAAAATCTCCCTCGACGAGCTGTTTCAGGAAGAACCCCCCCAGTCCGCGTGATCGCAGCACGACCGCTATTGATTGCGGTGCAAAGAGAAAGTCCAGCTTCGGTGTGTCGCTCATGATCCCGTTCCCTCCCATACAGGCGCGATCGATGCGGTTCGTATCACGAAGAAGAGGGGCCAAGCGGAAGCCCGGCCCCATGGTGTTATAACACGGCGAATGTGTCGCGGGGCGTAATCCCCCCGTCAGCTAGAAGTACATCCCCCCGCAGACGTTGATCTCCTCCCCCCATCCGCCGCCGCCCGTGACAACCGCAACCGTATCCTTCAACCGCACGATAACTCCTTCGTTCCTTTCAGATTATCTTGATCGGGCATGTGATCTGCCTTGAAATACGTATCCCCCGATATTTGAACATGAGGGTCTGTACCTGTCGGCTGTATGAATGTCAACCAGATTTTTGGGTGCCGCCCGCGGATTTTATCGTGGCAGGGTGTGCCTCGGTGGCGTGCCCTGCCACTTTGGCACCGCCGCCCCGCGTCGCCGGGCCGGTCGATTGTTCCCCAATCCCCGAGGGAGAGGCAACCATCTCTATCCGGGGACGTTTGGCACCTTTATTGCGTATATACACGGGTGGCACGATCACCGAGGTCTGCGGGCACATCGGGTACATCGGGCACATTGAACCAGTGATCGCTCCCAGAAAATGCCGTTCAAGATTTGATCGGTTATGCCGATTATACAGGCAAGGAGGATTTTCATGTATCTGGCCGCAGTGATCATAGGGTGCAAATTTTTTGATTGGAGAGGAAGATGTTTCCCAAATTCCGGAATTATCTGGAACAAACCGACTGGGATGAATATTCTTCGCGGGGTGATTCCTATCTGGAGATATTCTACGCCGGCGTTATTATACTGTCGGTGGTGGTAGCCGGCCTTTGTTTTTTCCCCCTGTACGTGCCGTGGTAACAGAACGGTCCTGCCCGGTGGCATGCCCCGTTATTCGGTGACGTTGTCGATCCATTTCAGGTATGCTCGGTTCCCTGCGCGGATCGGGATCGGGGTGATCCCCGGAACATCGTAGCTGTGGTTCCGGGGAATAAATGTCTCCATCGTGCCATATGAAGCGGACGGCGCCTTGATCAACAGCAGATGTTCGTCGTCTCTACCCAGGGCACCGGCCCATTCGTAAAAACTGCTCACCCCCGTCATCTGCACGCAGGTCGCTAGCCGCGATTCGACGAGCAGTCGTTCCGCCTCGTACCGGCTCCCGCAGATGGCCAGTATCACACAATATTCCCCGGCTTGAGCCGTGGTTGTATCAGCCACACCCTCCGCCACACGCGTCGCACGCGGCGCCGACAGACAGACTTGACATAATGGAAAAACCGGACCCCCTGGCCGAGTCGATGAAATCGATGGAAATTGGTTTCGCCTGTTCGAACAGCTGTTCGTCTATGATAAACGTGATACCGTCTTCCTTAAAGATCTTATCGCCTTCTTTTGTCTCATCCAGAGACATACCCAGTGAGGGGCCCGCTCACCCGCCACCTGAATATATCAACCGAACCGGGAGGTTGTCGTCCCTCGATTCGAGGACCTTCTTGATCATTTCTTGTGCCTTTGCCGAAACTTCAAACATGGTGTTTTCTCCTTTGTCTGTTTTACCGCTCAACAACTCTTCGTATCAGTGTGCTGTAATACTCCATAATATTTCCGACGAGACTGCACGAGACGCGCGGTCCGTCAACCTCGCCGTACACCCAGCCCGCCTCCTTCAATATCTTCAGGTGCTGGGAAACACTGGCCTGTGCCAGGGGCAGGGCCTTGACGATATCCGCGCAGATGTATTTCTCCTCAGGGGACTTGTTGGACAGCATCCGGATAATCTCGATCCGTGCGGGGTGGGCGAGCCCCTTCGAGAGCCGTGCCAGTATCTGTTTACACGTCTCACGGTCCATCTTCTCGAGAACCCCGACATCCACAAAACGCGGCCCGCTGGCGCAATTCCCTGTTCCCATCGGTCGCCTGCATCCCCTTATCAGATTTTTCATCCATGATACACAGAAAAGACAGCACGTTCGGTACCACTTTCTGCATATCCGCGCGGGGTCATATCACAGATATCGCCTATCGTCAATGTACGATTATATAATAAGCACCATTCTTCCGTTGTCAAACAGGGATTATGCAAGCGGGGCAATATCGCGAACGGTGACGCTCCCGGCCAGCGCCGAGCGCACCCGCTCGGTGTCGGAAGAAAAAAAGCGTATGCAGACGCCGCAATCAGAGCTGATGTGCCGCGGCACCGGGATTATCTTGTGGGGAATGCCCGCCTTTTTGAAGAGCTTTTCCGCAAGGAGGGCCTCGCTCGTCGAGTCGAAGAGAATGATCTGAAAGGGCGCGACGTCCGTCATATCCTGACGATCCTCCCCGCGGACAGCATTGTCTCGGCGATGTCGTACATATTGGAGATCGTGCCGGCCTGCAGCCTGTCCTTCAGTCCGAAGAAGTCCAGACAGGTTCCGCAGACCAGCAGACGAATCCCCGTCTTCTCCAGAGCACGGAGATCTTCAAGGACCTCGGAGCCGTCCGTTGTCAGCTTGACGCCCCCATTGAAAAAGATCATCACGTCGGGCCGCGGGGCGATCTCGCCCAGCGTGTGGAGAAACGCCCGCATCAGAACCTTTCCCAGGTCGTCATCCCCCTGTCCCATCCGATCGCAGGGAAAGACGACTACCGTCGGACCCGCTGCGGGCGTAGCGCGTTCCTGCGTCTTCCGGTCCTCCCCCCGCGTAACGCGGATGCGGATGCAGCCGCCCTCTTCTTCCACGGCCGTGCCGCATCCCTGGCTCTTTGCCATACGGCACACGTTGTCCCGGGCCGCCTCGTTATCGACGATGACGACGCAGTCCTTCCCTGCTTCAATCGCCTTTTTGGTCATAATGACGGGCTGGGGACAGGCGAGCCCCCGGGCATCGATCTGGTGTGTCATGATGTGGTCTCTCTCTTCGTGTGAATGATCCGATCGACGGCCGCAAGGGCGGTCCGGATCTCGTCCTCTTCAAGAAAGTACCCCAGGCTGAGCCGTACCGTCCCCGCCGAGAAGGTCCCGATCGTCCGGTGGGCGGCCGGGGCGCACTGGAGACCCGGACGTGACATGATGGAAAATTCTTCGTCAAGGATCATGGCAACTTCCGCGGGGGACATCCCCGCGACCGTGAAGGAGACCACCGCCGTCTGCCGGGCCGCGTCGGCGCATCCGTACAGGGTCACCTCCGGCATGGATCGCAGGCCCTCTATCAGCATCGCCGTGAGGGCCCTTTCTTTGTCCCGTATCGTCTCGATCCCGACGGAACGGATAAAGCGGATCCCGGCACCCAAGCCGGCGATGCCGATCGTATTGGGGGTCCCCGATTCGTAGCGGTCGGGGAGGAAGGCTGGCTGTTCTTCAGATTCGGACCGGCTGCCGGTACCGCCGGCCATGATCGGTTCTATCTTCTGCTCCAGTCCGTCGGCCAGATAGAGACCGCCCGTCCCCTGGGGCCCAAAGAGTGACTTGTGACCGGTGAACGCCAGGAGGTCTATCGACATGACCTCTACATCGATCGGGATGACGCCGGCGGTCTGCGCGGCATCGACACAGAAGACAATCCCCCGCTCCCGGGCGATCCTTCCAACTTCGGAGACGGGCATCAGCGTCCCCGTCACGTTGGAGGCGTGGGTGAGGAAGATCGCCTTCGTGTTTTTCCTGATCTGCCGTTTCACGTCGTCGGGGTCCAGCTCTCCGGCGGGTGAGCAGGGCGTGATCGACAGGTCGACGCCCTGTTTTTCCATGCCCCGCAGGGGACGCATCACCGAGTTGTGTTCCATCCCCGAAGTAATGACATGATCCCCCGGCTTCAGAAGACCGCGGATGGCTATATTGAGTGCTTCCGTCGCGTTTTTGGTGAAGATCACCCTGAGGAGATTGGGCACACCGAAGAGCCCCGCGACCGACTCGCGCGTATCCAGAAGGGCGCGCCCGGCATCGACGGACAGGCGGTGTCCCGAGCGCCCCGGATTCGCCCCGACGGACCGCGTGTATTCCACCATCGCCGTGATGGTCTCATCCGGCTTCGGCCACGACGTGGCGGCGTTATCCATGTAGATTATTCGGTCCATACCATATATCTTCCTCTCCTTGTGGAGCCCTTGGCCTTCAACGGTGTAACGGATGTATCCCTGCACGGACATTACGTAAAAACGAACGGCGGGTCAAATGCAAATAAATTATAGGGCTGGAGACCTCTATAACCATTCTCTATCAGGGTTGGTCCGGAAGCCGTTCAATCAGGGGAAGCGGTGCATGCCCCAGTGGATCAAGAAAAAGTAGAGGAGTCCCGTCACAAAGAGGAAGAGACAGGGCAGGAGAAGGTGCCGGTAGACCCGTCCGAACGCGGCCCCGAAATACTGGTTTGAGAGGAGAAGGCAGAGATGGAGGGGGGAAAGGAGTACCCCCATGAAACCACTCACGAGCGCGAGGGCAACGTAGGCCGGCATGAAGCCCCCCTCACCCATGGAATGGATGAGCGGGATGATAATGGGGAAGGTGCTCCCCACGAAGGCGATCGTGATTCCCGTGATCCCCCCCACGATGAAGGGAAGCATGACGGTTATCAGGACGAGGGGGACGGAAAAGGCCGTAAACTCGGCGCTGATCGCCGACACGGCATCGCTGTCCTCAAGCATCCCCTTGAAGATCAATATCGCGATCACCATATAGAACATCTTCAGGATATGCGGTGAGATGAGAATCTTGCGGATGCTGTTGCCCGTCATCCCGCTGCGGACCCAGACATACACGATCGACAGGATAAGCGCGACAATCAACCCCGTCTCTTTTGCAATATCAAACCCCGGGGAAATGGCCGTCAGGAGCATCCCCATACCAAGCCCCACACAGACCACCATGAGTATGGGAACCAGTTCCTTCACAAAAGGCCCCACAGGGCGGGCCGTCCCCTGTTTCTCCGCCTCTCTCTTCAGTTCGGTGCTCTTGACGGAGAGGGAGCCGAGCGAAACGGCCACTACGGTCAGCGGCCACATAATCATCACAACGGTCCAGAGATTTATCTCCGCCAGTGTCACCGCGAGGAGCACCCCGGGATAGAGCGGCCACCAGTATTCCCAGATGTGGCGGTACCAGTAATTGATGAAGCTGAGTTGATCAGGGCGAAGGCCACTCTTGTTCCCCAGCTCCTTCACCATGGGTGCGGAAAAGACCGCACCCCCGGGCATCGGAAGCAAACCGATCAGGGAGGGGAAGAGAGCGAGGTTCAGCCGGGGATTTGCGACCAGACCGCGGAAACTGTCGAGGAGCCGTGTCATATGCCCCCCCGTCTCCATGCTACTACTGAGGACGAGGATGAGGGTAACAACCACGGAGAGGGAGAGGGTCTTGGGCATCAGGATCGAACCGACGGCAGAGGAAAGCATCGCACCCGGTTCCAAACCGAAGAGCACCCCGATGAGGATCGCCCCGAGGACAAAAGCGTTCCCCAGCGACACCTCCTTCCTGATGGCGATGAGGATACAGACGAACGCGATGAGGATCCTCACGATTGCCGGAATGTTCAGAATAACGGACATACTATTCCCCTGTGACCTGCGCCCGGGTGACCAGATCACCGGACGGCAGGGTGATACTCCTTGAAGAATGTCTTGTCAAGGGGTCCCCGTAGGGTGGCGGGCGTGCTCGGGCAAGCTATGCAGACCGGTAGTGGACCCGGTTTTTCCCCTGCTCCTTGGCCCCGTACATGTTGAAATCCGCTCGTTTGATAAAGGGCCTCAACCCCTCGCGAGGCAGATACTGGGCAACCCCGATACTCACCGTTTCGTGCACTACCTCCGGGCTCTCCACAGGGTAAAAGTCTTCATCAGCCATATCTTCACGTATCCGTTCCGCGAGAATGATTGCCGCTTCGCCACCGGTTTCCGGCAGGATAATGGTAAACTCCTCCCCTCCGAACCGGTACGCGGAGTCTGTTTTTCTCAGGCACCTCCGGATGACCTGTCCCAGCCGGATCAGGACCTCGTCTCCTTCAAGGTGTCCGTACGTGTCGTTGAACCGCTTAAAATTATCGATATCTAGGAGGAGGAGGGAGAGGGGGTGGCCGTACCGTTCGGCCCGTTCTATCTCCAATTGCAGCTGATCGTAGAAATGCCTCGAGTTATACAGCTCCGTGAGGGCATCGGTGACGCTCAGGGTCCGGTACCGCGCCTCGCTTTCTCTCAGGGCCTCCTCGGCAAGTTTGCGGTCCGTTATGTCTTCAAGGGTTTCAACCGCCCCGGTGATGGTTCCCGTGGAATCCCTGAGAGCGGATGCGGTAAACCGAAGCCACCTGCCTCCCCCTTCAAGTGCCGGGAAGAAATCCGTTGCCTCGTAGGCATCCTCTATCCATTTTGACTCATTATACTTGCCCGGGTACCAGTGCGGGATTTCCTTGTGCCGCCCGTACACGATAAGGTCTGCTATGGTGGGCCGGTACTCGTGGTAGAAGACCTTCCAGTGATCCTTCGACCCGATCATCTCTTGCGCCGTGATGCCGCTCATCACCTCCAACGCCCTGTTCCAGTAAATGACCTGGTGGCCTTTATTGATTACGAACGTCGGGATAGGGGAGTTTTCAAACGCCTCGCGCAGGACCTGTTCCTTTTCATGGGATAAAGAAGTGGTCTCCCCGCGTTTGACACCCTTTTTTGTACCCCCGATCGGTCTTGCCATGTGCGACACCTAACGGCAAAAAACACCGTTTTCATAAATTGTGACGGTCTTCCCGTCCGACAGATGCGCCCGTACGATCTTCTTCTCGGTGTTTATCAGGTCCCAATGCAGTGCGGAGTCATTGAATCCGAGGCTCTTTTTCATGGTCGGTGTCAGTTCCGCGGGATTGCCGTCGTACGCCTCGGAGAACGAAGCGCCAAGGGCTATATGACAATTTCCCCACTCCCCCCCATAATTCTCGTCGAAGAGGGTATCCGCCATAAACCGGTCGATTCGGGAGAAACGTCTGTCGGTCAGGGAAAATTCTCCGACCCTCCCCGCCCCTCTGTCCATGGACAGCTGACGCTGGGCAAAGTCTTCGCCGGAGGCGGCCTCAACCTTCACGGCGCGGCCTTTTTCAAAGATGAGTTCTACGTCCTTCACGTAATTCCCGTTTCTGAAGGAAGGCTGGTTGGCGAGATACCGTCCCTCGGTTCCCCGCCAGTCGGGGGAGAGAAACAGCTCGAAACTTGGGATATTGTGGCCTGAAACACCGATCCATTGTCTCTTTTTCCCCGGCCGTATGCGGAGATCGATGTGGTCCGATTCTACATGGTAGTACGAAACGGCCATCCCGTTCAGCCACTTTTTGATCGCACCCGATCTCCGGTATATGCTTTCCCACCGGGCGGCAGGGTTATCACTGTCCAGGAAACAGGCCTTGACGATCTGGTCCGTGTACTGTTCGAGTGAAAGGTGTGCCTTCTGTGCGAGTTCGGGTGTGGGGAAGGTACACAGGGTCCAGCCGAAGTCGCCGGCATCCTCTCGCCGGTCCAGGATCTCGCGCAGCTCCTTTCTCGCTATCACCGCCCGCGCTATCTTTCCGGGGTCTGCGTCTTTCAGGTGGGTCAGGGACGCAGGGGCATGGACAAAGATGCTCCCGTTCAGCGCTTCGCAGAGTTCCCGCTCACCGGGGGGGTGGAACACGAGTTGCCGGCGGTTCGCCTTGTCAAAGAAGGAGCGCTCCATCTGCGCGCTGAGCCCGGCGCGAGGGATGACATGCATTCCCCTGTCCAGCAGTTTGTCGTAGAGGACTTCGACAAGGGGCGCGCCCGGTGAATCGTATCGAATCAGGACAATATCGCCCCGACAGAACCGTCCCGTTCTGGCCTTTCCGAGCCCCCACAACAGGGCATCGGCATATCTGTCTATCTGCTCTCTGGTCAGGGGCATACAGCTTCTCTTCAAAATTTCGCGGGTTTGCAGACGATTTCCTTTACCTTCAGGTTGAAGATGTCGGAGGAGTTAGCCGGACGAAGCAGCAGCGCCGTATCCGCCCCCGTGGCGGTCCCCCCGATGGATATCACGTCCTCGTCCGTCCTCACCAGACCGGCATCGGCGGCCATCAATGCCAGCTCGACCGCCACCTTGGTCCCCTGTCCGAACATCCTGAGGGTACATGCCATGATTTCCTCAACCTGGTAGGTGCCCAGTTGCCTTCGTATACCGCGCCCCACGCCCCCAAAGGCGTGCTGGCAGGTCAGCACCCGTACCCCCCTTGACTCGAGCGTGCGGCGCATCTCGTCGTGCATCTCCTGATGATCGGGGCGCATGAACCCGGTGTAGTGGGTGACGGCCACGATCTGTATCCCCGGATCCAGACGATCAATCGCCTCCATCGCCGTCGTTCCGGTGCACGTCGCAACGAGGACGGTGCGAATCCCGAGCTGCCCGGCACGCCGAGAGACCGCGCTGAGCACGTCGCTCGTGTTTGCATCTCCGGCCGTCTCGAAATAGCGGCACGGCATGTCATACGACATCGGGGCACCTCCTCCGATTCTCCGCTTCCTCGCATTCTGCTGTTACGGTATGGTGTTACGCTCCCTTGAAGATCTTGTCGAAAAAGAGGGCCTTCTCCTTGGGAAAATAGATCGCCGTGCCGCGGTCGACAATGAGCGTTCCGTCGAGGTGGTCAAGCTCGTGTTGGACAACGCGGGCAAGAAACCCTTTGTAGCGCCTGTTGACCTTTTCACCCTTCTCGTCGTACCCCTTTACCTTGATGGAAGTGGCCCTGGCGACATCGACACCTATGTCGGGACAGGAGAGGCATCCCTCCTGCGCTTTTTCTTTGTCTCCCCGTACCTGGGTAATCCTCGGGTTGACGAGAACATCGTACTGGCCGTTTCCCTTGCGCATCGGTTCTCTGTCGTCGAAGTTTCCGTTCTTGAACACCACGACCCGTTTGCTGATTCCTATCTGGGGGGCGGCAAGGCCCGCGGCATCATCCCGTCCCACAAAGGCATCGATGAGGGTTTCGATCGCTCGCTTTCCCTCTTCATCAAAGGGGACCGGTATCTCGTCGGCGTGTCTCCGCAGGAGCCGTGTCTCCTCTTCATTGATCTTCTCGTTCTCCCATAATTTCCAAGTCTTCATCGCTCTCGTACAAGCCCTCTCTATCCATGGTATAGCATTTGTATAACATCATAGAACTGTTATTTCAACGCTATTGCAATACTATTGAAACCCTGATAGTTCAGGGATGCGAGAATAGAAAGGATGTCTGTGCAGTGATCAATGCGATTATAACGGCAGTAACAAAGCGGGAATTTTCCCGGGCCATGCGGTTCGAGGAGGGGGTGGGCGCCTCTCTCCCGCGGGGAGGGGCAGATCACCATCGACTTCTCTATCTCCATGTCCCGTTCTGTGAGAGTCTGTGTCCGTACTGTTCCTTTAACCGGGTCGTGCTGGACGAAGCCCTCTGCCGGAAGTATCATGACGCCCTCAGGGCGGAGATCCGGCTCTACCGGGAGGCGGGGTATGACTTTACCGGTGTATACGTGGGCGGTGGTACTCCGACGGTCCTGATGGATGAACTGGAGCAGACCCTGGCACAGGCAACGGATTGCTTCAACATCAGCGACATCTCGGTGGAGACCAACCCCAACCACCTCACCCCGGAACACATCGCCGTTCTGAAAAGAATCGGTGTCAACAGACTCTCGGTGGGGGTGCAGAGTTTCGATGACAATCTTCTGAAGGCGATGGGGCGATACGACAAATACGGCAGCGGCGAGGCGATTGCCGAAAGGATCAAGGCCCTTTCAGGGGAATTTGACACGCTGAATGCCGATATGATCTTTAATTTCCCCCCCCAGACGGAGGCGACTCTGGACAGGGACCTGGATGTCCTGATTCAGACGGGTGTGGATCAGGTGACCTACTACCCCCTGATGGTCTCGGACTCCACGCGCAGAAAAGTGGAGGCGTCGATGGGAAGGGTTGATTTCCGGAAGGAAGCGGCCTTCTACCGGATGATCTCCCGGCGGCTTGCCCCTTCGTACCGTTTTTCCTCCGCCTGGTGCTTTTCGCGGCGGGGCACCATGATTGACGAGTATATCGTGGACTATGACGAATACGCCGGCTTGGGGAGTGGATCGATCGGATATCTGCAGGGCAGGTGTTACGCGAATACTTTTGACATCCCGCGATACATTGAGTGCTTACACAGGGGGAAACTCCCCCTGATGGCGTCGCGTGATTTCACGCCTCCGCAACAGGCTCGCTACGATTTCCTGATGAGGCTGTTCGGCATGCAATTGGATATCGCGTCCCTGAATGAAAAATATGACGGCAAGGCCACCCGCTATCTCTGGCAAGAAATCCTCGCCTTTCTTGTGGCAGGGGGGCTGCGCTATCAACACGGCACACTGTTTCTGACAGACCGCGGCAGGTATTACTGGGTCATCATGATGAGGGAATTCTTCACCGCGGTTAACAACTTTCGGGATTTCTGTCTGAACAGGTAGTTTCTTGTTTGCATTTTCGTATTTTTTCCCATATGAGTAACCCCTTGGAAACTTAAATCCGGGTGCCTCCGGGTAGCGATCGCTCAATGTGATGTTATACCATGAATGACAAGACCAGAGAGCTGCTCAAAAACCTTCCGAAGATCGACGAGGTCTTTCTCCTCCTTGAAAACAGCTGCGTATTTAAAGGCGTTTCACGGGATATCGTGGTGGGAAAATGCCGCCAGGTCGTCGAAGCAATGAGGAAGACCATACTGGAGGCCGATAAGAAGGGCAGAAAGGGAACCCCTCCCTCTTCCGCCGACGAAGCGGCACAGGAGGTCCGCAAGAGGCTGCTCGCCCTGTATTCCTACAGTCTGCGCCGCGTGGTCAACGCCACCGGAATCATCCTGCATACGAACCTGGGGAGGGCGCCTCTGTGTGCTGACGCCCTGCAGCGGATCGTTGCTGTCAGCGAGGGGTATTCGAACCTGGAATTCAACCTCGACGAAGGGAAACGGGGGACCAGATACGATCATGTCCGCGAACTCCTCTGCTGCGTATCGGGGGCGGAGGAAGCCATTATTGTCAATAACAATGCCGCCGCCGTTCTCCTTGCCCTCAACACCCTGTCAGCGGGACAGGAAGCGATCGTTTCGCGGGGAGAGCTGATCGAGATAGGGGGAGCGTTTCGCATCCCCGAGGTGATGGAAAAGAGCGGGGCCATCCTCCGGGAGGTGGGAACCACCAACCGCACACATCTCTCGGATTACGAAGACGCCGTGGACAGCAATACCGGGGTGATCCTGAAGGTGCACACAAGCAATTTCAAGGTGCTCGGGTTCACGGATGAAATCGGCCTGGGCGAACTGGTAGAACTGGGAAAGAAAAATTCAGTGCCGGTGATGAACGATCTGGGGAGCGGCTGCTTCGTGCCGCTTGACTCTTACGGCTTCGAAAGGGAGCCGACGGTTCAGGAGGTCGTCAAGGCGGGCGCGGATGTCGTCACATTCAGCGGAGACAAACTCCTCGGAGGTCCGCAGGCCGGAATAGTACTGGGTAAAAAAACGGTTCTGGACAAAATAAAGAAGAACCCCCTGAATCGTGCCCTCCGGATAGACAAATTGACCCTTGCGGCCCTCGAGGCGACGATGATGTACTACCTCGATCTCGACCGCGCGGTCCGTGACATCCCGGTGTTGCGGTCACTAACGGAACCGGTTGCCGAGGTCGAAAAGAGGGCACACAAGATTCTGGCCTCACTGGAGAAGCTGGGCCTCAGAGATTTTACCTTTTCCGCCACGGAGGAACGGTCCATGGCCGGCGGGGGATCACTCCCCACGCAGGAAATCCCGACGTTTGTTGTGACCGTGCACTCCCCCACCATCCCGGCAAGCAGACTGGAGCGAAAGCTACGGAAGTTGAAAGTCCCGATTATCGCGAGAATTTACGAGGACAAGGTCCTCTTCGACCTGCGGACGATAACGGAAGAGGAATTCGGGTTTATAACAGACGGGATGAAGCAGATAGCCGAAGAGGCGTAATCTCCGGGGATCGGTGTTCTGCCTGTCGGCGAGGGGGTCTGAAGTGTGCTTCATCTTTTGCGCGCAGGGATACCCCCAGACGGCACAGTCCCCTTTCCCTGTTCTTCGACCAGCGTTACGTGACCATGCAGATGACATCCGGAAACGACGGGGAGATCACGCTGAAAGTCCCCCCCGCTCAGAGCGGAGAGCGGCTTGATGTCTTCCTGTCTCAACAGGGCCTCGGCACACGCTCGCAGATCAAGCGAGCGATTGAGGACGGGCGGGTCCGAGTCGGCGATATCGCGGTAAAGCCGAAATACCGCCTGAAGAGCGGGGACCTGATCCTCGTCGTACACGAGGAACCGGAGGAATATGACTGTGCCCCGGAAGACCTGCCTCTGGACATCTCCTATGAAGACGCTCACATCCTGGTGGTGAACAAACCCTCCGGGATGGTGGTGCATCCCGCGGCGGGAAACCGCAGCGGGACTCTGGTCAACGCCCTCCTCTTCCACTGTACCGACCTTTCCGGGATCGGCGGGGTCAAGAGACCCGGTATCGTTCACCGTCTGGACAAGAATACCTCGGGTCTGATGGTGGTCGCCAAATCGGATGAGGCCCACGTGAATCTGTCGAAACAGTTCAAGGAACATCTCAT
>Ga0272441_10006832_pt1 | contig 18866 bp, 17 predicted proteins | sample SSMProp6N_FD_193582 | JGI IMG/M metagenome (GOLD analysis project Ga0272441, IMG submission 193582) | Marine sediment archaeal communities from Little Sippewissett salt marsh, Falmouth, MA, United States - SSM-Prop-6N | ecosystem: Environmental > Aquatic > Marine > Wetlands > Sediment ... | reverse complement strand
CCCGATCCCCTTGAATGCGTTCATGATACCCCATACGGTTCCGAAGAGTCCGATAAAGGGGCACGCGCTCCCCGTCGTGGCAAGAAATCCCAGTGAACTTTCCAGTTTTGTCGTTTCCGAATCACACGCCCTGTTCAGCGCCCGTTCGATATTGTCCAGCCCCTTTATCTCCAGTGACCATGATGCTTCGGGGTCCACGTCCGGAAGGGTCTCTTTCCTGATCCCGGCAATCTTGACCAGTTCGGTGTAGCCCGCCCTGAAGATCTTGGCAATTTGAGAATATCTGAATTTCTTCGATTCGGGGAAGACCTCCGAAAGCTTATTGATCTTCATGTATCTATCGAGAAACATGTCGTTTTCTTTCTTGGATTTTTTAATCAGTCGGTACTTTGTCAGGATAATAGCCCACGAGACCACGGAAAAGAAGAGGAGGAGCAGGAGCACGAATTGAACCATGGGTCCCGAATCCAGTATCATGTCGAGGACGTTCCCATGAAAATGTCTTCCGATATCTGCCGACGTTACTGCCAGAGCTTCATCCACTTTTATTCTCCTCAGGGTGTTTTCGGTACGGTCGAAAGACCTGACAACCAGGTTCTTTACCGGTCGATGTAGGGGACTTTTGTAGTTTAAATCCCAGTCATTGTCAATACATCTTTTTGGGTTTCAGGGAGCCGGCACTCTGTCCGGAATTGCCCCCCCGGGACTCGGGAGAGGCAGGCCGGCCAAAGATTTGGGCGATATGTCCCGTGAGCGGTATGCACGGATGGTCGCCGGCGATACATGCGAGCAGCGCCCTTTTTTATAATCCGTACAACGATACCTGTCGGGCGGTTATTTTTGGCCTTCCGAAAAAGAGACTTCTATGGTAGTAGATACAAGCTGTTCCCTCTGCGTACCAAAAATTCTGTCTGGAGAGTGTCTCGTGAGAAAAAGGTCGATACTGTTTTTCGTGTCACTGTCTCTGCTCCTGTGCGGTGACCTTTCCCTTGCCTCTGTGCCGGATATGCCGAAGCGGGTGGACATAGAGGCGGAAACCCTCTCATATGACAGTGATTCCAAGACGTATCAGGCAAGCGGCAACGTTGTCATCTCTTTTGAGGGTGGGTTCATCAAGGCCGATAACGTCATCCTGGATCGGCTGAAGGATGAGGCGAAAGCCGAGGGGCACGTATTCATAAAGAGCGGCGAGGACCTCCTTGAGGGGGACCGGGCACAGTTCAGTATTGCCAACGAAACGGGCATCGTATCCAACGGGAAGATGTTTTTTGACAAGAACCACCTCTACCTGTGGGGGGAGACCATCGAAAAGAGGGGCGACGCGACCTATTTCCTGAAGGAAGGGCGGGCAACGACCTGTGACGGTGAAAATCCCGCCTGGACCTTTACCGGCAGCGAGGTAGAGGTTACCATTGACGGATATGGGGCCGTCAAGGACGGGACCTTCCAGGTGAAGGGTGTCCCCATTCTCTACCTCCCCTATATGATATTCCCCGCCAAAACCACCCGGCAGACGGGCCTGCTCTTTCCCCGTATCGCCTACTCGAGCGACAAACTGGGATTGGATGTCGGTATCCCCTTTTACTGGGCCATCTCGGAGAACGCCGATGCGACCTTTTACCAGCGCTATATGGACAAGAGAGGGTTCCAGGAGGGGATGGAGTTCCGGTATGTTGCCAGTGAGGACTCATACGGCACGTTCTATGGCGATTACCTCAGTGACGGCATGAAGGCATCGGGGGTCGAAGAAAACGCCTTTCTACAGAGGGACTGGAACGGTAGCCATAACCGGTGGTCGTATTACCTGGACCACGAGACGACGTTCAGCAAGGGCTTTTACCTGAAGACTGATATCAGGCGGGTATCCGACCGGTGGTACTTCAGGGATTTCGATTCGTACAACTATTATATGGAGCACTACTCGGCCAATTATTATACAGAAGAATATAAAGAGGGGGAAATCCCTGCCTTCAGGGGTGTTCCATTCAGGGCCGACAAATCCCTGACTTCGTTGATCTCAACGGCCCGTCTCGTCAAGGAGTGGGGCATGTTTAATGCGACCGCCCTTGTGGAGTATACGGATAACTTTCAGAGCTACTCCAATGACGAGACACTGCAGAAGTACCCGGAAGTCAGCTTTATCGGTCTTCAGCAGCCTATTTTTGATTCCCCCGTCGATTTTGAGTTAACGTCGTCGTACGGTCATTACTACCGGACCACGGGATACCGGGGGGATGCCTTCGATGTCTACCCGGTCTTTTCGTTGCCCCTGACCTTTGGTGAATACCTGGAGTTCACCCCGTCTCTGGGGCTGAGAGGGACCACCTGGACGAGCTCATACGACGGTCCTGCCGCGGGGAATGATGACAAAGACGGCAGCCGCGAACTGTACACAACCGGAGCGCTCCTCTCCACCGAGATACACCGGATCTTTGATGTGGGGGGAAAGGTCATAGACAAGATACGGCACGGGATCCGGCCGGAGGTGGAATACTCGTATATCCCGAATGTGTACCAGGATGATAGACCGGACTTCCTGGATGAGGTTGCCGAGACGAATAAAGTGACCTACTCGCTCATCAACACACTGATCGCCCGGCTGAATTACGGAGAGGAGGGATCTATCTATCGGGAGCTTTTCAGGCTGAAGCTGAGTCAGGATTACGATATCCAGGAGGCGAGGAGGAATACCACCGGCTCTTCACAGCCCAGGAGACCGTTCGGCAATATCCTCACTGAACTCGACATTTACCCTTCCCCGTACGTTTCCTTCGATTCCGACGCACAGTTCGACGTCAACGCAGGCGAATGGGAACGGATAAATTCCTCCGTCAGATTATGGAGCCCCCGCGGTGATTCCCTGACGACCGAGTACCGGTACACGCAGGACTCGGTGGAGGAGATCAACCTCTCTCTCAAGGCGAAGGTGACCGATGCCCTCGATGTGATGTATGTCCTCCGGAAGGATGAACTCGACAGGAAAACCCTTGAGACCACGTACGCGCTCGATTACCATAAACAATGCTGGAGCGTTGAGATTAGTTATTCTCACGCCCCTGACGACACGAGCTATATGTTCATCTTTTCCCTCTATGGCCTTGGAAAGGTGGGCAGAATATCGGGGCCCGTACCCGGTCGGTAGGCCGAAAAGTTTTTTGGATTTTTCCTTGACAAATGTTCCGTAATTACATATCCTCGCCCTCTTTGATTTCTGGGTCACAGGTGAATTTTTATGAAGACATATAGTGCCAAAAAAGAGGACGTCGCGAGAGACTGGTACCTTGTCGACGCGGAGGGGAAGGTGCTGGGAAGGCTTGCCGCCGAGATCGCACGGCGCCTGAGAGGAAAGCACAAACCCGTCTATACCCCGCACGTTGATACCGGGGATTTTATCGTTGTGGTCAACGCGGAGAAGATCTCCCTTACGGGTAAGAAGCTTACCGACAAGATCTACTATCATCACACCGGGTATCCCGGAGGGCTGAAATCGGCGACGGCGGGCAGGGTGCTGGCCGAAAAGCCTGAAGAGCTCTTGCGCAGTGCCGTCAGGGGGATGCTTCCGAAAAACAGTCTGGGAAGGCAGATGCTGAAGAAGCTGAAGGTATACAAGGGCGACAAGCACCCGCACAAGGCCCAGATGGCCAAGGTGCTGGAAGTGTAGGCGAGGAGAGAAACGATATGGCAGTGAAGAGTTATTATGCGACGGGGAAGAGAAAGACATCGATAGCACGAGTGTGGATGAAAGAGGGGAGCGGTGTTTTTGTTGTCAATAAGAGAAATTTTGACGAGTACTTCCCCCTTGATATATTGAAGAGAATGATTCAGCAGCCTCTCGACCTGACCGATAAGAAAGGCAAGTTTGATTTCTATATCAATGTCAACGGAGGGGGGATTTCCGGTCAGGCAGGTGCCATCAGGCACGGAATATCCAAGGCCCTCGTGGGGTATGATGAGGAACTGAAATCCGTCCTTAAAAAGGCCGGTTTTCTGACGAGAGATGCCCGCGTGAAGGAGCGGAAAAAATACGGCCAGCCCGGCGCCAGGAAGAGATTCCAGTATTCCAAGAGATAAGATCAGCAAGACTCAGAGGGGGCCGAGACGGCCCCCTTTTTTATTGGGAGGGGAATTATGTTGAAGGTCGGGATCTATGGGGCGAGCGGGTACACCGGTCAGGAACTCCTGCGGCTGTTGATCGGTCACCCCGACACGGATGTTGTCGCCATCACATCGAGAAAATTCAGGGACACCCCGGTCTCGGAGGTCTATCCTGCATTTGCCGGAACGACGGATCTGCGATTCGTGGACTCGTCACCCCAGCAGCTTGTATCCTCCTGCGACGTCGTATTCCTTGCCCTTCCCCACGGGAAGGCCATGCCGGTGGTGCCGGCCTTTGTCGCGGCTGGCGTCAAGGTTGTCGATCTCAGCGCCGATTTCCGCCTGAGGGATGTATCGGTATACGAGGCATGGTATGTGAAGCATACCGCTCCCGATCTGCTCAAGAACGCGGTCTACGGACTTCCCGAGCTGTATCGGGATGAAGTAAAGGAGGCGGATCTTGTTGCCAACCCCGGCTGTTACCCCACGAGCATCATCCTGGGGCTCGCCCCCCTGCTCGAAGATGGGTGCATCGATCTTTCATCGATTATAGCGGATTCAAAATCGGGCGTAAGCGGCGCAGGACGTGATCTGCAGCTCGGATCGCTCTTCTGCGAGGCGAATGAGGGTTTCAAGGCATACAAGGTCGGGTCGCATCGCCACACACCGGAGATAGAACAGGAGCTGGGACGTATCGCGAAGAAGGATCTTGCGATCTCCTTTACCCCCCACCTCGTGCCGGTCAACCGGGGAATCCTGAGTACGATCTATGCGAATCTTAATAAGAAGGTGTCCGGGACCGAGATTGCCGATATCTATCGGAAGTTCTACGCCGGAGAGAAATTTGTCCGGGTATGTCCGGCGGGGAGCCTCCCGAACATCTCCTCGGTGAGGGGCTCCAACTTCTGCGATATCGGATGTATCGTCGACGGACGGACCGGGCGGGTGGTCATCGTTTCCGCGATAGACAACCTGGTAAAGGGCGCATCGGGTCAGGCGGTCCAGAACATGAATCTCATGTGCGGACTGCCGGAGGATGCCGGTCTGGATCGGATCTCGGTCTTCCCGTAAGAGACCTGTACGACAGAAGCGGCAGTGACCGTGCTGCCTGACGGATTGGAACGGAACAATGAGCTTGAAACTGTACAACACACTGACACGAAAAAGGGAAGAATTCATTCCCATAGAAGAGGGGAAGATCGGGATCTACGTCTGCGGGATTACCGCGTACGACGTGTGCCATATCGGCCATGCCCGGGCGGCGGTGGTCTTCGATGTCATCTACCGGTACCTGAAATACAAGGGCTATGACGTTACCTACGTCAAGAATTTCACGGATGTCGACGACAAGATCATCGGGAAGGCGATTGAAGAGGGCACGGAGATAGCCGATATATCCGAACGGTATATCAAGGAACACAACGAGGACATGGACCGCCTCGGGGTGGTCCGGCCGACGGTGGCCCCCAAGGCGACCGAGAACATAAAGGGGATGATCCGGCTGATCGACACCCTGATGGACAAGGGACTCGCCTACGTGGTCGACGGCGATGTCTACTATTCGGTGGAGGGGTTCGACGGATACGGCAAGCTGTCGGGAAGAGGCCTGGACGACATGATGGCCGGCGCCCGGATCGACATAGACGAGAAGAAAAAAAATCCTTTCGATTTCGTCCTCTGGAAGGCCGCCAAGGAGGGGGAGCCCTGGTGGAACAGCCCCTGGGGGAAAGGCAGGCCGGGGTGGCATATCGAGTGCTCCGTCATGAGCCAGCGGTTTCTGGGGGACACCTTCGATATCCATGGCGGCGGCGAAGACCTGATCTTTCCGCACCACGAAAACGAGATCGCCCAGTCGGAAGGGGCCACGGGAAAACCCTTCGCGAACTACTGGATACACAACGGCTTCATAAAAATCGACAGCGAGAAGATGTCCAAGTCCCTCGGGAACACCCTGACCATCAAAGAGGTGCTGAATGCCTATCACCCGGAAGTGGTGCGGTTTTTCATCCTTCAGCGACACTACAAGAGCTATATCGATTTCTCCGATGCCGCCATGGCGGAGGCGCGGTCGGGTATGGACAGAGTATACGCCACACTGAAGGCCATCAAGGATGCGATCGGCGAAGGGACGGACCTCTCCGATCTTTCCGAAAAGAACCTTTCCAAGGAAGATGAGGTGGTGTTCCAGAAAGCGGGGGCGCTCCCCGGCAGGTTCACAGAGGCGATGGACGACGATTTCAACACCCCCATGGCGCTGGGATACCTCTTCGACACCGTCCGTCTGATCAATGGATACCTCCCGGCGAAAGACTCACAGCCCGCCAGGGAGACGCTTTTTGTCCTCAGCGAGGCACGGGAACGGATCAGAGAGGTGGGGAAGGTGCTGGGGCTGTTCCTGGAGGACCCAGCCGACTACTTCGGAAAGGACCGTGATCGCGAGGTCAGAAAGTCCGGTGTCGACGTCGAAGAGGTAGAGCGGCTGATCGCCGAGAGGAGAGAGGCGCGGGAGGCAAAGGACTGGGCCCGTGCCGATGAGATCAGAGATCTGCTGGCCGGCAAGGGGATTGTCCTCGAGGATACCCCCGCCGCCACCACCTGGAAGATAGGGTAGCCGCCGCCCGGAAACTATTCTATAGTGATATCAACGATCTCGAATTCTCTGACGCCCCCCGGCGTGTTGACCCTGACCTCGTCACCCCGCTCTTTTCTGATGAGCGCCTTGCCGATGGGGGACGTGACGGATATCTGGTTCCGGCTCATGTCCGACTCGAAAGGGCCCACGAGCTGATACCGGGTCACCTCTCCGGTGTTGGTATCCTCTATCGTGACGGTCGACCCGAAGACGACCATTTCATCGGTCAGATCCTTCAGTTCGACGATGGTTGAACTCGCCAGGTTGTTCTCTATCTCCTGAACTTTCCCCTGGATAAAGGCCTGTCTCTCTTTGGCCGCGGCATATTCGGCGTTTTCCGAGATATCGCCGTGTTCCCTGGCTACTTCGATATCCCGTATGTTTGCCGGTACTTCGACCCTCTTCAGACGGTCCAGTTCTTCCTTCAGTCGTTCAAATCCTGCGCGAGTTATGGGAAACTTGTCCATGGCATTTTCTCCGAGTGACAGCTGCTGTGATTGACCGCCATAAAAATAATAATGCACAGAGTTGAACCACGCTCAACTCCATGCATTGAATCTTCCCTATATATCATCTCCTGTGCTTTTTCAACCTATTGTGTCCCCCCTTTTCCCTGTTTTTTGCCGATTGCTATTTCGTCCTCCCCGTATTACACTTTTACGTATCAGACTCAGGGCGGTCGGAGCCATGGGGAAGAACAGAAAGGTCAGCTATCCCGTTCCCATCCGCGAGTGGTCGGAGGACGACCGCCCCCGCGAAAAACTGCTCAAACACGGCGAGCACGCCCTCAGCAACGCCGAGCTCCTCGCCATCCTGATCAGGACCGGCACGCCCGGCAGGAGCGCCGTCGATATCGGGAGGGAAGTGCTCCACCGCTTCAAGTCGTTGCGCGCGATGAGCGGCGCCGACATCTCAGAATTCAAAAAGATCTCCGGCCTCAAGGGGGCGAAGATCGCGCAGATCAAGGCGGCCATGGAGCTGGGCAGGCGGATGCTCAGCGAGAAGAAACGGACCTCGGTCCCGATCCGGCACTCCTCCGACGTTGCCGATCTCCTGATGCCGCTGATGCGGGACCTGAAAAAGGAGCGGTTCGTTCTGCTCCTCCTCGACGGGAAGAACGCCGTCGCAGACATGATCGATATCGACTACGGGACCGTCGACCGGGCGAACCCCTACATCCGCGACATCATCCAGACGGCCGTCCGGAACAACGCCCCGTCGGTCATCGTCGCCCACAATCATCCCTCCGGCGCCACGGCCCCGAGCGAAAACGACAAGGCTTTCACCCGGAGCCTGATGATGGCCGCGAAGGCGACGGGGATCAACTTCTTCGACCACATCATCATCGGGAACGACGACTACTTCAGCTTTGCGGATAAGGGATTCATCGGGGAATACGAGACCCGCGCGATCCGGGAGCTGTAAGTACCTGAGATTCTCAGCATGATATTTCTTGACAGGATACCGTAACGGAGTTAAAGGGTTGACATGCTTCATTGAAATTGACGGTATGGAACGCGCCTGTGAGCAGCTGTAACCTGGAGGGGATTATGGCCTGATCATCGAAAGCCCTGTTTCTCACAAAGAGAGATGGGGCTTTTGTTTTTTCTAACCTGCTTGATTTACACCGTCTACAATAATGGGGGAAAGATTTTATGAGGGAGACTGAGTGATGGCAAACTCAGAGAAAACTACCTATTCATTAACAACCTGCCTGATTCGCTACAGGTGGTTTACTCTTTTTGCTTTTGTAATTATCACCATACTTATTTATAGCCTTGTAGTTCATTGCATTCACTCTTTTTCCCCAGATGAGCGAGCAAAAAGCATTAAATCTAGATGGAACATTGGATCTTCAATTGCTTCACTCGATGTAGAGTCTGAAACGTATTATTATCAGCAAAAGCCTTCTGAAATGGGGGATTATAGACCCGCGGAAGTTCAACCCGAAAATCGAAGTAAAGAAAACTTAAAAGGACAAGTGGTCAGTGACCGCATCAATTTAGCTCTCAACAAACCTGTCGTGGAATTGTTCTTAAATGTGAAGAAAATTAAGCCGCTTGATGAAGATCTTAAGACAGATTCTTATTCGCTCCAGTTTGATCCAAGAAGGTTATCATCTTATTTGCGGTATTACGAGCAATACACCGTAAACGCTGGCATGTATCCGTCCCATCTAACCGATGGAGACTACAACACAGCAGCCGCTCCGGCAGATTTTGTTTTTGACTACATTGTTGACCTAAAGGGGAAGTATAGTCTGTCGGAGATCATCATTGACTGGGGTAGTTCCGGGGTCTCCGTAGGAAGTCAAAACTATATTACCGAATGGGAGCTTTACGGACAGGACTTGTTCTCAGGCAAAACTTTCCCCCGTATGGAAGATTGGCATCTTATAATAAAAGGCGGAATACCCGGTCAAAGGATAACCAAAATTCCTGAGCAATATTTTAAAGAACCTGTAGCACGATTAAGAATCAAAGCAAGGAGTGAAGCTAAAGATAATAGAAGAGCAAATTGGATTGGAATTCACGAAATGGAAGTTTACGGAACTAGATTAGAATCCTAGTCTTTTCAAAAACAGGGATAAATAATGACAGAGCCTTATGTATCCTTGGATAAAAAATTTGCCGGGGAGGTGTAACAGAATGAGGTACACAAAAGACGATGCACGCTTTATTTCAACAATAATCACCCTGGTTTTATTTCTGCTGTTTCTTGCCGCACCCGGCTTCGCGCAATCACCGGGGGAATGGGAGATCGGGTTCGAGGTCTCCGATATCCGGTACGAGGAGCCCGGTATTATGGAACAGGAAGGCACCATGTACGGTATCTGTGCCTCGTATACCCATCGGGCGGATAATGTGTTCAGGATAGAGGGACGGTACGCCGCCGGTCAGGTGGATTATACGAGCACCAATACGGGGAAGCTTGACGGTATAGATGACTACCTCTTCGAACTGCGGTTTTTGTTCGGGCCCAATGTGCAGATCGACAGCGGAGGAGTTCTGATGCCCTACATCGGATTTGGGTATCGATACCTGAATGATGACTCCGGCGGGATGACAACAACGACGGGACATAAGGGGTATGAGCGGGAATCGAACTATTATTACAGCCCGATCGGGATCGAGCTTGTGTCCGATCTCGGCAGCACCTGGTCCTGGGGTTTTACGGCCGAGTACGATTTCTTCTGGTATGGGATGCAGAAGAGTCATCTGAGCGATGTCGACCCAAGCTACCGGGACCTCGAAAATGATCAGAACAGCGGATACGGGCTGAGGGGGTCCATCAAACTGCTCAGAAAGGGAGAGACGACAGGTCTGCTGATAGAGCCCTACATACGGTACTGGGACATCAATCAGTCCGAGACGACAATTATATCCTATTCCGGCTTCATCGTCGGATACGGGTATGAGCCGGAGAACAATTCAACGGAGATCGGTTTGAAGATAGCAATCACATTTTGATTGATTTACCATAAAAAGGTACGGTTTTTGCTATAGATTATTGATTATGACAACTCCATCCGACGAATACAGAATATCATGGTGGCTGGGCGAGTTCGCAAGCCGGAAGACGGAGCTTGCCTTTCAGAAATATATGCAGGACATCATCAACCGGCAGCTGCGGATTGTCCTGCTTGTCTGGGGGGGATTGCTGCTGCTTTTCGCGGTGCCCGATTGGACGGCGCTGGGCCTGACGCAACCGTTTTATCATCTTCTGTCCTACCGGCTCATCATCGTCCTGGCGCTTGTGGCCGTCGTGCTCAGCATCAAACCCGAGACGGACTTCTTTACGATCAGTTATGTCATCGCCGTGATTGTCGTTGCCGGATTCTCCGGATTTATGATGGAGTTTTACTACCGTCCGGATATTGCCATCTGGACTATCGGCGTCATCATGATCCAGATCATGGGGCTTTTTATGTTTATCCCCATCCGGTTCAACCTGGCCTTTGCCGGCGGCCTTTACGGCGTTGTGATTACCATGGTGACCCGCCAGGTGATGGGAACGTCCGGAGCCGATCTCATCGGCCTGTTTTTTCTGCTGATGCTGCCGTTTGTCCTGGGCGCCGCGACGGCCCTGCGGCTGAATTTTCTCCAGCGCAGTCAGTTTATCCTCCTGTCGCAGACGGAAACAATCAATCAGGAACTGGAGCTGGAGATTGACCGCCGCCACAAGCTGGAACTGAAACTCAAGGAAATGGCCGCGACGGACCCCCTGACCGGGCTTTACAACCGCCGTGAATACGAGATGCTTTTCGCGCACGAGATCGAACGGGCCAGGCGTCTGGACTCGCCGTTATCCGTGTGTATTGCCGATCTTGACCATTTCAAGGAGGTCAACGATACCTATGGTCACGATGCAGGCGATGAAGTGTTGCGCCGGACGGCGCGCCTGATACGGGACAAGACCCGGTCGATGGATATCGTCGGGCGTCTGGGCGGAGAAGAGTTCATTATCTTGTTGCCCGAAGCCTCACGGAATCAGGCAGCCATGATCGGCAACCGGATTCTGGAGGCGCTGGCGTCAACCGATATTGACGTCGGCACGGCTATCGTGCGGATCAAGGCCACTATCGGCGTCGCTCAGCTCCTTCCGGATGATCGGGATTTCAACGCTGCCATCCGGCGGGCCGATGCAGCCATGTACCGGGGGAAAGAGGCCGGACGCAACCGCGTTGAAATCGATCCGGGTTGAGAAAAACCAGGGATCTGCCCATACAATTAATTAATCGCTGTTTCACTTCTTCCCCCTTATCCCTCCTTGAAGAGGGTCTCCAGAACCGCCGCCGTCAGCCGATAGATGTCGGGGTCTCTGCTCTCCCGGGGGCCCGCCACGTTCAGGGTCCGTATCGCGTTGTCTTGGATCCACCCCTTCAGGGTATCCGCCGCGTCACGCACCGACAGTTTATCCATATCAAGCTGAATATGCGGGCGGCCGTGCTGTTCGGCAAGGACTTCCGTCAGTGCGGATCCCCCGTCCAGAGCGCCGTGTGAGACGATCACGGTCCCGTCCGAATCGAGAACGTTCTGCTCCGTCCGTTTTGCATAGTCGGCGGTGGGCATTTCCCGCATCCGATATCTGTCGGGGAGGGGCCCGATCTCTGTTGCCCGTCCCTTCGGCACCCATCCCCCATGCGGGATGCCGAGCCTGGTCGCGACATCGAGGGCAGCCTGATCCGCGCCGGTCTGTCCGCCGGATACGATCTTTTCAAGCATTGCATTCACCGTGGTTTGCCGCGGGCATCGTCCTGCCGCCGGACTTCTTGTTCCCGCGCGGTTCCATCGGGTTGGAACGCAGGGAGAGCGAGATGCGCTTTCGTTTCAGGTCCACACCGATCACCGTCGCTTCGACCTTCTGGTTGACCGCGAGGAGACTGTGGGGATCGCGGACGAATGTATCGGCCAGTTCGCTGATGTGGACGAGGCCGTCCTGGTGAACCCCGATGTCCACGAAGGCCCCGAACGCCGTCACGTTCGTGACGATGCCGGGCAGTTTCATTCCTACCTGCAGATCCGTTATTTTGTTGACGTCCTCGGTAAAGGCGAAGAGCTCGAAGGACTCGCGCGGGTCTCGGCCGGGTTTGGCGAGTTCGGCCATGATGTCGGTGAGGGTCGGAATGCCGGTGGTGTCGCTGACGTAGTTTTCGAGGATGATCTTTTCGCGCAGCTCGGGGCTGGTCATCAGGTCCCGGACCGTGCAGCCCAGGTCGGCCGCCATCGCCTCGACGACCGGATAGCTCTCGGGGTGAACGGCCGAGGCGTCGAGGGGGTTCTTCGCCCCGCCGATTCGCAGGAACCCGGCCGCCTGCTCGAAGGTTTTCGCACCCATTCCCGGGACTTTCTTCAGCTCGGTACGCGAAGAGAAGGGGCCGTTCTCATCGCGATAGGCGATGATGTTGCCCGCCAGCCGCTCAGAGAGGCCGGAGACATAGCTGAGGAGCTGCCTGCTCGCCGTGTTCGCCTCGACGCCGACCATGTTCACGCAGCTCGTGACAACGTCGTCCAGCGATTTCTTCAGGGCTTTCTGGTCCACGTCGTGCTGGTACTGTCCGACACCGATGGCCTTGGGGTCGATTTTGACCAGTTCCGACAGGGGGTCCATCAGGCGTCTTCCGATCGACACCGCGCCGCGGACCGTTACGTCGTGGTCGGGGAACTCGTCGCGGGCGACCCCGGAGGCGGAGTAGACTGACGCCCCGCTCTCGCTGACCGCGATCACGGGGACCTGACGCCCGAAATCGATCCCCCGGCAGAAGGCCTCCGTCTCACGCCCGCCCGTGCCGTTGCCGACGGCGATGGCCTCGATCTCGAACCGCGCTACCAGCCCCTGAATGGTCTCTTCCGATTCCTTCACACGGCTGCGGGGTTTGAGCGGGAAGATCGTGTCGTTGTGCAGGAGTTTCCCCTGCGGGCCCAGACAGACGATCTTGCACCCGGTCCGCAGACCCGGGTCGATGGCAAGGACCCTTTTCTGCCCGAGCGGGGGGGCGAGGAGCAGGTTGCGGACGTTCTGCGTGAAGACCCTGATCGCCTCCGTGTCTGCCCGGTTCTTGCTTTCGAGGCGGGTCTCCGTTTCCATAGACGGCGCGAGGAGGCGTTTGTAGCTGTCACGCACCGCAAGACGCACCTCCCGCGCGGCGGGGGTGTCGCCCTTGACGAAGTGTCGCTCGAGGATCTCGGTGGTCCTTTCCTCATCGGGAAGAACGCGAAAAGTCAGAAATCCCTCGGCGGCGCCGCGACGGATGGCTAGAACACGGTGCGACGGTGCCGTGGACACGGGCTCTTCCCAGTCGAAGTAATCCGTATACTTCACCCCTTCCTCTTCCTTGCCCTTTGCAACTTTCGCGTGGATGACGGCCTTTTTGGCGAACAGCTCCCGGAGGGCGTCTCTGACCGGAGCGGCCTCACTGATCCGCTCCGCGATGATATCACGGGCCCCGGCGAGCGCGTCGGCCGCCGTTTCCACCCCCTTCTCGGGATCGATAAAGGGGGCCGCCTCCGTCTGCGGATCGGTGTCCCCCTGTTCGAAGAGCTTCACGGCAAGGGGCTCGAGCCCGCGCTCCTTCGCGACCATGCCGCGGGTCCGGCGTTTCGGCCGGTAGGGGAGGTAGAGATCCTCCAGCGCGGTCAGGGTCACGGCGGACAGCACCCTCTCCTTCAACTCGCCGGTCAGCTTCCCCTGTTCCTCCAGGGATTTGAGGATCGTATCCCTGCGCTTGTTCAAGGTGTCGAGTTGTTCGAGCCGGTCACGGATGGATATGATACTGACCTCGTCGAGCCCGCCGGTTGCCTCCTTGCGGTACCGGGCGATAAAAGGGACGGTCGCCCCCTCTCCGAGGAGGAGGGTGGCCGCCTGTACCTGTTTCTCTGTCAGGTGCAACTCCCGCGCAATTTGTGCGACATGTGTTTCCGTCATCTGTATGCTAGACTCCATGTGAGTTTGATTCTGTATGAAATTGAGAAGTTTTCCGGGAATCTCCTTAGCTGAAGGGCATGACGTATCGGTACATCATCCAGAAATGCGAGAATGTTCCCATCATAACGAAGAGGTGAAAGATCTCGTGAAATCCGACGATCCGGGGCCAGGGGTCGGGTTTTTTGATCGCGTAGATCACGGCCCCCGCGGTATAGAACAATCCGCCGATGAGCAGCCACATCATTCCACCGAGATGGAGGGTCTGTATCAGCGGCCATATGGCCACGAGGGCCAGCCATCCGGTCGCGACATAGATAATGGTGTAGATCCACCGTGGGGCCCGTGTCCAGAAGGCTGTCATAACTATGCCGCTTGCGGTCAAACCCCATATGGAGCCGAACAGGCTCCATCCCCAGGCCCCTCGCAGAGGGATCAGGCATACGGGGGTATAGGTGGCGGCGATCAGGATGAAGATCATCATGTGGTCGATCTTACGGAGACACTGGGCGATTTTTTCCGAGACGGGCAGCCAGTGATACAGGGTGCTTGCGGTATACAGCAGTATCATCCCCGCGCCGAAGATGGAGAAGGCCACAATGTGCACGGGCCTGACAGGGTGTGTGGACCCCCATATCAGGAATACCAGCCCGATCACGGCGAGGACAAGACCGATGAAATGGGTCAGTCCGCTCACGGGATCCTTCAGCTTTATCATGACAGCGTTTCTCCTGTCGGGCACAAAGGGCCGATCAATCTGTATCTCCGGCCCGGACTGCGGGGAGCCCCGGGCCGGAAACCAATACTAGTCATTACCGGATTTGTTGTCAATGAGTAACTTGCGGTTCCTGAGGCACGGGAAAAGAATGGAAGTATGCACAAAAACGCAAGAAAACACTTGCATTACGCTCTCATTGGTGTAGAAGAGTTTTATTCGACAGGAAAGGAAAGGTGAAATGCGGATAACACAACAGAGGTGGTTTTACATATCCGTCGTGATTGTGGTGACATTGTTTGCCACGCAGGCGTGCAAGAAAGGGGGGGCACAATTCCCCGAAGGCACGGTGGCGGTAGTCAACGGGGAATTAATCATGCAGGATGATCTCGACACGGAGCTGTCCGTTATGCAGAAGCAGTTTGCCAATGTGGGCCAGGCGGACGACAAGCAGCTTGCATCAATGAAGAAAGAGATCCTTGAAAGCCTTATCTCCCGCGAGGTGCTCCGCCAGGAGAGCCAGAGAAAGGGGATAGAGGTGGACGATGCAACGGTCGACGGGCGGCTGGCGAGCATAAAGAAACGATTTCCCAAAGAGGACAGCTTCAAGAAGATGCTCGAAGAGATGAATCTTACCGAAGAGGGCCTGAAGATCCAGTTGCGGGAGGGGATGGCAATCCAGAAGCTCATGGAACGGGAGGTTATAGACCGTATCGAGATATCGGACAAAGAGGCAAAGGACTATTACGATACAAACCCCGACCTCTTCAAGCAACCCGAGAAGATCCAGGCACGTCACATCCTGATCAAGGTTGAACCGGAGGGTGACGAGGCCGCCAAGACCACCGCTTTCAAAGAGATCAAGAAGATTCAGCAGAAACTGAAGGCGGGAGAAGATTTTGCACAGCTTGCCAAGAAATATTCCCAGTGTCCCAGCAGTGCCGAGGGCGGCGACCTCGGCTACTTCGCGCGGGGGCAGATGGTAAAACCCTTTGAAGATGCGGCTTTTTCCCTGAAAAAGGGGGAGGTAAGCGACATCGTCGAGACCACCTTCGGCTATCACCTGATACAGGCGGGGGACAGAAGACCGGAAGTCATGAGCAAGTACGAGGATATCAAGGATAAACTCTCCCCGTATCTGAAGCGAGCGAAAGCCGGGGCGGAGGCGGAGAAATATATCGAAAGCCTGAAGAAGAAGGCGAAGATAGAACGATTTCTTCCCGCAGCGGAAGATCAGGAATCGGTCGACTAGTCTCTTGACCGTATCATTGCAGTTTTATAGGGGAAACAGGCCCTGTCTCCATAGCGGTGCCCGGTGGGGATGATCCGCGAGGATGAAAAGGGCTTCTCTTTTCTTGACATTTTGCTGATTGCCTTATAGAAAACGCTCCTGTGGCGGTTCGTGCCATGCTTATGTCTGGCGGTGTCGAAACGGCGGGAGGACGGTGCTCCATGAAATTGATCATATCGGTCTTGATTGCGCATCCATAAGGGCTATACGAGAGGAAAGGCATTTGTGCCTTTCCTCTTTTTATTTTCACGTACCGGAAACAGAGTATACATCATACAACGAAAGGGAGGGGAGATTTATGGATTTCGAAAACATACGCTATGAAAAACAGGGACACATCGCCACGCTAACCCTGAATCGCCCGCCGGCAAATTCGGTAAACCTTGCCACGCTGGTCGATATTGAGAAGGCCCTTGATGCCGCCGAGCAGGACAAGGAGGTGCGGGTGCTCGTTATTACGGGGGCCGGCGACAAGGGGTTCTCCGCCGGCTTCGATGTCAGCGACGCCGCCAATGCCCATATCAGCGGTCCCAAGGGGCAGGAGGTATGGACGCGGATTGATCGCTTTCCCAAGCCGGTCATAGCGGCGATCAACGGCTACGCCTTCGGCGGTGGGTGCGAACTGGCCATGGCATCGACCTTCAGGGTCATGCAGGAAGGGGCGAAGATCGGCCTGACGGAACTCAATCTCGGGATCATCCCGGGGTGGGGCGGGACCCAGCGTATGCCGCGGATACTGGGGAAATCGAAGGCACTCGATCTGATCCTCTTCAGCAAACGTCTGCCCGCTCAGGAGGCGCTGGAGATCGGTCTTGTTGACAAGGTCTCGGCCGCGGGAGAATTGATGAAAGACGTCACGGAGATGGCCGAATTCCTCGCGCAGCGACCCCCGCTCGCCGTCACGTCCGTTCTCAATGCCGTGAATGTTGGTTTGGAGAAGGGGATCGACGAAGGGACAAAGGTGGAATGGAAGGGGACCCAGACGGTATCGTCGTCAAAGGATGCCATGGAAGGGTTCACCGCCTTTATGGAAAAACGCGCGCCCAATTTTAAGGGAGAATAATTTTTTATACAAAGGAGAAAGCATTATGAAACTGGAAGATGTAAAGAAGATTACGATGATCGGCGCCGGAGACATGGGGCATGGCATCGCCGCCAATTGTCTCCTCGGCGGGTACACGGTGGTTCTGCGCGACATCGAACAGAAGTTCGTTGACCGTGGTGTCGAACTTATCAAGAAGAGTTTGGCCAAGTTCAAGGAAAAGGGAAAGATCACGCCCGAGGCCCACGACGACGCGCTGGCACGGCTGATCCCCATGGTTGATCTTGCAGAGGCGGTCAAGGACTCCGACTTTATCATCGAGGCGGTGCCGGAGAAGCTGGAACTCAAGAAGAGCGTCCTTGCCGAACTCGACAAGCTCTCCCCCAAGCATGCCATCCTCGCCTCCAATACGTCCAATATCAGCATTACCGAGCTTGCGACGGCAACGAACAGGCCGGACAAGGTGATCGGGTACCACTTCTTCAACCCCGCCATCCTGATGAAACTGGTTGAGGTCACCCGGGGGGGCAAGTCCTCGGATGAATCGATCCAGATCGGCTACGATCTGGCAAAGAAGATCAATAAGGTCCCCGTCATTGTCGAGAAGGACTCCCCCGGTTTTATCTTCAACCGTGTCAACGAGCCGGGTCTGGTTTTCCTCTCCGAGATCTTGAGGGTCGGACACCCCACGCCGGAGGAGTTCGACGCGGCGATGAAGCCCTTCATGCCGATGACGCCCTTCGAGCTTCTGGACTACGTGGGCATCGATATCGCCTTCCACGGCATGGAATACTTTGCCGATGTCCTCTCCCCCGACTACAAGCCGTCCGAGGCCATGGCGGCCTACATCAACTCGGGCAATCTGGGGAAGAAGACCGGAAAGGGATTCTACGACTGGTCTCAGGGCCGTCCGCAGATCGATCTTTCGAAGGCGACAAAGGAGTACGACATGAATCATATGGTGGCCCTGCAGGTGAACGAGGCCACGAAACTGATCACGGAGGGTGTCTGCACCGATCCCAAGGAGATCGACCTCGCCATGGCAAACGGGGGCGGGTCACCCTTCGGTCCCTTCGCCCTGGCAAAGGGGATCGGGTACGACGTCCTGAACGCGAAGCTGGAAGAGATCTATAACAACTTCAAGCTGGAGATCTTCAAACCCACGAAGCTCATGAAAGAGGGGAAGATCGAGGTCTAACAGTCCGTTCCGTATCTTCAAAAAGAGAGAGCACGGCCCCGATTTTTTAAGGGCCGTGCCTTTTTTTGTGCGCCTGGTAGTGCCCTCAAGCAGACCCCTTTTCTTATTTCTCCCTTTCGGGTACAATACGAAAAATTTGAACACGTATAGTCAGCCTGTCATTTCGACCGCAGGGAGAAATCCTTGTTTCAGCATGGTACGATCATTAAGATTTTCTCCTGGCGGGGGCTGTGGCTCGTCGCTAAAAATAACCGAAATGGCAGGATAAAACTCTCAATACGCGGCACAATGAGTACCAACAACTGGGCCAGGGGGGTGAGGCAATGGAACAGCCAATCGATCCGCGGCTCCCGCTTCTCCAGGATGCCGATCTGGAAGGCAGGATCGTCCTGCTGAGGGTTGACCACAACGTCGTCAAGAAGGGGAGGATCCAGGACCCGTTCCGGATCGACCAGACGATCGGAACCCTCT
>Ga0272441_10006831_pt1 | contig 18867 bp, 18 predicted proteins | sample SSMProp6N_FD_193582 | JGI IMG/M metagenome (GOLD analysis project Ga0272441, IMG submission 193582) | Marine sediment archaeal communities from Little Sippewissett salt marsh, Falmouth, MA, United States - SSM-Prop-6N | ecosystem: Environmental > Aquatic > Marine > Wetlands > Sediment ... | reverse complement strand
CGAGTTGCACTTATTGTAATGATTTGCACGGTTTCCCTCTTTTCGCTGAACATTAGTGATGTATGTTGTTCTATTGATACCGGCATAGAGGGCCTTGAAATAAGTGGATACTTTCGGAACCAGATTCATATGCGTGTTTATAGCCCTAACGATATTATGCGTTGGGATTTTAACGCAGCATTAAGAGCTGATTATAAGCCCACTACCAATTTCCAATTTTATCTGGAGCTTCGTCCTTTTGTGGATGTTGCGCATGATTTAGATAGTGGAGGCATAAGCCGGCATAACCGAGGGGTAATGGGCATTGAAAACGATGATTATGCATGGCATTCGAGTTCACCCAAAGCGATTGGTTCTGCTGGAACGCAGACTTCGGTTGGCGGATATACGGCAAATCGGGATATCCTTTCCACGAATCTAAACAATGCCTATTGGCGACAAAAATCTCTTTTGCGGGAAATGTGGGTAAGGTTTAACAGCGGAAGCTGGGAAGCTAGACTGGGGAAGCAGATTGTAACATGGGGTAAAACAGACGGATTAAAACTGCTTGATTTTGTCAACCCGACCGATTTTCGTCACTTTATCATAGACGATATGGAAGACAGCAAGATCCCGATATGGATGGCAAATATCCGATACTATTTTACGCGGGATTATAATTTCCAGTTTATATGGATACCGTCATATGTTCAGAATTTCCAAGCGCCGGCGGGTTCTGCGTGGGCGCTAAACGGTGTTAACTTAATCTATCTCTATGATCATTTTGACGCGTTAAATATTGTTCGAAGCGGAGGGCCTCTTGACGTGGCGGCTAATGCGTGTACGATGAAATACAACGACCCCAGTAACGAAAATGAATTTGGTTTTCGATTTAATGGCACAATCGGGACCTCCACGGACTATAGCCTGGTCTTTTTCTATACCCATCAGGATAATAATATTTTTATCGAAACTACCGGGACGAATCCTTTACAGCCGACGGTCGCCGGTGTGAATAATAACACCTTTCAATTCGAAACCCATCCTGACATTCAACGTATTTATGGATTCTCCTTTAATCATGTGTTTGATAAATTTCTTGGTCTTTGGGAAGATTTGGTTATGAGAGGGGAGGTTGCGTTTTATTACAAGACGCAGTTTTTTGGCGCGTACAAACCTATGGGTTATCTAAGCCCTGTTTTGACAACCAATCCGAGTGGTGATTTGGGGCCATCTGGACTCGGTCTTTATCCAGGAGGGGATCTTTTTATCACTAAACGCAATTTACTTCGAACCGCTTGCGGATGGGATAAGAATGTTTTTTGGAAAGGTCTCAATTGGTTTGTAAGCGCTCAGCTATTTTGGGAGCATATCTTTGATTACCCGCACCGTAATGATAATTATATATCGAATGCGGGCTTGTCAAAGCAGTATCAGGATGAATTTACTTGGACGCTGTATATTAACACGGATATTATGAATGAGCGCGTGAAATTTGATAATCTGCTAGTCTGGAATCAGACAAAACATGATGGGTGGAATCGGTTTAAAGTTGGCTTTGACCTTTCAGATAACTGGTCGTTGTGGATCGGGGATAACTTTTTCTGGGGTGAATCACATTCGGCCGAGATAAACCCTTTTGTCGGTAAGACAAAAGTACGCCCCGGTGCAGAAGTTTCACCTATTAATCCTGATGTCGAAACAATCGGGAATGTATCAAGAGGGGCTACGATAGGAGAGTTCAAGCGCAATCATCAAGTATTCATGGAACTGAAGTTCTTGTTTTGAGAAATCACTTAAATAGCATTCTCACACGATGAGTTAGGCTGATTTAGTTTATCTCGCAGTTGTAATATATGAACCCGATATTTTGCAAGAGATGAATAAATAATAGTGAAAGGAAATGATATGGATAATGGAAAAAGCTTTACCAATAATGATCTTTTGCAACTCTCGAAATCTCGCTACACAATGATTGAGCAAGCAGTCCGCAATGGCGATAAAAAAGAAGCTCTAAAAAAACTGGGGGAGCTACGGGAAGAATCAATGATGATTCATGATATGTTTCGAGACTGGATAACCGATACATTTTCTAGAATCGCAAATCGATTTGGAAATAAAGTGGTGAGTGATATTATGTTGGAGACAATGGAAAATCTGATAAACCCTTTGAATGAGCTATTTAAAGCAGGATTCCGGGAATGTGTTAAGACTACTGCAGCAATCTGGAGATCTCACTTTAGTGAATTTGAATTAGTTGAAGATGATGAAAAGGTTACCTTTATTCTCAAGCCCTGTGGAAGCGGGGGGAAACAGATTGAAGATGGAAAATACAACAAAACTTCAGGGTTTGTGCGTATATCAGAAGCACAGCCGCTGACGGGAGGACATACGAATTGTCCGATTTACTGTACCCATTGTTTTTGCATGACGAAAATCATGCTTATGCAAGGTATGCCGTTTATCTATGTTGCAGAAAAAAAGAACGGTCAACATACGGGGAATTGTATTTTTCATATTTATAAAAGCCCTTCAAAAGTACCGAAAAAGGTTTGCCGGGAAGTCGGCCAGGAAATGATGTTCCTGCTTCCCAAGACTGGTACCATCTCTCAAGATGATAACAGAGAAGGCGTGAGTTCAGTCGGGACTTAATCTGAGTCAGCTTTGCCTTGTCACGGTAGGCCATCAAGATACTTTTGTCGTTTTTAATTAGTATCGTAATATTGGCTTGAAGAAACATTAGTGGGAGAAAAATAAATGAAGTCGTATAATTTGGTTAAGTTGTTTCTTTCCCTAATATCATTTTTTATTTGTATTGGTGCTTTTATTATATTTAGCCAAAGCGAAGTAAGCGCAACAGATATTCATATAGTTAAGTTGCAGGCTGTTATGAAAGAAAATTCCGAACAACTGGTAGTTGATCCGGATGTTTTAACAATAGGATTAAAGGATATCGTTATTTGGGTCAATCAAGCCCCTACGGATGAACTCAAAATAAGCTTTGAAGAAGGCCGGAAATGTCAGGATGTCACGAGCCCTTCAAATCACTTTAATTTGAATGCCTCATGTTATGTTGCTAACTGGTTATGGAGTGATGAAACGGCGAGTCTCAAATTTAATGACGTAGGTACGTATAAGTATCAGGTTCAAACAAGGAAGGGGATTGTAAAGGATGGAAAGATCATCATAGTAAGGAACCAATAATTTCTTAGAGAAGGTATATAATTATGAATGGTTGGACGGGCAACATTTTAAGGGTTAATTTAACCGACAGGGAATATGCTATTGAAGATTTAGACCCGGTTTTGGCGAGGGATTTTATCGGGGGAAGAGGGTTGGGCTCCAAGATATTTTGCGATGAGGTTGATCCAATGGTCGACCCTTTTGCTCCTGAGAATAAACTCATCTTCATGACGGGTCCGTTAACCGGTTCGGGTGCTCCGTGCAGCTCAAGATACATGGTCATTACCAAATCACCCTTAAACGATACGTTAGCCAGCAGTAACTCAGGCGGTTTTTTTGGTCCTCAATTAAAATTTGCCGGATATGATGGAATCATTATTGAAGGCTGCTCTGAAGAGCCGGTCTATTTATGGATAAATAATGATGAGGTGGAGATAAGACCTGCTCTCGATTTATGGGGTAAAACGACTCATGAAACTGAAGATATAATCAGAGCGGAGATGCCAGACAACTGGCGTGCCAAAGAACTGCGAATAGCATCTATCGGTCCCGCTGGCGAAAAGCTTTCTCGTATTGCCTGTATTATGAACGATAAAAACAGGGCTGCCGGGCGCTCTGGTGTCGGGGCAGTCATGGGCTCAAAGAAATTAAAAGCTATTGCTGTCAGGGGAACGGATAAAATTACCTTAACTGATGGTGATGCTTTTCAAAAAGCTGTTTTGCATGCCAGGGATACCTTAAAAGCAGGTCCAGTTACTTCTGAAGCATTACCCAGCTATGGAACTGCGGTTTTGGTAAACATTATTAATGAAGCTCACATTCTTCCCACAAATAACTGGCAGAAGTCTTACTTCGAAAACGCTCATAAAATCAGTGGGGAGGCCATGGCCGATACCATCCTTAAACGGAAAGGGGGTTGCTTTAGCTGTCCGATAGCCTGTGGGAGGCTTACCGAGATTACAGATCCGTTGAGTGGTTCTAAAATTAAGGGAGAAGGACCTGAGTATGAAACCGTTGAGCTTATGGGAGCTTCCTGTGGGATCGATGATCTTTCGGCAATAACCAAGGCAAATTATATTTGTAATGAGCTTGGTATGGATACCATATCGGCGGCAAGTACGGTAGCCTGTGCGATGGAGCTCTATGAGAAAGGATATCTCTCTGAAGAAGATTTAGGAATCAAGGCCAACTTTGGGAATGCTGATGCCCTGATGGTGTTAACTGAGAAGATGGGGAAACGAGAGGGAATCGGCGATATCATGGCTGAAGGAGGTTATCGTTTGGCAGAAAAATATGGCCATCCTGAACTTTTCATGGGTGTAAAGAAACTGGAAGCACCGGCCTATGACCCCCGGGGATGTCAGAGCATGGGGCTTCAGTATGCAACATCGAATAGGGGAGCTTGTCATGTTCGGGGCTACGCAATCGCCAATGAGATTTTGGAAGTTCATGCGAAGACTGATCCGCTGTCGACCGAAGGCAAGGCAGATATGGTGAAATTACTACAGGATCTTACTGCGGTTATCGATTCATCGGGATTATGTCTTTTTGTTGCGCTGGCACCGAACTTTCTTTATGAAGAAGTTCAACTCCTTATGAACCAGGCCTGCGGAGCAAACTATACCGTCGAGGAATTGGCATTGATTGGTGACCGGATATGGAATCTTGAACGGTTATTCAATCTTAAGGCAGGGCTGACGAAAGCGGATGATACTTTGCCCAAAAGGCTGCTGGAAGAACCCGCCGGTCCGAAAGGTGATGTTTGCAGGCTTGATGAGATGTTACCGGGATATTATAAATTAAGAGGTTGGGATGAAAACGGAATTCCCACTGAAAAGAAATTAAAGGAAATCAGTTTGTAACATAGAACCAGCTTTTTGTGAAAGAGGTATCCAGAGACGGTGAATATTGAGGTGAGAATGTTTATGAAATATAAAAAATATTTGCCTTTAAATTCTTCTGATTTTAAGGCTAATTTATCTCTGAAGGATGGTTCAACATTTTTGGACTTGTTAGATTCTCTTGACATTCCTCGTGATGATCCCAAGTTGGTTCTCATTAATGGAATATCTCGCGGCATCTCAGATAAGGTACACACCGAGAGATTGCGTGATGGCGATGTTGTAGCTATTTTCCCTCCCGCTGGAGGGGGCTGATTACTGCATCTTATAATGGAACAAACAGATCAGCATGATTTATGCCTTTCCGATGTCAATTAATTATATTTTGCATATAATTGCTTATTAAAAATCCACAAAGGGAGGATTTAGACATGGCAAGGCTAATGATAGATTATAATAAATGTACGGGGTGCGAAGAATGTGAAACAGCATGTTCTATGAATCACTATAAAAACGAAGTTAACCCACAAAAATCTCGGATAAGGGTATACCGTGATGAAGACGCGCAAATATTTTTTCCGGTCATAGCAGGCTCCACCACAGAGGCAGAGTGCACGTTAAAATATGACGTCCTTATGGAAGGAAAGAAATACGATGAATGCACCCTTTGCCGAACTTCATGCCCATCAAGGCCGTGGTTTCGTGAACCAGATACCGACATAGCTTTAAAATGCGATTTTTGTGGAGACCCTCCCGATCCTTCGTGTGTCAAAGTTTGTACAGCGGGAGCTCTCACTCTGATATAAGTTGAGTGAAATAGCCAGGCTGATAGAGTATCGCCTGGCTATTTCTTCTCTGTATCTAGCTGAACTAAATTTGGTAATAAGCCAGAGCAGACCTCTGGCCCTGACATTAGGCCTGACTTTCCATTTAGATAAAATATCATATTGACAATAACACTTAGTTTCCGTTGCTAATTGCAGCATCTGCTCGTTCGTTGCTATGGTGTTTATTGGTTTGAGATATTAATTCAGAAGTATTGAAAGGAAGGTATTTTTGATGTCTGAAGAAGAATGGGAGCGGTTGGTAACAATTCATCGAGAGAGATTTCTTTCTTGCATACAATGCGGGAAGTGTACCGGAGGTTGTCCGATATCGCTCGTTTCGAAGGCTTTCAACATCAGACATATTCTGTATGACGTTCTTAACACGGAGGGTGAAGATGTCGCACGCAGCAAGGAATTTCTCTGGAATTGCTCAGCGTGTGGAACCTGTATGGCCAGGTGCCCGAAATCAGTCGATCCGCTGGAAATGATTCTGACGTTACGGAGTGTTTTGGTTGAAGACGGTGAGGTACCCATAAAGGTACGGGATGTCCTGAAGAGCATTGACATAAGAAAAAACCCGTGGGGAATCGGGAAGGATATGAGGACGGAATGGGCTGAAGGATTGGACGTAAAGCACATCAAAGATGCGGATGTGCTTTACTTTGTCTGCTGTACCGCGGCGTATGATAAAAGGATGCAAAAGGTGCCCAAAGCCCTCGTTAAAGTACTTCAGAAGGCCGACATTAATTTTGGGACATTGGGGATTGATGAGGTTTGTTGCGGCAATGAGATAAAGCGCCTTGGTGATATCTGGAACGCTGAGTTGCTTATGGAAAAAAATATGGAGAACTTTCGAAAATACCCCATCCAGCAAATTGTCGTGACGTCACCACATTGCTACAATGCGTTTAAAAATGACTATGTTGATTTGGATATTGATGTTTTTCACTATACGCAGGTCGTTGACCAATTTATTAGAGAAGAAAAGATCCGGTTTTCGAAAGAATTCAAAAAAAAAGTTACGTTTCATGATCCTTGTTTTCTTGGCCGACATAACAACATTTTTGATGAGCCCCGGACGATACTGAAGAGTATTCCGGGTCTGGACTATGTGGAGTTTGATCGATGTCGGGAACGAAGCTTATGCTGTGAAGGTGGCGGTGGGCGGATGTGGATCGAAGCATTTGATGCTGAAGAAAGGACTGCGAATATCCGAGTACGGGAAGCCCTCGATTTAGGGGTTGATGTCATAGCCACTGCATGTCCTTTTTGCTTTTTGACATTAGAGGATGCAGTCAAAACCGGTGGCTACGAAAACCAGCTGAAGGTTATGGATATTATGGAAATTGTTGATATGGTTTTGGACTAATGCATATGTAAGGATGAAGAAATGAGAATCGGGGTTTATATTTGCCATTGCGGGGTTAATATACAGGCAACGGTAAATGTCGCGAAGCTGACAAAATTTGCCGAGCAGTTGCCTTATGTCCGTGTTGCCAAAGATTACCTTTACTTGTGTTCGGAGCCTGGCCAGCGGATGATAAAACAGGATATTGATGAATATTGTCTTGACCGGATAGTCGTGGCTGCTTGTTCTCCGCGCATGCATGAAATCACATTTCGAAACGTAATGAAAGCAGCGGGTATCAATCCCTATTGTTTAGAAATTGCAAATATCCGGGAACATTGCTCGTGGGTCCATGATGACCGGATGAAGGCAACAAAAAAAGCCCAAAAAATTGTGGCAGCGGGGGTTGCTAAGGCCGCTCGTTTAGAACCGCTTCACTAAAAGGAAGTGGCGGTTGTCCCTTCTGCGTTAGTCATTGGCGGTGGTATAGCCGGCATTCAGGCCGCTTTGGATATCGCAGACGCTGGTTTCAAGGTTTACTTGGTGGAGAGGGAGCCGAGTATCGGAGGGCACATGATCCAACTCGATAAGACCTTTCCCACGCTTGACTGTTCCGCTTGTATCCTAACGCCAAAAATGGCTGACCTTGGTAACCACCCGAACATTGAACTTTTTACTTATTCTGAAGTAGTCGATGTCAATGGATTTGTCGGCAATTTTGAGGTCACCATAAAGAGGAAGCCCCGTTATATCGATGAAAACAAATGCAATGCCTGCGGTCTTTGTGAGCAGTATTGCTCAATTGAAGGGGCTGATCCATTTAATGTAAATTTATCCAAGAGGAAAGCAATTTATATGCCTTTTCCGCAGGCGGTCCCGGCGTGTTACGTTATCGATCCGGAGCGATGCCGATTCTTATTGACCCACGATTGCACTCAGTGTGTAGAAGTTTGTAAAAAAGGTCTCAACGCGATCGATTTTAAGCAGACGGAGAAGTTTGAAACGGTAAAGGTAGGGAGCATCGTAGTCGCCAGCGGTTATGATCTTTTTGATCCAGTCTTGAAACCAGAGTATGGCTACCAGCTCTATGACAATGTTATCACAGGATTTGAATTTGAACGGTTGTCCAATGCTTCGGGGCCGACTACTGGAGATATTGTTATCAACGGAAAAAAACCAAAAGATGTCGTTTTTATTCAGTGTGTAGGCTCGAGAGACAAGACAGTCGGGAATGAGTACTGCTCACGCGTTTGCTGTATGTATACAGCAAAACAGGCACATCTCGTGCGGGAAAAAACTCCTGATGCACATATCACCGTGTTTTATATAGACGTGCGAGCGTTCGGGAAAGGGTTTGAGGAATTTTATGACCGAGTGAAACTGGAAGGCGTAAAATATCGTCGTGGGAATCCTTCAGAGGTGTACCGAAAAGGTGACCGCTTGGTGGTAAAAGCAGAGGATACTCTTTCAGCGGAGTTGGTGGAAGTAGAGGCCGATTTAGTAGTTCTGGCAACGGGGATGGTTCCCGGAAAGGGGACTGTGGAAATAGCTAATCTGTTAAAACTGTCAAGGTCGCCAGACCGGTTTCTTATGGAGGCACACCCGAAACTTCGTCCCGTTGATACTCCGAGTGACGGAATATTTTTGGCTGGTTGTTGCCAGGGACCAAAAGATATACCCGATACGGTAGCGCAGGCAAGTGCCGCGGCAGCAAAGGCGTTGATTCCACTTTCCCGGGGGAAAGTAACGACTGAGGTGATTATTTCCTTCGTGGAGGAAAGCATTTGTCGGGGCTGTGGTTTCTGTGTAGAGGCGTGTCCGTACGATGCCATAATGCTCAAACAGATACAGCAAAATGGAAATTCTATTAGCGTTGCCTCAGTAAATGAGGTGCTCTGTAAGGGGTGCGGGGCATGTGCCTCGGTTTGTTTTTCCGGTGCAATGCAGCAGAAATCCTTTACCGATGGACAGTTGCTATCAATGATAGCGGCGCTGGGGGAACAGTATGCTTAAAAAAACAGATCCTGAAATTGTTGCCTTCCTTTGTAACTGGTGTTCATATGCGGGGGCTGATCTTGCCGGCACGTCACATTTTCATTACCCTCCGAATGTCAAGGTGATACGGGTAATGTGTACCGGAAGGATGAATCCGCTGTTGACCCTTTCAGCATTTCGACACGGTGCGGATGGAGTCTTGATATCCGGCTGCCATCCAGGAGAATGTCATTATATGGAAGGGAATTATCTTGCCCGGAGAAGAATCGCACTTTTTAGAAAACTTCTGGGGTTTGTGGGTATAAACCCTGAACGGTTAAGGATGAGTTGGGTCTCAGCATCGGAAGGGAATAAATTTTCGCGCGTAATAAAGGAGATGACAGAGAAAATTAAGCAACTGGGGCCGTTAGGATTGGAGGAGGAGTGAGTTTTATGGATAATGAAAAACTCATTGCAGAAGCAAAAACGGTTTTATTACGGGGAGATATTGTCGGCATTATCGGCTATCAAAAGGATAGTCAGGGATTCCGGGTTTCTCCTCTTTTTGTTCGTGACGAGCGGGATATTGAAAAGTTGTTTTTTTCTCCGCTTTGTTGGCTTTCACTCGTTAACTATCTCACCCTCGAAAAGGGGAGGTTGCTTCAAAAAGGAAATCCCGGGAAAAAGGCAAAGGTGGCCCTGATGGTAAGAGGTTGTGACAGCAAGGCTCTGAACCAGATTATTATAGAGCGTGGCTTATCCCGGGATGAGGTTTATGTTTTTGGTATCCCTTGTAACGGCGTAATAGACCTAAAAAAAATCGAGAAAATGTTTCCAGACGTTCAAGGTAGTGCTCAGGTCTCTGAAAACAACGGGTTTTACCATGTCCGATGCAATGGCAAATCGCATGAAGTTCCCAAAGAGGAGCTAATCGCGGATAGCTGTAAACACTGCGTTTCCCCAAATCCAATTTTATATGATGTTTTGCTATATACTCCGATTGTAGTGAAACAACCTGACTACCGTGATATTGAAGAAATAGATAACATGAGTATCGCTGAAAAATGGGAATTTTGGCGAGAACAATTTTCGATGTGCGTGCGCTGCTATGCATGCAGAAACGCCTGCCCACTTTGTTATTGCGATGATTGTATCTTGGAAAGACTTTCCCCCCAATGGATATATCGGTCGGTAAACATGTCGGAAAACCTGATATTTCATCTGGCCCGTTCATTCCACCATGCGGGGAGGTGTGCCGGTTGCGGTGAGTGTGAAAGGGTATGCCCAGTTAATTTACCGCTCATGCTTCTTAATCGGAAGCTTGAAAAAGATAGTAAAGAACTTTTTCATTATACTGTGGGAGAAAAGGCTGAACAAAAACCGTTACTTGCAACCTTTAATCCACAAGACCCTGATGATTTTATTTTTTAGAAAGAATACTTGTAATGAATTGCTTTATTCTTAGTAAAAATAATCTTAACGATTTTCTGGCAGCTTTGGATTCCTATGAGCTCTTCGTTCCGATAAGAAAAAATGGTATTACGGTCCTTGCTCATATTGACGATCCGCTCGCTATAAAACTAGATTTGACGTCTCAGCCGTATTTAGTAAAACAAACCATTTTCCCACAGACAGAATCGCTCTTTACGTTTGACCGAAAAAAAGGGATCAAAGCACCCAGTTTTGAAACTAATCACAAAAGCCAAGTGGTATTTGGCATAAGGTCTTGTGATGCGAGAGGGTTCTGTATCATTGATCCAGTTTTTGAGGAAGATTATCCTGACCCCTATTATATACACAAAAGAAAATCAACTATCTTAATTGGCTTACAATGCATTGAACCCTTCACGAACTGCTTTTGTACTTCTGTCGGGGGAAGCCCTTCATCGACGGAGGGCTTAGATCTCCAATTCACTGACATCGGGGAATCCTATTTCGTAGAGGTAATAACTCAAAAGGGAGAAGAAATAATAAAAGTAACCGCACCATTTCTTTCATGCCCAGATAAAAATCAAAGCGTGAAAAAGGACGAGGTGAAGAAGGACGCTGAACAAAAGGTTAAAAGAAAAATTGATGTTAATCAGCTTTCTCAAAAAATAGAACAAATTTTTGAAGATTCTGTGTGGTCGGATTTGGCCGAGAAATGCATAAGTTGTGGTATATGCACCTTTTTTTGCCCAACATGTTATTGCTTTGATATTCAGGATGAAATAATCCGAGGAAAAGGCAAACGGCTCAGAACTTGGGATTCCTGTATGTACAGTGAATATACTGCCCATGCGTCCGGTTATAATCCGAGACCGACACGGATGGAACGATTACGGAACCGTATTTATCACAAGTTTAAACAAAATATAGATCGTTATGGAGTTTCAGGATGCGTTGGATGTGGCAGATGCATTACGCTGTGCCCATCTAACGAAGACATTGTTGAAAACATAGAAACCTTGCAACGCTTATGATGGAAAATCCTTATATACCGCATCAAGCAGTAATTGACCGTATAAAGCAGGAAACAACGGGAGATAGAGCTATAAAAACCCTTGATGTAAAGCTTCAAAACAACGCTTCTGATAAATCATTTCAGTTTCATCCTGGACAATGTGCGATGTTGGGAATACTGGGGGTAGGGGAAAGCATGATTTCTATTGCTTCAGCACCGAGCCAAAATGATATCCTTACCTTTAGCATTATGAAATTGGGGAGAGTAACGTCTGAGATCCATGCCTGTGAGGAGGGTGATTTACTTACCATCCGGGGCCCGTATGGTAATTACTTTCCATTATCAGATTGGAAAAATAAGAACATCGTTACGGTTGGAGGAGGAATTGGGCAAGCTCCCTTGCGTTCAGTTATTCGCTATGTGCTTGACAAAAGGAATGATTATGGCGATGTCGATATTATTTATGGGGCCCGGAGTGTTTCTGATCTCTGCTATCGGGATGAATTTGAGAAATTAGAAAAAGGAAATAAGGTTTATGTCCATCTTTCAATTGATGAGGAGGAAGAGGGCTGGAAACAATTTGTCGGATTTGTTCCAGATAACCTTCTGAGAATCAAACCGTCACCCAATAATACGATAGTCATTACCTGCGGCCCGCCAATAATGATAACGTTGGTTATTAAAAAGCTCATTGGTTTAGGCTTCCAAGATACTCAAATATATACAACATTAGAAAAACGGATGAAATGTGGCATTGGAAAATGCGGTCGTTGTAATGTCGGATCGTTATATGTGTGTAAAGATGGACCGGTTTTTTCATATCAACAATTAAAGACCTTACCGGAAACGTAGTATTGTATACACTAACGACAGAATACAAAGGGTTCGTAATTGAAAAGGGTGAAGAGAATCTTTCAAGCTTAGATAGGTTCGGTTCATGTGCAGTGTTGTATTTTTTACTGCAAAGAGATAAAGTTAACATAATATATATTATCAGACTATATATAATTTATTTTACCTTAAAGCTTTATGCCAGAATATCGATGCAACCTACTGGAATGAAACATTTACTAGCAAGGCTTTTGTCAGAGTTCCGATGTGCTTTTTATCATCTTGTTCATTGAAGTAGCTGGAAGTTGTAAGGAACTCAATATTATTAGCTGGTTAAAACAATTTCTTAATAAATATTGCAAAATAATTTTAAAGGGTTTAATATCTACTTTAAGAAATATATAATCATTAAAGGAGAGGTTTTATGAACAAGAGCCTGACCAAGGCGACGCTTATCATATTGTGCATGAGTGGATTGATGTGCGCCTGTTCCGGGAAAACGTTTCGTTCCCCAATTGTATTTCGTTCACCGGTTGTTGCTGATACAACTGATTCCCAAATCCAGAATGAAATCGTAGTTCCTGCTCCACGAGCTGCTATACAGAGTGCTCTTGACCAACCAACCGATTCTTCTCTGCCAGCCGACCTTGGTCACTCTCCTGCCGGCATTCCCGTTCTCTCCGACCAAGATCTGGCCGGAAAAAATATATCAACTCTTGGCCGGATTTCTGTTGATGCTTCTCCTCAAAATAACTTTAGCCGCGATAGCGCTCTTCAAATCTTAAAAGTTGAGGCTTTCAAACGCTATGGGAGCATGGCTGAGGGAATCATTAATGTTAATTATCTGAAGGATAAACGTGTGTCGGGTGAAATCATCATTTTTCAAGATACTCAGGAAATTCCTGCTTCTGACCAGGCTGAACTCCTTGCGACTACTTCTCTTAGTTCACAAGATGGTTCCAACATTGCCGAGGCTGATCGTACTTTTGCGTTTGAAAAAATACAACTTTTATCTTCTGAAGATTTATACCAACGAAAATTTAAAGTTTTAGGGGAAGTTAGTCTGCGTGACCGGTCAAAAGACGGTCTGACCGAACAAGAGGTTATAAGACTCTTAAAAATCGACGCATTTAGAAAATATGGCACACAAGCTCATGGCCTTACGAACCTCAGTATGCTGAGAAAACAACAAAAATTCTTTTATACCAAGGTCCGAAAGAACATTTCTACTCCTGACAAACCCGATACTTATGAAAAGGCGTCGGCGGAAGTAATTGTTTTATTTTAAACTCTTACAAGGGTAATCACATGAAACAAGGGCTCTATCTACTTGTTTTTGCAGCGATTTTATCCTTCGCCCTCCCCTTCTTGCATGCCGATGGAGATCAACCTGATAAGATCATTTTCGAATCAAGCCTGGGGCCGGTCAACTTTCTGCATGGCCAACATCAGAAGGCCACAAATAATGATTGCAGCATTTGCCATCATTTAAAAAAGGAAGCAGGACAACAGGCGTGTAGAACATGTCATAAGAAAAAAAACGAGACATCATCGGGGGATCCAATACCTTTTTATGCGGTGAAGATGCAATTTTGCCGAAATTGCCATCGCCAGAAAAACTCAGAAACTAAAAAGGGAAAAGCGCCGGTTTCCTGTCGAGAATGTCATGATGTAACCGCGATAACGTGGTTAAAATAAAACCAAAATTCTTTTGAATTTCCTTGACTTTTATAATGTCAAGGTAATATTCTCAAAAATGGTCATAAAAGTGTTCGTATACCCGTGAATTAACATTCAGGGTTTTAGCTGCTTGTTTATTATTTAATTATTATCAATCATTTGCTAATTTGCTACAAATGAGAGGGGGTGTTATCGGAAAATTTTATTTTTGGCAAAAGTTACAATACTATTTTTATCAGAGGAGAAGAGATGATGATAAAAAAATTCTTAATAGGTTTTATTTTGGTTGTTTTTGGGATCTCCTTGGGAAGCGTTGCTTTCGCTCAGGAATGTGAGAAACCTACCTGTGATTTCAGCATGACCTTCTATTCGAAATACGTCTGGCGTGGGTTTGAGCTGAGCAAAGACAGTCTGGTTATGTTTCCTGAAATTACAATCTCTTACAAGGGATTTGGTTTCTGTGTATGGGGAGACTTTGATACTGACTATGAAGGAGCGAAGACCGGTGGAAACGACACGGAATGGTGGGAAACCGACTGGGTGCTGACTTACAGCAACAGCTTAGATGTTGGTTTTACCGATTTAAACTGGACCGTCGGGTGGATCTACTATGATGTCGATGCTGGGGATGACGAAGAGTGGTTCCTGATTTTGGGTTTGGACACCATCCTCAACCCCGAGTTCAGCGTATGGAACGGCATCGAATACGGTGGCGACACTTGGTACCTAAGATTAGCGCTTTCCCAAAGCTGGGATATTCCGGTATGTTGGCCGAAGGAAGAGAACAAGTGGTCGCTTGATGTCGGTGGCTGGGTTGGCTACTGGTCTGCCGAAAGTGAATATACTGGTTTAGCCAGCGATTACGATGAATGGCACGATGCCACCATCTGGGCAGGTATCAACATTCCTGTGAACGAATGGTGTACCATTACGCCTTCTATCAACTATTCATTCCCGCTGTGTAGTGATTCGGAAGATTATATCGAGGCCAGCAGTTTTGACGGTGATGATTCTGACTGGTTTTATGGTGGTGTAACCGTAGCGGTATCATTCTAATACCGATAAAAAGATGACGTGTTTCGCGAGGCAATCTCATGCATCACGATTGATCGTGTGATAGATTGCTTCGCAAGATGCGTCCACGATCCGTAATTATTTTAATTATTTTCTTTGGAATTTATTAAGATGAAGGAGGTGAAACAGAAGACTTATCAAAAATTATAAAACGTTACTAAACAACAATCTTATTGAAGGGGGAAGATATGCGAAAATTTATTGGAAAGATATTTATTATAAGTGTTGTTTGTTTAGGTATTATTTCCTTGGGGGCGTACAGCGATGCTGTCACCATTAAGGAGATAAAGCCCGATGAGTGTGTTGGTAAATATGTTAAACGGATCAAGGGTAGTTTTGACCAAGCATTTTATCAGCAGGTCATCGGAGCGGCTAACCCTTTTAAAGAAGGTGATGAAGCTATCGGGGTCGCTGCTGATGATCAAGTTACCCGCTATTTAGCGCGCCGACTTCTTGCTAATACCAAAATTAAGGTCATCCATGAGCATCCTCTGTTTATCGATGATCTTCAGAAATTAATTTGGGACACTGTCGATCAGGCCCAGTATAATAAGGTTAAAGACTGGACCTTTTCCGATCTTAAAGAGTATCTCCTCACCAAATCCGAAGCAGAAATTAAGGCTATTATGTTTGGCCTTGACAGTGATGTCGTCGGTTGCGTTACGAAAATCATGAGCAACCCCGAGCTGTGTGTTATCGGGCAGAAGGTTTTTAACCCGCTTCCGGGAAGCAACCTTGGGGCTAAAGGTTACATGAGCGCGCGGATTCAGCCAAATTCTCCTACTGATGATCCTGAAGATATTGTCTGGCAGATTTTTGATGCTTGGTGTTATGCAACCGGAGATCTGGTTGTTGGATGCAACCCGGTTTCTGACTCAGTCAAGAATATACTCGCGATCCAGGAAGCCATGAGAGATGTTGTGGTTACCTTCGGGTTGGATCAAGTCATTCCGTGGTGTGTGCTTGCTCACATTGATAAACAGTACGCCTGTGAGAAAGAGGCTCCGGGTTCGACGACGTTCTGGTTTCAAAGTCTGGCCGGGTGTGATACTGCCAATGCGGTATTTGATTCGGGCATTGAGAAAATGATGGACTACGCCAAGATGCGGACGGATGGAAAATTTGGGCTTTACCACGAAACCGGTCAGGGGGCTGACTACACCAATGGCGAAGGACATGGGTTTGACATGGTCATTCATGAATCCCGTAAATATGGGTATTCAAAGGCATTACGGCTGAAAGTAGCAGAGGTTCAAGGAAAGAAAGATATCTTGGGAGCCTGGTGCCATACCAATGATGTGGCTGGGTTTATCGGACCGGAAATTTTTAAAACGCGAGAGCAGTTAGTAAGATGCTGTTTAGAAGATATCGTCATGGGAAAACTTCAAGGAGTTTGCCTCGGCCTCGATATCTGCTCAACGCTCCATATGCCGGTCAGCCTGGATGATCTGGACTGGTGCTTAGATAATATTATGCCGGGGAACCCCGCCTACCTGATGTCTCTTCCCACGAAAAATGATCCCATGCTGAGCTATTTGACCACTGGTTATCAGGATCACGTCCGCTGTCGGGCTAAATTTAACTACAAAGTTAACGATGCCATGTGGGATTTTTTCAAAAAAATTAAGATTGTGGACGCGAATGATAAATATACTAAGCATTTTGGCGATCCCATCTGGGTTTATTACCAGTATTGCCTGGCAAAGGGCGACAAGCGCTCAAAAAAAGAAATCTATGAAGCCGGTGAAGCCGCGATAAAGAGAATCGAAGGCCGGGGTGTTCCTATCGCCCGTGGCCATGGCGAAAACCCCTGGGATATGGACCCGGAACTTGACAAGAGGATCCATGCCCTTTATGATGATGCCAAGATTTCCCTGTGGACTGAGTGGTCACCAGAAGCAATTGAAGCTATTCCCAATGCAATGGTCATTACCACCCAATCCCACGACCGCGAGCAGTTTATCGACCTTCCCTCCACCGGTGAAGTATTGAGCGAGTCGACGGTTGCTTCCCTGGAAAAGCTGAGAAATTCTTGGGCTGGCAAAGAACCGGATGTCCAGATTGCGATTTCCGATGGTCTGAATACCAAAGCCCTTATGGATGAAGGTCATCTCGGACCATTTTTACAAACAGTACGGAAAGAGTTGAAAAATGCCGGGTTTACTGTCAGCGAAAAGAACTTAGTGGTTAAAAACGGACGAGTCCGGGCTGGATATGCCATCGGCGACGTCCTTTTCGGGAAAGCTGATCCCAAGAAGCCAAAGGCTATCCTGCACATCATCGGTGAAAGACCCGGTAGCGGCCACCACATGTTCTCATGTTATATTTCCGCACCCAAGGCAAAGGTATGGGCGGAGAAAAAGGTGAATCACGATATCACCCGGGTAGTCTGCGGAATTGCCAACACTGCTTATGATCCTGCTAAAGCGGCTAAAGAGACTGTAGACATTGTCAAGGATATGACCAAGATGTAAGAAGTAGTAATGATTACTCCTTCGTTGGTTCAAAGACTATAATTTATCACCAAAAGGACACGAATTCCTTCGCGTCCTTTTGGTTTTTTTTTTTGAGAAAGAGGCGTTTTACGGTAGGTTATCTATTCGCTTTCTTAGGGTTTTTGCCAGATGAATGATGATAAACCACAAACTGAATATGAACATATAACCCCACCACTACCTCAGAAAATAAAGCTGTATCTATCCGCTCTGTTTAATGTCCCGTTTTACCGCTACGGAGAAATCGGGAATATCTTTTATAACATTGGCAAGAACATTCTTGACGGGGTTATTTTGTTTACTATGTTTTCGATGGCTGAAAAGGAGCTCAAGGTAGCCGCTTTTTTGGGGGTTATGGTAAAATATGCGTATCCCGGCATTTCCCTGATCAGCAGCAACTTCATATCAGGCTGGATTGACCGCCTTGAGTCAATTGAGGAGCTAAAAAATCAGATTTCCAAGCTGATCAAGGCTCAGGTTGGTGTTGGTCTTGGCCAGTCTCTGGGAGCTGTCTTTCTTCTTTTATGCTTTCCTCCTGTTTTTAAATACTTTTTTTATGGAATTGCTTATAAACCCCACATAATGGTTGTTCTCTATTTTTTACATCATGTCTGTGATGGCTCAGGACAAATCGTAGAAGGACGGACCTGGTTCAAAATCATCGAAATTAAGATCAGAAACTGTGATAAAATAGAACTTTCCAAAAACTTTTGGGTTATATATATACTTTCTACAAATTTTCAGTTGGTTTTAGGACAGTTGTTTTTATGGAGTTCATTAGCTATTACTGCTGTTTATTCATCCAACCTTACCGCATCGGTCATGAACATAGTAGTCTGTTTTGGTATGGTTAGTGTTCTGATTTCTAAATTTATTCTGCCGGTGTGTTATAAACTCAAGTTATGTTCTTGAGACGATATTTTTACTTTATTTGATATGCTACAAATAGACAGTCTTAATTTTTCGATCGGTGAGAAGAAAATACTACATGATGTTACGCTCCAGTTTGATGCCTGCAAGATTCACGGCATCATTGGTCCGAACGGTTCGGGCAAGTCAACTTTGCTCAAAAACATATGCAGAATCTGGGAGCCTCAATCCGGTAGGGTTTTCGTTAATGATCAGGACTACAAATCCATTTCCAGAAAAGACCTGAGCAGATTGATAACCTTGGTTCCTCAAAATACGAATA
>Ga0272441_10006830_pt1 | contig 18869 bp, 15 predicted proteins | sample SSMProp6N_FD_193582 | JGI IMG/M metagenome (GOLD analysis project Ga0272441, IMG submission 193582) | Marine sediment archaeal communities from Little Sippewissett salt marsh, Falmouth, MA, United States - SSM-Prop-6N | ecosystem: Environmental > Aquatic > Marine > Wetlands > Sediment ... | reverse complement strand
CGGCAGCCCCATGGCCAGTCCCGGCAGGGCGAGTTGCGCCGCAAGCGCGACCAGGCGCGGCGCGCCCAGTACGGCCCGCGGCAGCAGCCACCGGAACAGGAACGCGGGTGCGGGATTGCCCATAGCCACGGCTGCGTCGCAGACGGCCAAGCCCGCGGCCAGAACCGAGAGCCCAAGAAGAACCCACACGACGATGCGCTTGCGAGGTGCGGCTTCGGTCATCGTTCTGTCTCCGCCGGAGTCCTGCTGGAGGCCGGGTGGTCGCGGCCGGCCGCACTGCGGCTCCAGACGGTGGCATCGTGAGAGGTGTGACGGCTATTCGCCAATGCGGCCCTCCTCTGAAAGCGTCTCAGAGCCGGCCGAGCTCCTGGCGCGCGCGCTCGGCGTTCCGGGTGTCCGGGTACTCCTCGACCAGGCGCCGCAGGTACTCGCGCGCCTTGTCCGGACGCCCGGCGCGCTTGTAGCTCATCGCGAGCGACCAGAGTCCGCGCGTGGCCTGCTCGACAGTGGAGACGACCGGAGTCGGCTTGGCCGTTGAGGTTGGCAACGGCGTGGTTTTTGACTCCACGGCCGGCTCCGGTTCGCTTGCGGGTCTGGCTTTGACCGGCGGCACGGCCGCCGAGGTGCTCAGGGACGCGGTCTCCTCGGCCGCGTAAACGAGGTCAACCTTGACCACGCGCGCGAGGGTCTTGTCCACGACGTAGAGCGCCGTCTCCGAGGCCGCGACGAACCCGGGGAAAGCGAAGCGCACGTCCGAGCCCTGCATCTTCACGCTCGCGGCGCCGTACCGGCCGATGCGCAGGATCGGGTTTCCATCCGGCCCCAGGACGAGCACGGCCTGGCGGTGGACCTGCGGCACAAAGGTCCGGCCGTAGGCGTCCACGCCGATGCGGCTCTGCGGGCAGATACAGGTCCGGAGCGAGGTGGTGACGAGGCTCAGGCCCGTGTACGTCCACTGCTCGCCCTCGATGTGAAACCGCTTCAGGTTGCTGGGATTGCCCCAATGCCAGTGCGTGGGTTCGCCCGCGTCGGTGACCTTCACGCCCTCGGGCGCAAGCTTGATAACCGAGCCGATCGAGTTCTGGTAGAAGGACGCCTTCGTATCCTTGACCCGCATCCGGTCGCTGAACGGGGGGAGGCCCGAGCTGCCGACGAGGTCCTCGGGATACAGTTTGCCCACGGGCCGGAACATGGTGCCGATATAGATGTTCCCGTGGCGGTCGGCACCCACGCCCAGACCGCCGCCGGAGATGTGGAAGCGCCAGCCCACGTCCTGCGTTTCCTTGCCGTTCTCGTCGAGCGCCCGGATCACCCCCGCCTTGCCGGGGAACTCGTACTTGCGCAGTGGCTTGGGGTTCCCCTCGCTGTCGAAGACGAAAAGCCCCGGGCCGATTCGCCCCACGGAGCTGAGGTCCGGCGAGCGCCGCTGCTCGCACAGCATGTACAGGTCCCCGTTCGGGGAGAAGCCCATGCCGTCCCCGAAGCTCTTGGCCGACGCGTCACTGGGTAGGAGCACCTCGCCGTCGGGCCCGGCGAACTTCGCCTTGAGAGGCACGGGTTTGCGGTCCCGATCCATTCGCTTGAGAAAGTGGACCCCCCAGAAGCTGATGTCCTGGCTCTTCTTCGAGGTCATGTATCGCACGTAGAGCAGGCCGTTCTCGGGCGAGACCGCGAGCTCGTGGCAGTTCACCTTGAATTCCGGGTCCCACTTGCCGGTCTTGCCATCGAGGCGGCGCCAGGGGCTGTTCATGCAAACCGCTCCGCCCGAGATGTAGACCTCGTCCCGAAGGGGGTCCACCGCGATCTGGTACCGCAGGCCGTGTCGGTCCTGCTTGCGGCCGACGCTTGGCTTGACGATGCCGCAGTGCGCCTTGGGAACGAGCACGGTCTCGCCGTCCGGCGTCTTGAGCTTGGGCCAAGCCTTCTCTTCCTCTGGCGTCAGACTACCGATGTCAGAGAGATGTCCCTTCTTGCCCATCAGCGGCGCGGTCCAGACGAACTCGGCCTTCAGGCCCAACGAGACGCGCACCTTGCACCCGGCCGGCGCGGGCGCGCCCAGATCGGTCTTCCCGTCCCAGGCGAGTTTCTGGCGCAGGCCTTTCCCGAAGGGCGGCTGTGCCTTCTCGCCGAGCATCCCGGCGGCGTAGTGGCAGACGATCTTTCCGTCCGGGCCGAGGATGCTTACCGTCGCATCCGTGGGCGCGCTCGCCGCAAAGGTGATCTCGTAGCCGTCGCCGGCCTTGCGAAACGCCGGCTTCTCGGCGAACGAGACCTCCGCGCCAAGCGCCGCGCCAGCCGCGAGAACCAGGATACCCGCTGCCAGCGCCTGTGCATTCCGGTTCATGTCTTCCTCCTCATCTCCGTCCTCTTCGCGGGCTCTACTTGAAGACCCGCGAGCGCCGTGCGAAGCGGCGCGTGGCACCGCCGGCGTAGTGGATCGTACCGTAGACGGCCACCCGGCACGGCCCGCGCAGGGCCGCGTCCACCTCGAACTCGGCGCTCTCCGTGACGGTCGCCGCCGGCAGGCGCACGAGTTCGCGGCCGGCCGGCGACTCGACGACCGGCTCAATCTCCACGCGCGCGACTTCACCCGCGCCGGCCACCTGCAGCCAGCAGCGCACGCGGCCCGTGAGCCGCCTCGCCTCGACCTTCAACTCGAAGGCGATGCGCGGCGAGGTGTGGTTCGTGTAGGTTTCGCCCTTGGTCGCGGCGCGCGACAGGACCGGCAACGCGCGCGCGACCGGGCCGTCCGGCCCGCCGTAATGGAACAGGCCGAACCCGTCGGCGCCGGCCTCGCGCATCGCCTCGATGCGTGCGGCCATCGCGTTCGGACTGCGCAGCGCGTCCTTCGGCGCGACGAGCGGGTACAGCGGCGCGCGGTCGGCCAGGAGCTTGGCGTGGCGACTCACGGCCGTGCGGAGCTCGCCCTCGCTCGGCGGATAATCGGGCGGGCAGACGAAGTCCAGATAGCCGGCGCGGACCCACGCCGGCCAGTCCTGGCCGACGTGCAGGGCCGCGTACTTCTCGTGCCGGAAGACCTGAGCCGAGATCTTAACCTCCGGGCTGGCGGCGCGCACGCGCTCGGCCACCTGCCGCATCACGTTCGTGATGAGCGGCTCGCGGATGCGGAGGAACTTCAGGTAGTACCGGCCGCCCTTTTCGACGTCCTCGGGCCAGCGCACGTCCTTCAGCCCCGTCTCGTCGAGGAAGTACTTGCGGCAGTTCTCGCAGAAGCAGGCGTTGTTCGTGTGCGGAAAGCGCATGTCGCCCAGGTGCAGGCCGTCGATGTCGTAACGCTTGGCCAGCTCCTCGGCGGCCGCGGCCGCGAGCTCCACGTTGGCCGGATGCAGCGGGCACAGCGCGGCCGGGCCGGGCTTGCCCTCCCAGTAGTAGATCGTCGAGTCGGACCGCAACATCAGGCGGCCGGCCTCGAGGAGGGCGATCTCATTCTCCCGGTGCACGCCGCTGAAGCTCGTGCGCCAGGCGTGGAACTCCAGGCCCTGCCGGTGGCAGGCCTCGACCGCATGCGCCACCCAGTCCGTGCCGGTCTTCTGGTAGAGCTCGCTCGTGTCGGGCAGCACGTCACTGGGGTAGTGGCCGAAGGTGGCGTCCGAGACGTTGAGGAAGACCGCGTTGAGGCCGGCCTCCCTGAGCCGGGCGAGCTCCGCGTCCCAGTCCTCGAAGTGTCCGGGCGAGTGGACCCACACGCCGCGCAGCTCGCCCTCGCGCGCGGGCGGCGTCGAGTCGCTGAAGAAGCCCTTCGAGACCATGACGGTGCCCGCGAGTGCGCTCGCGGCGACGAGGGCGGTGATCACCTTCGTCGCGAGCCCGGCCTTGACCGCAGCCGCAGCCCCACCGGCCAGCGCCGCGCCTGCCCCGGCCGCGCCGGCGGGCGAGATGGTCTGCGGCAACTGCGAGAGCGCCTGTAGCAGACTTCCCGGAGCAGCGGGCGCGGGCGCGGACTGCAGCGCCGTCACGGCCGCGGGTAGGCCGAGCGCGGCGAAGCCGCTCGCGGCCAGATCGCGCCGAAGGCGCGTCAGGCCCTCGTCCACGCGCCGCGTGATGGTGCGCTCGGTGACGCCAAGCGTCCGGGCGACCTCCCGGGCCGGCACGTTCTCGACACACCGGAGCACCACCGCGGCGCGCAGTTGCTCCGGAAGCCTGTGCAGCGCGGTCTGGGCCGCCGCAGCCGTCTCATCGAGTTCGAGCTTGGCCACTTGGTCTCCCTTCCCTCCGGGACCACGCCGCTCCACGGAGCGGTGCTCCCGGAGAACCCGCCGCCGCGAGGCGCGCCTGGCCGTGATCGCGGCGTTGACCACGATGATCGCGAGCCAGTTGCGGAAGCTCTGCGCCCGCTCGAAACGGTCGGCCCGGCGCATGGCCGTGGCAAAGGCCTCGCTGACGGCGTCCTCCGCGTCCTCGGGCCGTCTGCACGCCCGGAGCGCCACGCGGTAGGCATGGTCCGCGCAGCGGCGGAAGAGCTCGGCAATGGCCCTTCTGTCCCCGGTGTCGCGCCAGGCGATGAAAAGCTCTTCGTCGGACCGAACCTGCTCTGCCATGTCTCCTCCACTCTCATTATAGCCGCCGGGGCCGGGCACCCGACACGGATTATCCGGCCTTTTCCGGCCCCCGCAAGGGGCACCGAAATAATCCCCGATCCGCCGGATTTTCTGTCGGGTCCGCGGGCCCGGCGGCCTTACAGATATGGATGGAAAAGAGCGGCCCCAATTCGGCGGAGACTCCCGAAGGAGGAGAACCATGGCCACGAGTACGGACCTGAACGCGGCGATCGACGAGGTGCAGGGGTCACTCCTCGAAGGAGGGGCAACGGTGACCGGCACGGGCGAGGAGGGAATCGCCGACGCGGCCGGGCTCGGCCTGGCGCTCCAGGAGCGCATGGGATCGCTCCCCTGGTGGATGATCTCCATCATCGTGCATACGGTCCTCGTCTTCCTCTTCGTGACGTTCTTCACCGCGGCGGAGATGCTGAGCAAGGCGAATGATGTCTTCATCACGAGCGAGTTCGAGGAACCGAAGGAAGAAGAGGTCGACATGGAGAAGCCGCGCGATCTCTTCAAGAACCTCGTGGACGCGCCGGCCGAGGCCCCGATCGAGCAGCCGATTCTCGCCGAGGACGATCCGGACGCTGATATCTCGGACCACTTCGAGACGGATAACGACATGGACACCGCCACCGCGCGCGGCGACCAGAACGCGTTCAGCACCGTGCCGCTCGGCGGCACGGGCGTCGTCGGAACGATCGGCGTGGGCGGTGGGGGGCCCGCGGGCGTGTTCGGCTTTCGCAACGGCGGCGGCCGCCGCAAGTGCGTGATGCGCTACGGCGGGAGCAAAGCCTCGGAGAGCGCGGTCGAGGCCGCGCTCAAGTGGCTCGCCGACCACCAGGAAGAGGACGGCCACTGGGACTGCAAGAAGCACGGTGGGACGAGCAAGGGTAGCGACGTAGCCATGACCGGACTGGCGGTCCTGGCCTTCCTGGGCGCGGGTTACACTCCGGCGACCCCGAGCAAGTACCAGGAGAAGGTCGAGAAGGCGGTGGCTTGGCTCCAGACCCAGCAGCAACCGGCGGAGAAAAATAAGTATGCGGGGCGCTTCAGCCGGGCATACTCGGCGGGCAAATGGGCGGGCCAGACCTCGATTTACAATCATTCCATCGCCGCGCTGGCCATGGCCGAGGCGTACGGCATGACCAGGGACGAGAAGATCGGCGAGTCCGCGCAGCGGGCGGTCGATTACTCCGTGAATGTTCACCAGAAGCCCTACTCAGGCTGGCGTTATGGTCCAAAGTCGGAGGGGGACATGTCGGTCTCGGGATGGTTCATCATGCAGCTCAAGAGCGCAAAGGTCGCTGGACTGATCGTGGACGGCCGTGCGTTCCAGGGCGCCACAAATTTCACCGACAGCGTGACGAACCTGGATACCGGTCACGCGGGATACCGCGGGCGGCCGGCGGGAGCGAGTCACCCGCGGCGCACTTCGATGAGCTTTGTGGCGCGCCTGTTCATGGGCGCGGACCCGAAGAACGACGATGTGGTCGGAAAGCAGGCCGACATCCTGGTCGCGAACAAGCCCGCAGCGTTCCAGAGCAAGAACCAGTCCACCGACTTCTACTACTGGTACTACGCCACGCTGGGCATGTTCCAGGTCGGGGGCGACCGGTGGAAGGAGTGGAACGAGGTCATGCGCGAGCGGCTCGTCAAGAGCCAGTGCACGGCCGCGGACGGCGACGACAACGGTTCGTGGAACTACGCCGGCCAGGTCTGCGCCAGGGGTGGAGGCCGGGTCTTCACGACTGCGGTCGGCGCGCTGTGCCTGGAGGTCTACTACCGCTACCTGCCGATTCACGCGAACTAGTCTCCACGGGAGGAGTGCACCGGTGAAGAGGTCCGTTTCCATCCTGGGTCCGGACGCCGCGGCCGAGCAGGCCTGGCGGCTTTGCCCGGGTGTCGAGCGGTGCGCGCCCGGGGAGGCCGAACTCGTGCACCTGAGTCTCCCGCACCCCGAACGCGAGAAGGTGGCCGCGCGACTCGCGTCCGAGGGCCGCGGCGTGCTCTGCCGGCCGCCCATCGCGCGTACGCCCGAGGCAATCCTGCGCCTAGCCGCGCCCGGCGCGCGCGTGCAGCCGTTCTACCCGGCGCGCTTCAGCCCGCGTTACCGCGAGATTCGGTCCTACGTCGCCCGCGGCTACGTGGGCGAGCCGTGCATTCTTCGCCTGACGTGGATCTTCCCGCGCGAGCACGGTGGACCGTTCGTCGGATTGCCGGCCGGGGAGGTGGACCTCCTCGACGACCTCGTGCTCCAGCAGATCGACTTGGCGCGGTGGATCGTCGCCGACCGCGTCGAGAGCGCCAAGGCCCAGACCGCCTCGGTCCGCGCCGGCCGGGACCTGGCGCAGGTCGTCCTGCGCTTCGCCTGCGGCGCGCTCGCGTTCCTGGAATGCAGCCTCGCGGCCGACCCGGCAGCGGAGGCGGCATGGCTGGACCTCAAGGGCACGAAGGGCATCGTCACCGACCGCCGGCTGGACGGCTTCGAGCCGGTCGCGGCCGTGTACGGGAGTGCCCGCGGACGGCCGGTGCGCCTGGCGCCCGAGCACCCGGACTGGCCGGCCGGATCGGGCAGGAGCGTCGGGTTTTTCTTCCACGTGCTGGACTTCTGCGGCGTGGCGCACGCCGAGCGTCGCTCCGAGCCGGCCACCGGAGCCGACGACGCGGCGAACCTGCGCGTGCTCGAGGCCGTGAAGGCGTCGCTCGCCTCGGACCGAAGCGAGGAGGTGGCCGCGTGAGGCGCTTCCGCGTCGCGTTCAGCTCGCTTGCACACGGCCACGCGCGCATGTACCTCAAGGTGCTGCCGCTGCTGGAGGGCGTCGAGGTCGTGGCCCTCGCGGACGAGCGGCCCGACGTGCTCGCCCGCACGGCCAAGTCGCACGACGTGAAGCACACCTACACCGACTACCGCCGGATGCTCGCCGAGCATCCGGGCCTGGACCTCGTGATCGCGGCCTCCGAGAACGCCCGCCACCTGGAGCACGCGCGCGCCATCGCGGCCAGCGGCGCGAACGTGATGGGCATGAAGGTCCTGTCCATGGACCTCTCCGAGATATCCGCGATGGAGCGCGCCTGCCGCGAGGCGGGCGTGCACCTCTTCGTCGAGCTCGAGCTGCGGCACAACGCCGCCGCGCGTGCCGCCAAGCGGCTCATCGACGACGGCGCGGTCGGCGAGGTGCGCGCGCTCACGGCGACGAACCTGACGCTCTGCCCCACCGTGGCCTGGCACGTGGATCCGCGACTCTCCTACGGCCGCGAGGTACCGCTGCATCCCGGCGCGCGCCGCTGCCGCGGCGGATGCATCACCGACCACCCGCACATCTTCGACCTGGCGCGCTGGTTCACCGGCGGCGAGTTTCGCTCGGTCTGGGCCGCGCCCGTCGCGGGCGCGCGGCCGGGGCTGCACGTCGAGGAGAACGCGATCGTCCTCGCCGAGATGACCACCGGCGCGCGCGTGAGCCTGGACCCGTCCTTCTCGCGCACCGAGGAGCTCCAGCCGGCCGGCCGCGACATCATGGACAAGCTCAAGTGGCCCAAAGCGGTTGACGTCTCGGTCGAGGTCCACGGCAGCGAGGGCACGCTGCTCGTGGACACCTTCTCGCCGAACATCTACCTGCACGCCGAGCCGTATCCGTATCTCGTCCGGTACGCCATGTACGAGGAGTGGGCGGGCCTGCTCGAGAACGTGCTGGCCGTCCTGGACGGCCGCGAGGAGCCGCGCGTAACGCCCGAGGACGACCGCCGAGCGGTCAAGGCGATGGGAGCGGCTTACGAATCGATCGCAACGGGTGAGACGATCCGCCTGGAGGAGGAGGTCGCCGCATGAGTGTGAAGGAGACCGGCGTCAGCTACTACGGCCTGAACGATCCAGAGCGCGCCAGGGCCGACTTCGAGGAGATGATCGCGCACCACTGCAACGCGGTGGTGCTCGCGGTCACCGAGTTCGACATGGACTTCTGGTATCCGAGCGTCGTGCGCATCGCCGCGCTCGCGCGCGAGATGGGGCTGGCGGTCCACCTCGATCCCTGGGGCATTGGCAAGTTCTTCGGGGGCGAGCAGGTCTCGCTCTTCCTCCAGAACCACGCCGACGCACGCCAGGTGACCGCGCTCACGGGCGAGAGCGTCCCGGCCGCCTGCGTCACGACCCGGGCGTTCCGCGAGTACTTCTTCGACTTCGTCGAGCGCCTCGCGCGCGACACCGAGGCCGACGGCTTCTTCTGGGACGAGCCGCACTACCAACTCCCGCGCTACGGCACGACCGTGCCGACCCTGACCGGCGCGGGCGTGGACTGGACCTGCCGCTGCCCGGTCTGCCAGGCCGCTTTCCAGGCCGAGTACGGGACAGAGATGCCCAAGCTCCTCACGCCCGAGGTGGTCCGCTTCCGGCAGGACCGCGCGCTGGGGCTACTCGTCGAGGCGGCCGAGCGCGTCAAGGCGATCCGTCCCGGCGTCAAGGTCACGCTCTGCGTGCACGCCACCAAAGACGGGTACTACGCGGCCGAGCGCCGCGGCTACAGCGACTGGGACCGCATCGGCCGCGAGAAGGCCTTCGACGTCTTCTCGACGACCATCGTCGCGTGGGACCGGCCGTGGTCGGATTTCGTCGAGGTCACCGAGCGAACCATGCTCATGGCCCGCAAGTACGGCAAGGAGGCGCAGCGCTGGGTGATGACCTACCACAGGAGCCCGCAGGACCTCGGCGACGTCGGCCGTGCGGTGCGGCTGTACGCCGAAGCAGGCGTGGATTCGATCTTCGCGTGGACCTACCGCGGCGGCAGGGGCACGACGCTCGAGGCGCCCAAGGCCAACGCGGTCTGGGAGGCCCTCGGCCAGGCCTACGCCAAGGTGCGCGAACGCTAGACGGAGGGAAACCGATGGCGACGGACCGGAACTACGGCCAGGAGTACCTGGAGCACATCACGGGCTACCTCGAGCGCGTGGAGGGGACCGAGGCGAAGAACGTCGTCGCCGCGGCCAAGCTCATGGCCGGGGCGATCGCCGAGGACCGGCTGATTCACGTCTATGGCGGGGGCGGACATACCTGCCTCGTGATGGCCGAGCTTTTCTTCCGCGCCGGGGGGCTGGCGTGCGTGAACCCCATCATGGACACGGCGATCAGTCCCTTCAACCAGGCGCTCAAGTACCTCCAGATCGAGCGCACGGTCAATTACGGCCGCAGCGTCGTGCGGTACTACGACATCAAGGCCGGAGATGTCTTCGTGCTCTTCCACAACATCGGCGTGAACGCGGCGACCATCGACGCGGCAATGGAGGCGAAGGAGCGCGGGGCGAAGCTGATCGCGGTCTCCTCCCGTCACTGGCAGGAGGAGCTGCCGCCCGATCACCCCATCCGGCACCCGAACGGGACGAACCTCTTCGACCTGGCGGACGTGTGCATCGACGATCACAACCCGGTCGGCGACGCGACCTTCACGGTCGACGGCTTCGCGACGCCCATCGCGCCGCCGTCGAATCTCGTGGACTTCTACATCGCGCACCGGCTCGAGATCGAGACGGTCCGCGAGCTCGTGGGCATGGGCGTGGAGCCGCCGGTCTGGCGCAGCGCCAACGCGCCGGGCGGCGACGAGTTCAACGCCAAGTACGTCGCCCGTTACAGCCCGCGGGTCAAGAACCTGTGAGGGACGCATGACTGCCACCTTCCGCGGCTTCCAGCGGCCCGGCGGCGCCTTTGGCGCGCGCAATCACGTGGCGATCCTGCCTTCGGTGGGCTGCGCGGTCGAGGTGGCCGACCGCATCGCGCGCGCGGTCGAGGGCACCCAGGCTGTGCTGCACCATCAGGGCTGCTGCCAGATGCCCCCGGATCTCGCGCGTGTGACCGACGCCCTCGTCGGCCTCGGCCGCAATCCCAACGTGGGCGCCGTGCTCGTGGTCTCGCTCGGGTGCGAGGGCGTGGACGCGCGGGCCGTCGCCGCACGGGTCCGCGAGAGCGGAAAGGCCGTCGATCTCATCTCGATCCAGGAACTCGGCGGCACGCTCGCCGCGGTCGGGGCCGGGACGAAAATCGCCACGTGCCTCGCGCGCGCGGCCGCGGACGCGGCGCGCGAGCGCGCGCCCCTTGCCACGCTCACGGTGGGCGTGAAGTGCGGCGGCTCGGACGCCACGAGCGGGCTGGCCTCGAACCCGGTCGTGGGCCGCGCGCTCGACCGGCTCGTGGACGCCGGCGGCACGGCCGTCTTCGGCGAGACGACCGAGTTCATCGGCGCCGAGGACGTGCTCGCCTCGCGGTGCGCCACGCGCGAGGCAGCTTCGAGCCTGCTCTCCGCAGTGCGCGACTGCGAGGCGCGCGTGAACGCGTTGGGCGTGGACATGCGCGGGGGCCAGCCCACGCCCGGCAATATCGCCGGCGGACTGACCACCATCGAGGAGAAGTCCCTGGGCGCCATCGTCAAGAGCGGCGCGCGGCCCATTCAGGGAATGCTCGAGTACGGGCAGGCGCCGCCGGGGCGCGGTCTCTGGGCGATGGATACGCCCGGCCGCGAGATCGAAGTGCTCGCCGGCCTCGCGGCCGCGGGCGCGCAGGTGATCCTCTTCTCGACCGGCCGCGGCGTTCCCCAGGGGTTCCCGCTCGTGCCCGTGCTCAAGGTTTGCGGCAACGCCGCGACCTGCCGCCACATGGCGGGCGAGGTGGACTTTGACGCCAGCGGCGTGCTCGCCGGTACGCACGCGGTGGAGGCGCTCGGCGACGCGCTCTTCGAGGGCGTCGTCGCCGTCGCCTCGGGCGAGGCGACGAAGAGCGAAGCGATCGGCTACACCAACCCCGTGGACTTTTACGTTCGCGGGCCGGTGATCTAAAGCGTAGAGAAGGAGAATCGCACATGTCCGATATTCCGCGCCCAGAGTTCTGCAGCGAAAGCGCCTACGGACAGGATCCAAAGCCCGAGATCTTGCGAGCTCTTCTGGCCGAACTGCCGCTGGAAAGGCGCCTGCCCGTGGCGCTCGTCCACGAAATCGGTCTCTCGAGGGAGGAGAGTGCGGAGGTGCTGGAACTCGCGCCCGAGACGCTCGACCGATTCGTGCGGAAGGGGCTCCAAGAGTTCTGCCGCTTCCTGGCCCGCCGGGGATGGGAGCGGCTGCCGCACGAGGTGGCCTCGGCGCTGAGACGGCTCCCGGCGCCGCCCATACCGGAAGGCCTCGTGAGACGGGTGCAGGCTATCACCGCCGGTGAGGCGGCGCGGATCGGGGCGGAGTTTTCCCGTATCGCGGAGACGAACGGACGCGAGGAAGAGACCGAGAAAGGCGAGGGCTGAGACATGAAGATGCTCATCGGTGGCGAATGGATCGACAAGACTGAGACGATGGAGGTTCGCAGTCCCTACGACGGCGCGCTCGTGGGCACCGTGCCGCGTGCGGACGAAGCCGACGTGGACGCGGCCGTGGCGAGCGCCAAGCGCGGCGCTAAGGCAATGCGTGCGCTGACCGCAAACGAACGGTCGCAAATCCTGAAGCGGGCTTCGGAACTCATCGCCAAGAACACCGAGCGTATGGGGGATTGCAACGCCCGCGAGGTGGGCAAAGTCGGCGGCCAAGGCGAACCCGGCGCCGCAGTGGCGGTCTTCGACCTTGCGGCCGGCGAGGCCAGGCAAATCCACGGCGAGACGATTCCCTTCGACGCCGAGGGCGTCACCGGGCGTGTCGGGTACTACACCCGCGTTCCCGTCGGTGTCATCGCCTCGGTCACTCCGTTCAACTATCCCCTGTACCTGGCGAGTCTCAAGCTCGCGCCAGCCTTTGCGGCCGGTAACGCGGTCGTGCTCAAGCCCGCGAGCCAGACGCCGCTGGGAACACTGGTGATGGCAGAGTGCATCCTCGAGGCCGGTCTGCCGCCGGAGGCACTCAGCGTCATCACCGGGCCGGGCGGGACAATAGGCCCGCGCCTGGTCTCGCACCCGGACGTCCGAATGGTAACGTTTACCGGAAGTGCCGAGGTAGGCAAGGAAATCACACGTCAGGCCGGACTGAAGAAAATGTCAATGGAACTGGGCGCCAACTGCCCGGCCATTATCATGGCCGACGGAGATGTGGACGCGGCCGTTGAACGCATGGTCGACGGCGGATATTCCGTGGCGGGGCAGGTTTGCATCGCTGTCCAGCGCATCATCGTGGAAAAAAGCGTGTACGACGAATTCATCGAGAAGTTCGTCCCGAAGGTCAAGGCTCTGGTGGTAGGCGACCCGCTCGATTCGAATACGACGCTGGGGCCTATGATCTCCGAGTCGGCCGCGGAACGCGCGGAATCTTGGATCAACGCGGCCGTTGCGCAGGGAGCCAAAGCCCTGCTGCCCGTCACGCGCAAGGGGAGCCTGCTGTGGCCCAACATCCTCGTGGACGTGACGCCCGGGATGAAGGTCTTCAGCGAGGAGGCCTTCGCACCCTTTGTCACGGTATCGGCCGTCAAGGACCTCGGCGAGGCCATCGCATTGGCAAATTGCTCGCGGTACGGTCTGCAGGCCGGAATCTACACGCGGGATATCTCGGCGGCCTTCCGCGCTGTTGAGGAGCTCGAGGTCGGCGGCGTTATCGTAAACGATATCCCGAAGTGGCGAACGAGCGGAATGCCCTACGGCGGGATGAAGGACAGCGGCATCGGCCGCGAGGGCGTGCCCTTCTCGGTCGAGGAGATGACCGAGCTGAAGGTCGCCTGCTTCGCGGTCTAGGAGGGACACCCATGCGTCAGGCGCTCGTGCTCTCGGACAAGGACAACGTGGCCACGGCGCTGGCCGACCTCGCGGCCAGCGCGACCGTCGAGGTCGAGGTCCAGGGAAACGCGCGGAGCGTCACGCTCCGTGCCGACGTGCCCTTCGGCCACAAGTTCGCGCTCGCGGCGCTCGCCGCGGGCGAGCCGGTCGTCAAGTACGGCTACCCCATCGGCCGGACCACCGCGCCCGTCGAGCCCGGCGATCACGTGCACGTGCACAACGTCGAGGGCCTGCGCGGCCGGGGCGACCTCGAATCGAAGAGGACCGGCTAGCATGGAATTCCTCGGCTACCGGCGGCCCGACGGCTCGGTCGGCATCCGCAACTGGGTGCTGCTGGTCCCCTTTCGTTACGAGCACCAGATCGCCGAGCGCATCGCCCGCACCGTGCGCGGCACGCGTGTCCTGGTGACGACCGGCTGTCTCGGGCGGCCGAAGCGCGACCGCGAGACCTTCGCGCGCGTGATCGGGGGGCTCGGCCGCAGCCCGAACGTCGCCGGGACCATCCTCATCGGCACGGCGCCCGAGACTGAGTACCCCGAGGTCGACTACCATCGTCTCGCCGCCGCCATTGCCGAGGGCGGCCGGTCGGTCGAGGTCCTCACCGTGGGCGACTGCGGGAGCGCCGCGGCCGCGGTCGAGCGCGGCACCGCTCTGGCGCGCCGGATGGTCGTCGAGGCCTCGCAGCAGCGGCGCGAGCCGTGCGGCCTTGGCGATTTGTGCCTCGGGGTCAAGTGCGGGGTCTCGGACGTCTCCAGCGGCGTGGCCGGCAACCCCACGGTCGGCCGCGCGTTCGACGCGGTCGTCGGCGCGGGCGGCACGGCGCTCTTCAGCGAGAACACCGAGATCATCGGCGCCGAGCACCTGCTCGCCGATCGCGCGGCCACGGGCGCGGTCGCCGATGCGATCCTCGACGTCGCATCGCGCACCGAAGCGCGCGCACGCTCCACGGGCGAGGACATCCGCGCCACCAACCCCATCCCCGCCAACATCGCCGCGGGCATCTCGACGCTCGCGGAGAAGTCCATCGGCGCGATCGCCAAGGGCGGGACCTCGCCTCTGAAGGGCGTCCTGCGCTATGGCGAGCGCCCGGAGGGGCGGGGCCTCTACTTCGTGGACGCGTGGATGAGCTCGTACTCGCTGCCGGCCGCCTACGCGGCCGCGGGCGCGCAGATGTGCCTGTACGTTATGGGCGGCGAGTCGCTGCCCACGGGCGTGGCCATGCCCACGGTCTCGAGCGGGGTTGTGATCCCCATGCTCTATCTCACGGGCAACCCGCGGACCTACGTCAAGATGAAAACCGAACTCGACTTCAATGCGAGTCCGGTGCTCGAGGGAACTGAATCGCTCGACGCAGCTGGCGAGCGGCTGCTAGGGTTCCTGGCCGAGGTCGCCTCCGGCGCATTGACGCGCACCGAGGCGCTGCGCCACACCGACCCGGTCGAGATCTACTTCGAGGGGCCCGTGTTCTAGGGGAGGGGTTGTGCCGGAGTTCGAGATCACGGTGAGCGGCAGAGCGCGGCGCGTGGCGCTGCCGGACCGGGTCGAGATTGAGGTCGGGCGCCCGCGTTGGCGCGAGCCGGTCCCGGACGCGCGCGAGGAGATCGCCCGCGCGGTCGGTTCCCCCATTGGCTGTCCGTCTCTGGTACAGATGGCCGCGGGCGCGAGACGCGTGGCGATCATCCTCACCGACATCACGCGAAAGCCGCCGGAGAGAGAGATTCTCGACGTTCTTTTCGCCGAACTCGCGCGTGTGGGCGTGACGAAGGAACGGATCGCGCTCGTCGTGGCCACGGGCATGCACCGCCCCAACACGGCCGACGAGATCCGCGGCATGTACGGGACGGACATCTATGCCCGCGTCGGCCGCATCGAGAACCACGATGCGCGCGACCCGGCTCGGCTTGTCGATCTCGGCCGCGCCGCCGACGGTCGCCCTATCGTGATGAACCGTACCGTGACCGAGGCGGACCTGGTCCTCTCCACGGGCGTGATCGAGGTGCACCTCTGGGCCGGCTGCAGCGGCGGCTCCAAGACGGCTGCCATCGGTGCGGCCGGGTTCGAGACGATTACGGGTCTGCACTCCTACCGCTTCGCCACCGCGCCCGGCGTCGCGCTCGGCCGCGTGGAGGGCAACCCCTTCCGCGACGCGCTCGATGAGATCGGCGAGCGCGCGGGCCTTGGATTCGTCGTGAACGCCATCCAGCGTGCCGACGGCCGGCTGGTGCGCGCGGTCGCCGGGCATCCGGTTGAGGCCTTTCGCGAGGGAGTGCATTTCGCGCGGGAGCAGTTCGAGATTCCGGTTCCCGGACCCTTCGATGCGATCGTGGCGGTCCCCGGCTATCCCAAGGACCGGAACCTCTACCAGGCCTCGCGCGCGGTGAACCCGGTCTTCTTCGGACCGCAGCCGGTCCTGCGCGAGGGCGGCGCGGTTATCGTGCCGGCGAGGTGCGGGGACGGGCTCGGCGACGAGGAGTTGTACGACCTCCTTGCGGGCGAGCGCACCCCGGCCGGCGCGGTGGCGCGCGTGGCGCGCGAGGACCTGCGGCCGGGCGGCCAGCTCGCCGGTTTCAAGCTCGCGCGTGCGCTGGCGCGCGGCCGGATCATCGTCACCGACTGCGACCTGCCCGGCGCGATGCTCGAGCGGATGCACCTGGGCTGGGCGCCGACCGTGGAGGCCGCGCTCGCGGCCGAGGTCGAGCACGGCGCGCAGCGCGTTTTAGTGCTCCCGGAGCCCATGGTCACGTTGCTGAAAATTTCGAGTCAGAGAGAAAGGACGCCGACGTGTGCGCAAAGCGACTCGACTTCCTGACGGTCGCCGGGGGCCGCATCGTGGACGAGGCCGGCCGGCCTGTGCACCTCTGCGGCGCGAACCTGGGCGCGTGGCTGATGTGGGAGGGGTATCTCTTCGGCATCCCGAACGTGGCCGAGTCGGTCCTACGGGAGGAACTGGCCGCGCGCTGCGGTCCGGAGCGGACCGAGGCCCTCTTCCGCGGGGTTCTCGATCACTTCGCGGGGCCGGAGGACTTCGCCCGCGCCCGCGCGCTCGGCATGAACGTCCTGCGCCTGCCCTTCCACCACCGCTGGGTCGAGCTCGACGGCGGCAAATGGATCGACCGCGCCGTGCGCTGGGCCGCGGAGGCGGGCGTGTACGTCATCCTCGACATGCACGCGGTGCCCGGCGGCCAGAACCCGTCCTGGCACGCCGACGCCGCCGGCGAGGCGGGCTTCTGGAAGAGCGAGGCGCACCAGGACGAGTTCGTGCGCCTCTGGCGCGTGCTCGCCGAGCGCTACGCGCTCGAGAGCGCCGTGGCCGGCTACGACGTCATGAACGAGCCCATCCTCTCGGACACCGAGCTGCCCCGGATGGACCGCGTCTACCGCCGCGCGGTCGAGGCGATCCGCGAGAGTGACCCGCGGCACGTCATTATTCTTGAGGAGGACCAGGGCCGGAAGAACTTCGACAACCTCTCGGGCGAGTGCGGGCCCAACGTCTGCTACTCCTACCACACGTATACTCAGCCGGAGGGAACGGTCGAGCGGCGTGCCGCCTATCGGGCCGTCATCCGGGAGCACGGCGTCCCCCTCTACTGCGGCGAGCACGACATCTGGGCGCTCCTTGACGAGTTCCGCGCGGAGTGCGTCCACTGGACGTGGTGGCCCTACCTGCGCAGCAGCGCGGACACCTGGGGCCACCCGCTCGTCACCTGCGGCGGCGAGGCGTGGCGGCGGTTCGTGCTCGGGACCCGCTCGGGCCTAGCCCGCTATGCGGGCCGGATACGCTCGCTCATCGACGCGGCCGAGCTTCCCGGGAGCATCCGCGCGCAGGCAAACGCCGCGTTCGAGGAGCGCGGCGTCGAGATCGCTTACGACCGGACGCTCGGGCGCATCCTCTACAGCGATCCGGAGGTCGTATGGCGGCCGCTCATCGCGGGCGTCAACCACCTCTGGGCGCGCAGCTTCGCCGAGGCCGCGGCCGAAGTGCCCGAGCCCGAGCTCGCCGCGGCCGTGGCCTCGCTGGCCGGGCGCGAGGTCACCGAACACGGTCGGCGGCTGGCAGGTATACTCGGGGCGAGCGGCGTGAGGAGGCCGGGATGAAGAACAAGCTGCGCGTGGGTCTCGTCTGCACGACCTGGGAATCGTTCGACCGCGCGCTCGCCGCGCGCAACCTCGCGGCGACGCGCGCGCGCCTCGCCAGGCTCGACGCCGAGATCGTGGAGCTCCCCGCGCCGCTCGAGCGCGAGGAGCAGGCGCCCGCCGCCACCGAACGGCTCGCGCGCGCGGGCCTGGACGTGCTCGTCCTCCAGACCGGCACCTTTGCCTGGGGCGGGTTCGCCGCGTCGCTCGGCCGCACGCTGGACGTGCCCTTCCTGCTCTGGGCCCTGCCCGAGCCGGCGCGCAGGGGGCCGCTGAAGCTCAACTCGCTCTGCGGCCTGAACCTCGTCTCGAGCATCCTCCACCGCCTTGGGCGCTTCTACCGCTACGTCTACGGGGCGCCCGGCGACCGCGGGACGATGCGCGAGGTGAAGCGCTTCCTCCAGGCCGCGCGCGCGCTCAAGGCGCTCGCCTCGACGCGCATCGCACTCGTGGGGTACCGCGTGCCCGGATTCTACGGCTCGACCTTCGACGAGATGGGCCTGCGCCGGCGTTTCGGCGTGGAGGTCCGCTCCGTCGGCCTGCATGAGATCAAGGCGCAGGCCGACGCCGTGCGCGGAAAGGACCTGGCCGCCGCGCGCGTGCGGGTCAAGCGGCGGCTGGCCACGGGCCGCCTCAAGGCGACCGGGATCGACGCGGTCGCGCGCTTCTATGCCGGGTTCCGGCGCGCGATCGAGGAGCACGGCTGCGCTGCCGCCGCGGTCAAGTGCTGGCCCGGCGTGGGTGCGATGATGGGCGTGCGCGTGTGCGCCGCCTTGGGCCTCCTGACCGACGCGGGGCTCGTCGCCGGCTGCGAGGCCGACATGCTCGGCACGGTGACGATGCTCCTGCAGCGCGCGCTCACGGGAAGGACGCCTTTCCTCGTGGACCTCGTGGCCGCCGATCGCGCGCGGGACCTCGCCACCTTCTGGCACTGCGGCAATCTGCCGCCCTCGCTGGCCGAGAAACGGCCACGCCTGCACGCCTCGGGCCTGGCCACGGGTATGGCACGGCCGGGCGTGGTGACGCTCGCGCGGCTGAGCGGACTCGATGGCGCGCGGATGCTTCTCGCCCGAGGCCGCGCGCAACGGACGGGGGCCGTCTACGAGGGCGCCAACGCGCTCGTGCGGTTCCCCAGGGCACTGGACCGGCTCCTGGACGCCATCGTCTACGACGGCTACGAGCACCACGTCTCGCTCGTGTGGGCGGACGTGGCGGGTGCCATGCGCCTGTGCGCCGAGATGGCCGGCACGACCGTGACGGAAATCCGCGGGGGCGCACGCGAGGGCGCGAAAAAAGGAGAGGACCGATGAAGCTCTTCCTGGACACCGCGACGATCGACGAGATCCGCGAGGCGGGCGAGCTGGGCATTCTGGACGGGGTCACCACCAATCCCTCGAACATGGCCGCTGCCGGGCGGCCCTTCCGTGAGGTGGTCGAGGAAATCTGCGCGCTCGTG
>Ga0272441_10006829_pt1 | contig 18876 bp, 15 predicted proteins | sample SSMProp6N_FD_193582 | JGI IMG/M metagenome (GOLD analysis project Ga0272441, IMG submission 193582) | Marine sediment archaeal communities from Little Sippewissett salt marsh, Falmouth, MA, United States - SSM-Prop-6N | ecosystem: Environmental > Aquatic > Marine > Wetlands > Sediment ... | reverse complement strand
CTCGCCCAATGTGCCCTACGAGGAACTGCCCGACGAGGCGAAGCAGCTCCTGCTCCACGGCGACGACGAAAGCAACTGGGAGGGCGTCATCCCCAACCTCATCCGCCGCTGGCACAACACCGACAGCGAGTACGTCAAGGCCCGCCTCCACTCGTTCATGTCGGAGCAGGCGTGCCCGGCGTGCGGCGGCGCCCGGCTGCGGGCCGCGTCGCTCGCCGTCACCGTCGGCGACAGGAGCATCCGAGACATCGGCGAGATGAGCATCGCCGAGGCCCTCGAATTCATCGAAACCCTCGAACTCGACGAGGAACGCACCCGCATCGCCGAGACCATCCTCCGCGAGATTCGCCACCGCCTGTCGTTCCTGGTCAACGTCGGGCTCGATTACGTCACGCTCAACCGCACGTCGGCCACGCTCTCCGGCGGCGAGGCCCAGCGGATCCGCCTCGCCACGCAGGTCGGCAGCGGCCTCGTCGGCGTCTGCTACGTCCTCGACGAGCCCACCATCGGCCTCCACCAGCGCGACAACCAGCGACTCATCGGCACGCTCAAGCACCTCCGCGATATGGGCAACACCGTCCTCGTCGTCGAGCACGACGAGGCCACCATCCGCGCCGCCGACGAGGTGCTCGACATGGGCCCGGGCGCGGGCCGACACGGCGGCCGGGTCGTCGCGCAGGGCGATATCGACACCATCTGCGCGGCCGGCGAGTCGGTCACGGGCAAGTACCTGTCGGGCAAGCTGCGGATCGAGACGCCGCAGCGCCGCCGGCCGATGTCGCAACGCAAATGCGTGGAGGTCCGCGGCTGCCGCGAGAACAATCTCAAGGACCTCGCCGTCAAGTTCCCCGTCGGCGGCATCGTGTGCGTCACGGGCGTGAGCGGCTCGGGCAAGAGCACGCTGGTCAACCTCACGCTGCTGCGGGCGCTTCGCCGCCGCGTGTCGAGTTCGCGCGACAAGCCGGGCGAGTTCGACAAGATCCTCGGCGTGGGCCGCATCGACAAGGTCATCGAGATCGATCAGTCCCCCATCGGCCGCACGCCCCGCAGCAACCCCGCCACGTACACCGGCGTGTTCGACCTCATCCGGCAACTGTTCGCCAAGACGCGCGAGGCGAAGATTCGCGGCTACAAGCCGGGGCGCTTCAGCTTCAACGTCAAGGGCGGCCGGTGCGAGGCGTGCCAGGGGCAGGGCACCAAGCGGATCGAGATGCACTTTCTGCCGGACGTGTACGTGACGTGCCAGGAGTGCAAGGGCACGCGGTACAACCGCGAGACGCTGGAGGTCCGCTACAAGGGGCGGAACATCGCGGATGTGCTGGAGATGCGCGTCGAGGAGGCGCTGGGGTTCTTCGAGAACTTCCCGAAGATCAAGCAGCTCCTCAAGGCCGTCAACGACGTGGGCTTAAGCTACGTCCAGCTCGGGCAAAGTTCGACCACGCTCTCCGGCGGCGAGGCCCAGCGCGTCAAGCTCGCCACGGAACTGGGCAAGACCGCCACCGGCCACACGCTGTACGTCCTCGACGAGCCGACCACCGGCCTGCACTTCGCCGACATCCACAACCTGCTGAACGTCCTCAACCGCCTGGCCGACATGGGCAACACGATCATCGTCATCGAGCACAACCTCGACGTGATCAAGTGCGCCGACTGGATCATCGACCTCGGCCCCGAGGGCGGCGACGCCGGCGGCCGTGTCATCGCCGAAGGCCCCCCCGAAGAAATCGCCCGAAAACGCCGCTCCTACACCGGGCGATTCCTCCGCAAGCACCTCGCGGCCGAGGCTGGCGCGTAGCCGTCAGCGTTCAGCCATCAGCCGTCAGCTATGGCCGGAGCCAATGGCCGATCGGTCGGTTGGTTGCTTGGTCAGTCGGTCGGTTGGTCGGTTGGTCGGGTGCCGTGGGGTGCGGGGGCGAGGCCGAAGGCCGAGCCGCCGCAACCACGTCAAGCATCTCCGCGAAGCGGCGCACGGGTTTGGTCGGAGGACACCGAAGAGAACTCCGAGATACCCGCATAATGACCGAGGGCCCCAACGGGGCGATGGGGAGACCTCGGGGATCGCAGTCATGGAAGATCCGATACCCCCATGTGGTGGAGGCCGCCGAAGAAGAAGGTCCCTCGCTTGTGTGGTATGAAGCGTGCGGAAAGCTTGCACCATGCGACCCAATACTCGCGCACCAGTGCCGGGGGGGAGCCGCCGACTGCGCAGATCGTCTCTACTGCATCGCTACCTGGGAATGCCATTCTGAAAGCAGCTTCCCGGACTTCGCGCTTCAGGGAGCCGTAGAGAGGTGGGATGTCTAGCGAGATGCTCTGCTCGTCAGTAAGCCTTTCTGCTGCTCCTGGTTTCGCCAGGAAGTCAGACAGTTCGACTACGCCCAATACCATTGAGTAAGCGCCCAAGGCTGCGAGGATTTCGCCTTCGTGCGCGAAGAAGCTGGCGATCCAAGGCGCCCGCGCTGCGATATTCCGCAGGTAGTTCCAAGCCGTGAGTGAATCCCCGTCCAGACCCCTTGGCCATCCGACATACTCCGGATGGCGCCAGAGCTCCGTGTGCTTACCCAGCTCGTAGCTTTCGACAGAATGTGTTGCCATCGCAAGTGCTTGGCGAAGCTGACGCGTTGAGAGGCACACTGCACCGTGAAGATAGTTATAGAGATACGCAAGCGCCGACGGCATTTCTATGATGACCGTCCTGCCACTTGTTCTCCATTCTGGTATGTGCAGGAAGTGATCGAGTGCGCTTCGCTGGTCGCTGAATTCTGGTACACCCGATTCGACACCACACAAGGCCATCACCATGAGTGCAGCGGAGGCGTCAAGAAGCTCGTCGGCCGCCCTATAAAGGCCTTCATCGTCATCCGGGGGGTTGGCGAGCCACTTGTCCTGCCATTGGAGCATGCGCTCGTAGTGAGGCCCGATGAGTCGCTTGTAGAGCTTGCGCCAAGCGAACATGTCCACAGAACGGATGATTCTCTCGCAGTTCGCATAGACTTGATCGGGACTGGGGTGTTTCGCGCGGAGTACGGCGGGGAGTCTCCCGCCCTTTTTCTTCTCCTTTGTGGCTTGCTCGGTAGTTAGCCCTTCTTCCTTTTGTGTCCTGGATGGGGTCGAAACGAATGGATTGCGCCCTATTGGGGGAGGCGGCTCGGCGGGGGCATCATGTATGCAGCGCAGGACTTCCTCGAGGCTTGACTGGTAGCTACTCTCGTGTCTGAAGTCGACGTAGCGCCTTGTTGCCATGAAATTCGGCAACGCATCCGAATCAGCGCCGGCAGCAATAACCGGAATGAACTTCTCAGTGCCCAAGTCTCGATACAACTCGCCCGTGACTATCATCTTCTCGTAGCCGACGCCACCTCTTCCGGCGTCCGCCTTTGTGGCATAGGCGGGGGTACAGACCATCAAGACCCTTGCTGCATTGCGGATACCCCGTTCCATGAAGCTGGTTATGTCGGCCCCCGGCTTCAAAAGCCACTGGTCCAGCCATGCGTCCACGCCGTTTTTGCGCAGATCTCGGGCCAAACCGGCGACCCATATCTTGTGGTCTGTGCTGTCGTGAGAGTAGGAGAGAAAGACTGTCGGAGGTGCAACCTGTTCCTTCAGTCCTGCCTCGGTTCCATCCTCTTCGTCTGGCATATTCCGGCTCCCGGCGATGGCCCTTACCCTTCCTGGCCCTGACCGCCCGCGTTCCCTTTGCTTTGCTTGGCGGCGTCTACTCGTTCTCCGTGAAGTACTCCGCAAGCTGCTCGAGGAAGTCCGGCTTCAGGGAGGAAGTCAGGCCGAGTTGTCTCGCGCCTTGGAGCTTCTCGATGAGTTCGGAAGCAGAAATGAACCCGCAGATCTCCGCCAAGGGCTTCTCGCGGAGCATGAACGTCGGCCGGAGGATCTCCTGGGCGACTTTTCCACGTCGCTCCTCCGGGGCGACGATGTACAGGCTGATCTTGAGGTTCGGTTGAAGGGCCAGCAGGTCGCTCATCCGCAGCAGCCCGGAATAGACCGAGGTCGTGCATTCGACTTCGAAAGCCGCCACGATCGAGTTTCCCTTCAGCCACAGCACGTCGATTAGCTCCACGGTCCTGTTGGTCGCCTCGTTGAACTGAGTGGGAAGCTCCTCGACGATTCCGGGGACCGCCCCCAGCGTCGTTGCTCCGCACGTCCTGCCGCGATCATTCCGAGCAACCCAAAGGTCGAAGCCCATGTCGGTTCCGAGTTGCAGAAGCGCGTACTGGATCTCGGTGTGTGTCGATACCTCCGGGACCTCGACCTGGGGCATGGCCGTATTTTCCGGCAAGTCTTCCGTCTCGGGGATGCTTACGAGAGCCTTCACCTTCTTCTTGCCTCTCTTGGTCTCGGCCTTGAGGAGCGGCTTGCGAGCGAGCTTCACGGGGTCCACGGGCCTGCGGACCGGATGCTTCTCCGCCTCTCGCAGTAGGCCCATGATGAAATCGCCGTCGCCGTCCCGCTTGAGCGGGTTGGGGCTGCGTCGGATGAAGCCCTTGTACTTGCCCCGGTCTTCGGGGCCTTCAAAGAACTCGACGTGGCCTTGAAGCTCATCCATCGGGATCCCGTTCTCGGGATCCAGCATGATCAGCGGTCTGACTGCCAGTCGCTCAGGGAACGTGGCGACGGACCAGATATCGCGTTTGTCGTCGCTCCTGCCGCGTACCTCCAGCGCGCCGACCCAACGCTTCACGCCTGTCATGTAGCACAGCAACACGTCGCCCGGCTTGACCTTGGCGACGGTGTTGCGCATTCGATGGCGGAAGCCGCTGACTTTGGCTCCCGCCTGCCGGAACTCATCCCACGTCGTGCCCGTGAACAGATCCAGCCAATAGGTCATCCCCAATCTCCTTGGGCCATCGGTATCGTAGCTCTGGACTGTCTCGCCTGCAAGGCATTCAGGAGCCCCTCTGGGCCGGCATGCGTGTGGCCTCCCTTAGGGACAAGCGCCGCGTGCGCGCCGGGGAAGGGGTCCTTCTTCAGCCCAAGGGGCTGAGATTCGCCGGCCCAGCGTAGGGCGCAGGCCCTTTGGGCCGGCAGATGTGTAGCCGCCGCGTGAGCGGTGGGGAGGCTCGCCCTTGACCGGTAGACCGACCGGCTGTACCGTCCGGCCGTGGCGGAACACGCCAGCCGGGAAAGGGCCCGTTGATGAAGCCCATTCGCTTGTCCATCCACGCCTTGGGGTACACTGAGAGGCGGGGGTTCACTCCGGCCGAGGTGGAGCAGGCCATCCGCGAGTCGGCTTGGCAACCGGCCGACAGAGGGGAGGACCGGCAGGAATGCCGCATGGAATTCGCCTTCAACGCCCAATGGAACGGCCGCTTCTACACCACCAAGCAGATCCGGCCGATCTTCGTTGAGACCGAGGATGAAATCCTTGTCGTAACCGTTTACGCGTATTACTATTGATTCTAGAGGCCGCCATGAAGATCGCCTACGACCCAGAGATCGACGCGCTGAGCATCTTTTTCCGCGAGACGACGGTGACGACCAGGGAACTGGGCGAGGGGATCGCGGCCGACTACGATGCGCAGGGGCGGCTGGCCGGGATCGAAGTGCTCGACGCGGTCCGCCGGTTCGGGGATGAGCAGACGCTCAAGCAGGTCGTCCTGGAAGGCGTCGGCCCGCAGCGCTGACGCCCGGTGGCGTGACGCCCGCCGCACCTCATGGCGGCCGGTCCTTTCCGGCCGTGCCCATTCGCGATTCCTGATTCGCGGTGCGCGATTCCCCCCGTCCATCCCGTTAACCTGTCCTCTCCGCCCTGACAGGAAATCGACAATCGTCAATCGGCCCCCAAGGGGCTGCCCCCCCGAACATCAGCAAGTCGTCAATGCGCGACCGGCTTGCCGAGGATCGCCTCGACGGTGTCGAGCTTCTCGCGCATCAGCTCCGGCGTCCTGGCTTCGAGCGTGAGGCGCAGGAGCGGCTCGGTGTTCGACGGCCGGCAGTTCAGCCACCAGTCCTCGTACTCGCACGTGACGCCGTCCAGCCGGTCCACCTTCGCGTCCGAGAACTTCCGCGCGAGCTGCTCCATCATGCCCGCCTTGTCGTCCACCGAGAAGTTGATCTCGCCGCTGTGGCTGTATCGCCGCAGGGGGGCGATGAGCCGGCTGAAGGGCTGATCCTGCCCGGCGAGGACGGAAACGGCCGTCGCGAAGGCGATCGCGCCGGAGTCGCAGTTGTAATTGTCGCGGAAGTAGAAGTGGCCGGAAAGCTCGCCGCCGAAGACGCCGTGGCCGTCGGACATGGCCTTCTTCATGAAGGCGTGTCCGACGCGTTCTCGCCGGGGCACGCCGCCGGCGGAGCGGATTTCCTCGGGCACGACGCGTGAGCTGCGGAGGTCATAGACGACCATCGAGCCGGGCGAGTCCTTCAGGAAGTGCCTGGCGAGCAGGGCGGTGACGAGGTCGCAACGGACGGTCTCGGCGTTCTCATCGACGAACATGCAGCGGTCGGCGTCGCCGTCCATGCAGATGCCGAGGTCGGCCTGGTGCTCCTTGACGCCCGCCTTGAGCTGGGCGAGGTTGGCCTCGACGAGCGGGTTCGGCGGGTGCGAGAAGCCCTGTCCGATCTCGAAGTTGAGCGGGATGAGGTCGAGGTCGGTGCCGTCGAAGACCTCGGGGAACATTTTTCCGCCCATGCCGTTGGAGGCATCGACGACGACCTTGAGCCGCCGGGGCACGCGGAGGAATCGCAGCACGTGGTCGCGGTACTCGCTCCACAGGTCGGCCTTCTGCGCGGGCGCGAGCGACGCGCCCGGCGGCATGCGGCGCAGCGTGCTGACGATGTGCTTGATCTCCTTGAGGCCCGTGTCGTCGCCGACGGGGCGGGCCTTCGCGCCGGAGATCTTGAAGCCGTTGTACTCGATGGGGTTGTGGCTCGCGGTGACCTGAATGCCGCCGCACGCGCCGAGATGGTTGACGGCGAAGTAGATCATCGGCGTGTCGCACAGGCCGATATCGACGCAGCCGATCCCGCTGGACGTGATGCCGTCGATCATGGCCTCCGCGAGCGGGTCGCTGTGGGGGCGCATGTCGCGCCCGACAACGAGGCGGTTGCTCGAGGCCTGCCCGCGCTCGTATCCGCTCAGCAGGCTGCGGAGGAACTGGGCCGCCGCGTGGCCAACCTTCCACGCGAGGTCCTCGTCGATCTCCTCGCCGTAGAGCCCGCGGATGTCGTAGGCCTTGAACACCTTGTCGATGACGGTCATGGGGCGTCCTTTCGCTGCGCGGAGCTGTCGGGCCGGCCGGCCGTTCGGCATTATTCGCGCCGCCGGGTCGGAATGCAAATGCGATTCGGCGGAGCGCCGCGGCAGGGCGAATCACAAAGGCCACGAAGGCCACAGAGGGCACAAAGGAGATGAGATGGCCTGCGAGCCGCGACCCGGCTTCGCCAAGGCTACGCCGTGCCGGGCCGCAAGCCTGCCCCTGAGGGGGGAGCGGGGTCATTCGGTGGCGAGGGCCTCGACGGCCGAGCGGCAGCGCGCCGTGATGTCGGACCAGCGGCCCCCTGCGATGTCGGCGCGCTTCGCCAGCCAACTGCCGCCGACGGCGAGCACCGCCGGGAGGTGGAGGTAGTCGAGGAAGTTCGCCTCGCCGACGCCGCCGGTGGGCAGGAACTTGACGCCCGTGTGGGCGAAGGGCCCGGCGAGGGCCTTGAGCAGGGCGACCCCGCCGGCCGCCTGGGCCGGGAAGAACTTGAGTGCCGTAAGGCCCATCGCGAGCCCGGCCGAGACGTCGCTCGGCGTCATCACGCCGGGGAAGAACGGAAAGCCCAGCTTGAGGGCCTCCTCAACGAGCCGCGGGTCGAGCCCGGGCGATACGCCGAAGCGGGCGCCAAAGTCGCGGGCGCTGTGGAGCTGATCGACGGTCAGGAGGGTGCCGGCGCCCACGAGCACGTCGGGGCGGGCCTGGGCGAGCTTCTCGATGGCGGCGGCGCCGGCGGCCGTGCGGAAGGTGATCTCCGCGACGGGCAGCCCGCCCGCGGTCAGCGCGTCGGCGAGCGGCTCGGCCGCGTCGGCATCGTCGATGGCGATGACGGGGACGACCTTCAGCCGCCCGATGTGTTCGAAAATCTCGCTGTGCTTCGCGTCGGCCATGCGGGGCTCCTTCGTCGGGAGTTTACTCGCCGGCCCGGGCGACGGCCAGTGCGCTCTGGCCAAGTAGGGGTCGGCCGCGGTATATCATCGGGCCGGAGCGGAGACCAGATGACCAGTTCGCTCGCCAAATCCCGGTGGCTGCTGGCGGCGTGGCTGATGACGGCCGCGGCCGTGTGCCTCGCTGGCTGCGGGCGCGGCGAGATCAGCCCCCACCAGGAGCGCCGCCGCGCCGACTACGACGCGCGCATCCGCGAGCGCTGGGGCAAGCCGCTCGACGAACTGCCGGTGGTCACGCTCGTGCTCATCAGCCCGCACAACGAGAACATCCAGACCGAGTACGAGTGGGCCTTCTCGCTGCACCACGCGCTCGAGCACGGGCAGCGCGTCGGTATCGAATGGCGCGATGTCGGCGGCGGGGGGAGCACCATTCAGAAATACCTCCAGAACGTCTATGGCCAAGCCGACACGGCCGAGATCGACGTGCTCTGGGGCGGGGGGGATCTTGTGTTCAGCGCGCTGCTCAAGCCCACCGGCGCGCACGAGCAGGGCATCCTCGAGCCACTCGACCTACCCGAGGACGTCCTCGCGAACGTGCCGCAGGAGATCCGCGGGCAGCGGCTGTACGGCTACGCCCGCGGCGAGCAGGCGGGGCAGGCCGGCGTCCGCCCGCGCTGGATCGGCTCGGCGCTGAGCGGGTTCGGCTTCCTCTGCAACGCGGGCATGCTCGACAAGTGTGGGATCGCCCGGCCGCGCGCGTGGAGCGACCTGGGCGACGCCCGCTTCACCGACCTGATCGAACTCGCCGACCCGGCGCAGTCGGGCTCGGTGACGGCGACGTATCTGATGATCGTCAAGTCCGAGTTCGCCGACCTGCCGGCGGATGCCGACGACGCGGCGGCCGACGCGGCCTGGCGGCGCGGGTGGGCAAAGCTGCTGATGCTGCTGTCGAACGCGAAGCGGATCACCGACTCCGCCGGCTCGGCCGCGAACGCCCCGGCCCTGGGCGACGCGCTGGTGGCGACGAGCATCGACTTCTACGGGCTGATGCGGGTGGCGGAGGCGCCGGGCGAGTTGGTGTACGTCAGCCCCGCCGGGCAGACGTCGTTCGGGCCGGACCCCATCGGTATCCTCAAGAACCCGCCGCACCCGCAGACCGCGAGGCGGTTCGTCGAGTTCGTGATGAGCCCGCGCGGGCAGGCGCTGTGGGGGCTCCGCGTCGGTGAGCCGGACGGCCCGGTCCGCACCGCTCTCGGCCGCCAGCCCATTCGCCGCGACGTGTACGACGAATACGCCGACGGGCTGATCGACAGCATCGTCAACCCGTTCGAGGCGGAGGCGGCGATGCCTATGCACCCGCGGATGAACGCGGTGAACTTCGGCATCCTGCGCCGGCTGGTCGTGGCGGCCGCCGTCGATAACCTGAGCGCCCTGCGAGACGCCCGCCGGCGACTGAACGAGCTTCAGCGCGATTCCGCCCGGCCGGACGAATACGCCCGCCGGCTGGACGCGTTCGTCCGCCTGCCCGGGAACGTCGATACGCTTGCCGAGATGAACGACCGCTCGCTACGGCCGAAGGAGCCCAAGGCCCGCCGCCGCGTGGACCTCGCCTGGCGCGATGCCTTCCACGACCGGTTCAGCCGCATCGCCGAGTAGCCATGCGCGACCTGCGAAGGGACAATCCGCTGCTTCGTCTGCTGCCCGCGCGGGAGCGCGTGCGGGCGCTGCCGCTTACGGCCGAGATTGTGCTGCTGGCGTTCCTCGGGGTGTTTCTCGTGCTGCCGGTGTGCCTGGCGGTGGGCAGCGGCTTCCGCGACGAGGGGCGCTGGACGCTGTATTGGATCGGAGAGGCACTCAGCGACCGCGTCAACCTGCGGAACCTCGTCAACAGCCTGACGCTCGCGTGCGCGACGACGTTCGTCTCGCTGCTGCTGGCGCTGCCGCCGGCGATGGTGCGGGCGCGGCGGTCGTTCCGCGGGCAGGGCGTCCTCGGCGTGCTGCTGCTGGTGCCGATGATCCTGCCGCCGTTCGTCGGGGCCCTATCCATGCGGCGGCTGTTCAGCCAGTTCGGGGCGTTCAACCTGCTACTCGAGCGGATCGGCCTGCTCGACTTCTCCCAGTCGCTGCCGCCCGATTGGCTCGGCGCCGGCTTTTGGGGCGTGGTGGCGCTTCAGTCGCTGCACCTGTTCCCCATCCTCTACCTCAACGCGTCGGCCGCGCTGGCGAACGTTGACCCGGCCTATTCTCAGGCGGCCCGCAACCTGGGCGCCGGCCCCGTCCGGGCGTTCTTCCGCGTCACGCTGCCGCTCATCCGCCCGGGCCTGTTCGCCGGCGGCACCATCGTTTTTATCTGGGCGTTCACCGACATCGGCACGCCGCTCATCCTCGGCTACAACGACCTCACGCCCGTGACCATCTTCAAGAAGCTCGCCGAGTCCGACACGTCGCCGAGCATCTACGCTCTCGTCATGGTCATGCTGTCGAGTTCCGTCACGCTCTACGTGCTCGGCAAGTTCCTGTTCGGGCGCGGGTTGTCGGCCGAGACGACGAAGGCGTCCTTCGCGGCCGAGCGCAAGCGGCTGTCGCCGGCGGGCACGGCCGGGGCGTGGGCGCTCTTCGGGCTGCTCATCGTCGCCGCGCTGCTGCCGCACGTGGGGGTGGTCCTGACGGCCGTCGCGGGCAGGTGGATCAACACGGTCCTGCCGACCGAGTACACCTGGAGGCACCTGCGCTTCGTGCTGGAGCGCGAGGAGACGGTGCGGTCGATCCTCAACAGCCTGAAGTACGCGGGGACCTCGACGGCGATCGACGTGGTGCTGGGGTGTGCGGCCGCGTGGGTCATCGTCCGCTCACGGGTGGCGGGGCGGACGCTGCTCGACGGCATGGCCATGCTGCCGCTGGCGGTGCCGGGGCTAATCCTGGCGGCGGGCTACGTGGCGCTGACCGCGCCGGGCACGTGGCTGGAGGCGATCGGGCCGACGCGCAACCCGTTTGCCATCCTCGTGATCGCGTACTCCGTGCGGCGGTTGCCGTTCGTCGTGCGCGGCGTGTCGGCGGGGCTTCAGCAGGTCCCCGAGGCGCTGGAGGAGGCGTCGCGCAACCTCGGCGCGGGCGGGCCGCGGACGGTGCTGCGGATCACCGTGCCGCTGATCGCCGCGAACATCATCGCCGCGAGCGTGCTGACGTTCGCGTTCGCCATGCTGGAGGTGAGTGACTCGCTGATCCTCGCGCAGGTGCAGCGCGATTACCCGATTACGAAGGAAATCTACTCGCAGGCGGCGTCCGGCAACCCGGACGCGGCGAACGTGGCGTCGGCGCTGGGCGTGTACGGCATGCTGTTTCTGGGCGGGACGATGGCCGTCGCCACGGCGCTGCTCGGCCGGCGGCTGGGCGCGATTTTCCGCGCGTGAACCCGCAATGGTGTGAACATGACCGAGATCAGACTGGAAAGCCTCTCGAAACACTACGGGTCCGGCGCGTCGCTGGTGAAGGCGGTCGATGACGTGACGCTCCGCGTCGCGCCGGGCGAGTTGTTCTTTCTGCTCGGGCCCAGCGGCTGCGGCAAGACGACGCTGCTACGGATGATCGCGGGACTCATCGACCCGACGGCCGGACGGGTGTTCCTCGACGAGAAGGACGTGACCGGCCTCGCCGTCGAGGACCGCAACACCGCCCTGGTTTTCCAGAACTACGCCCTCTGGCCGCACATGACGGTCCGGCAGAACGTGGAATTCGGGCCGAAGATGCGCCGCGTGCCCGGCCGCGAGCGGAAGGAGATCGTCGGCGAGAACCTCGACCGCGTGCGGATGTCCGGCTACGCGCGGCGCAAGCCGAACCAGCTTTCGGGCGGGCAGCAGCAGCGGGTGGCGCTGGCGCGGGCGCTGGCAGCCCGGCCGGCGTGCCTGCTGCTGGACGAGCCGCTGAGCAACCTCGACGCCCGCCTGCGGCTGCAGATGCGGCACGAGTTGCGGCGGCTGGTCAAGCAGACCGGCACGACGAGCGTGTACGTCACGCACGATCAGAAGGAGGCGCTGTCGATGGCGGACCGGCTGGCGGTGATCAACCTCGGCCGCGTCGAGCAGATCGGCACGCCGCAGGAGGTGTACGAGCGGCCGGGCAACCGGTTCATCGCGGACTTTGTCGGCGAGGCGAACTTCATCGAGGGCGAAGTCACGCGGGGGGGCGAGATGGTCGAGCTTCGCACGCCGGCGGGCACGGTGCGGGCCTCGGGCACGGCCGGGGTGTTGGTGGGGGACCGGGCGGCGTGCTGCGTCCGGCCGGAGTGGGCGGCGCTGCGCGAGGCCGGGGCCGAGGGCGTCAACTGCCTGCCGGCGACGGTGACGGGCGAGACGTACCTTGGCGAGGTGCGCCAGTACGACGTGGAGCTTGCGGACGGGACGGCGTGGCGCGTGACGGCCCTGGGCGCCGGCGCAACGCAACACCCGTCCGGGTCGAAGGTCTCCGTCTGCTTCGAGCCGGCACGGGTGTGCGTTCTCACCGCGTGAAACGGGTTTCAATGCAGAGAGCCTGAGCGCCACGGCTTGCTTGCCAAGCCGTGGAGCACGGCCTGCGAGCAGGCCGTGGCACCCTCGGTATAGTGTTCTCTGCGCCCTCTGCGCTCTCCGCGTTGAGGGTCGCTAAGCCTTGACCTCGATCTTGCGGGCCTTGGCCTGCTCGCTCTTGGGCAGGTCGATGGTCAGCACGCCGTTCTTGCAGTGGGCGTCCACCTTGGCGGGGTCCACCGTGACGGGAAGCTGCACGCTGCGATGGAACGAGCCGTACCGCCGCTCGACGTACCGGTAGCCCTCGCCCTTCTCCTCGGTGGTGTCCTTCTTCTCGCCGCTGAGCGTCAGCACGTCGCCCTGCACCGAGATGTCGATGTCCTTGCTCTCGACGCCGGGCAGCTCCACCCGCACGGTGAACTTGTCGTCGTGCTCGGAGATGTCAATCGCCGGCCACCAGGCGCCGCCTGACAGCTCCATCGGGCCGAAGTCGCTGAAGAACCGCCCGAACAGGTCGTTCATCTCGTCGCGGAAGCGCCCCAGCGGGCCTCCGCCCTGTCGCTTGCGCTGAATGCCGTTCATGGTTTCACCTCCGAAACGCCGCTGGTCGTTCGTCTCGGGCTTGTGTTTCGGGCCGGACCGTCCGGCCCGGTTCCGCCAACGAACTTCCATGCAAAGGTCGTGCCATTGGCTCAAGGGAAGTTCGTAAGCCCATGGAATGGTTAAGGTTACAGGGATGAGCCCCACTGGATGCGTTCCCGCCGCACGCGCCGTTTTGGCAGCCCCTCGGCGCGTCAGTCGGTGTCCATGTCGCAGCCGATCGCCCGCATCTGGGCGACGAAGTGGGGGAAGGTCTTCTTGATGCACTCGATGTCGGTGATGCGGCTGGGCGATTCGGCCGCCAGGGCCGCGACGGCGAGCGTCATGACCATGCGGTGGTCCTTCCGGCTGTCGAGCTTCGCGCCGTGCAGGCGGCTGCGGCGGACGACGAGCCCGTCCGGGCGTTCCACCACGTCCGCGCCCATCGCCTTGAGGGCCTTCGCCATCTCGGCGATGCGGTCGCACTCCTTGTGCCGGCAGACCTCGGCGTTGGTCAGCACCGTCTCGCCCTCGGCGCACGCCCCCACGATCGCCAGCAGCATGAACTGGTCGATGAAGTCGTTGCAGTCGATCTCCCGGCCGGCGAGTTCGCTCGACCGCGCGACGATCGCGCCCTCCTCCACGAGGATGTCCGCCCCCATGCTCTGCAGCACTCGGACGACCGCTTTGTCGCCCTGCGAGTCGTTCATGTCGACGCCGGGGACGCGGACCTCGCTGTCCTCGGTCAGCACGGCGGCCGCGATGGGGTACAGCGCAGCCGACCAGTCGAGTGGGATACGGGCCTCGAAGCCCGCCCATCGCTGCCGGCCGCGGATGAGGTAGCGCTCGTAGTTCTCATTGTGGATCTCGGCGCCGACACGGGCGAGCCAGTCGAGCGTGACGCCCACCCAGGGCTTTTCGCCGGGGTTGTGGACGGTCAGCTCGGTCGGCTCGTCGGCGAGCGCCGATGCGATGAGCAGGGCGGAGACGGGCTGGGAGTCGGCGCCGTCGATCTCGGCCCGGCCGCCTCTCAGCGGCCCGCGGACGACGACGGGAGCGTGCCCGTCGCCCTTGGTGCAGGCGGCCCACGCGCCGAGGTCGTTCAGGGCGTTGACCAGCGGGGTGCACAGGCGGATGTGCCGCAACGACTCGTCGCCCGTCAGCACCGTGTGCCCGTCACAGCAGGCGGCGATCGCGGAGAAGAACCGCAGGATGATGCCGCTGTTCCCGCAGTCGATCACGTCGTCGGGCGTTCGCGGCCGGCCCGCGACGCCGCGGACGGTCCACACGTTCTTCGCGTGTGGTTCGATGGACGCCCCGAACATTTCCATGGCCTCGACGCCGCGCATCCAGTCGTTGCTGACGGCGGGGTCGGTGATGCGGCTGTCGCACTCGGCGAGGCTCGCCAGAAGCAGCGCGCGGAACGAGTGGCTCTTGTTGGGCGGGATGGTGATCGACCCGCGCAGACGAGACGAATTGCCGACCATGAGGTCCATAGGGCTGCTCCGCAAACCATCCTACGCGGACGAGAGGGGAGGGGCAACGCTTCCGCGGCGGGGCACCAAGGGGCGCTCATCTGCGCCGGCGGCGAATGATCGCCACGGCACCCAGTGACATCAGACCCAGTGTGGCGGGCTCGGGGGCGCCCGGGAAGCCCGTGTACAGAATGACATCCCCGCCGCTGCCGTAATCCTCGCCGACGTAGAGCCGATCGCCGTCCAGCGCGAGTCCCTCCTGGTTGCTGCCCGGCAGTGCCCACTCCTTGAGCAGCGCTCCGTCGGGCGTCATCGCGCGCAGCAGGTTGGCCGAGTCGTACCCGGCATACAGCACGCCCGCGGCCGAATCGTAATGCAGGGCCGAGATATCGGTCACGCCGCCCAGGGCGGCGATCGTGCCCACGTGCGCGACGGCCGTGCTGGTTGTGCTCGTCGCGATGGGCAACTGGAACTGGAAGATTCGTCCGTCCGCCTGGAGCCCCGCGTAGAAGAGGCCGCCTTCGGGGTTCGCGGCATCTGGGACAAAGGTCAGGGCTTCCAGCCCGGAATTGGCCGGCCCGGTCATCCAGGGCGTCAGATCGAACGTCCGCGTCGCCGCCCCGGTGGCGAAGCTGAACTCGCGGATGGCGTCGGGGTTCTCGACGCCCAGATAGACCAGGTCGCTCTCGGGGGCGGCCACGGTGATGCCCTCGAGGTCGCCGCCAGGTGACCAATGCGTCAGGCCTGTGCCGTCCGCGTCCATCGATGAGACGGTGCCGCCGTCGCTGACGAGGAACAGCTGCGCGAGTCGCGTGTGCCACACGACCCCGCTCGTCTCATAGCCGGGCGGCAGGTTGCCGCCGACGGATACCCCGGGGAGCGCCTCTGGGGGGAACGGGTCGGCCGCCGAAACTGCGGGAGCCGCCAGGAAGGCAAGAGCGATCAGACCGAAGCCGAACCGCGAGCAGCGCGTGCGCGTCATTTTGCATCCTCCGTTCGAGCACGAGTACTTGGGCAAGCTCATAGGTACACGCAGAGCGCCGGAATGTCAAGTAGTTTTCCGTTCTTGAGGGCACGAGCAGTACCGGGCGGACATTCGTCGGTGTGCTTCCGAGCGAGGGTGCCGGTCCCTCAGGGACCGTGGCTGACGGGCTGCAAGCAGCCCGTGGCACCCGTTGCGTTCCTGTTCCCCGGCGACCTACTCCGTGGGTTGCTCCGCGGATTGTTCTTCCGGCTTGGGCAGCGCCTTGTCGAGGACCGCCTCGCGGATCTCCTTGGCGATGTCGGGGTTCTCCTGCAGGAACGTGATGGCGTTCATGCGTCCCTGCCCCAGCCGCGTCTCGCCGTAGCTCAGCCACGCGCCCTGCTTGTCGACGATCTCGTGCGTGATGCCGAGGTCGATCAGGTCGCCCTCGGCGCTGACGCCGGAATCGAACAGGATGTCGAACTCGGCCCGCTTAAAGGGCGGCGCCACCTTGTTCTTGACCACGCGCGCCCGCACGTGGCTGCCGACGGCCGTGTCGCCCTCCTTGATCGTGCTCACGCGCCGGATATCCACGCGGACGGAACTGTAGAACTTGAGCGCCCGCCCGCCGGGCGTCGTCTCGGGGTTGCCGAACATCACGCCGATCTTCATGCGGATCTGGTTGATGAAGATCACGGACGTGCGGCTCTTGCTGATGGCCCCGACGAGTTTCCGCATGGCCTGGCTCATGAGCCGGGCCTGGAGCCCGACGTGCTGGTCGCCCATTTCGCCCTCAATCTCCGCGCGCGGGATGAGCGCCGCGACCGAATCGATCACGATCACATCGACGGCGTTGGAGCGGACGAGCATCTCGCAGATCTCCATCGCCTGCTCGCCGGTGTCGGGCTGGCTGATGAGCAGTTGCGAAAGGTCCACGCCGAGCCGCCGCGCCCACGTGGGGTCCATCGCGTGCTCGGCGTCGATGAACGCGGCGACGCCGTCCTGCTTCTGCGCCTCGGCGATGACGTGCAGGGCGAGTGTCGTCTTGCCCGAGCCCTCCGGCCCGAACAGCTCGCAGATTCGCCCGCGCGGCATGCCCGCCCCCCCGAGCGCCAGATCGAGCGAGAGCGACCCCGTCGGGATGCCGCTGACCGGGACGATCTGCCCGGCCGCCAGACGCATAATGCTGCCCTTGCCGAAGCTCTTCTCGATCTGGTCGAGGGCCGCGCCGAGGGCCTTCTCGCGCCGCTCCCTGGTCTCGCCCGGCTCGGCCGTCCGGGTTGTCTTGCTCGGCTTGTTCGACGACTTCGCCATTCAGAACTCTCCTTGTCTGTCAGTTCCCGGCTGCCACCCATGCGCACTTCGCGTGTCACTCATCGTGCGGGTGGCACCTGCAAGCTTCTTGCTTGCGAATGGTTGTGGTCCCACCCACGTCTATCACAGTCTCCCGCCCCGGCCGGAAGCACTGTACGGGTTCTGTTCGGTCCCCGCAAGCCCTTCCCGCCAGCTTTTCCGGAAAACCTCCCGGGGGCGTTCGCCCCGCCAAGCTACTCGCCCTCGCCCCCGCCCGCAAGCGGCAGGTGAGCCAGCGGCGTGTACACCGGGCCGGTGGGGGTGAGGTCGCTGGAGAAGACGGTGACTTGCTCCGCATGCTGCCGGCCGAAAGCCGCGTCGGCCCAGGCCGCGAGCGCTTGCCGAAACCCCCCGGCATCCGGCGCGAAGCGCACCCGCGCGAGCGTCACGTGCGGACGGAATGGCCGGCGCTCGACGCGATGGCCGAGCGCGCCGACCACCTTGCCGAGCCGCGCGTGCAGTTCGGCAAGCCGCCCGTCGGGATCGTCCACCTCCGCCCAGGCCATCCGCACCTTCCGGCCCGACGGCGGCACGCTGACCGCGCGGCGGACGTCGAAGTCGAACGGCCGTACTTTGGCCGCGGCTGTTCGGCACGCCTCGCACAGCTTCGCCGCGGCCGCGTCGGTCAGCTCGCCCAGGAAGTGCAGCGTGACGTGCAGGCTCTCGATCGCCGTCCACTTGACCTTCGCTGGCCCCACGTCGGCACGGCGACCGATCTCCACCAGCGCCGAGCGGATTGGCGCGTCGAGATCGACCGCGATGAAGGTTCTCATGTCCGCACCGTGTCAAAAGCTGACGATGCCGCGGAACTCGGCGAGCCGATCGTCGATCGCCTCGCGCGTCGTCGCCTGGAGGGCCTTCAGCGAGAAATCCTCGAGTTCGATGCTGGCGGTGATGGTGCCGTAGGCGATGGCTCGCCGCAGGGCGGCCGCGTCGGCGGCGTCCCCGGCCGCGAGGCACCCCATCATCGCCCCGGCGAACGTGTCGCCCGCGCCGGTCGGATCGACCACGAGCGCCGCGGGGTAGCCGGGCAGCGGATACGCCTTGCCGTCCATGAACAGGACGCCGCCGTGCTCGCCCTTCTTGACGACGACGAACCGCCGCACGAGCTGGGCGATGCGGTGCCCGGCGTCGATGACGTTCGGCTTGCCGGTGAGCATGCGGGCCTCGGAGTCGTTCAGCACGAGCCCGTCGATCCGCTCCATCAGCTTCGCGAGCTTCTCGCGCTCGGTGCGGATCCACAGGTCCATCGTGTCGGCGACGACGAGCTTCGGCTTGCCGAGCTGCCCCAGCAGCTCCATCTGCAAATCCGGGTGCGTGTTCGCCAGGAACACGTACTCGCTGTCGAGGAACGCGTCCGGGATCTTCGGCCCGACCTCGGCCAGCACGTTGAGTTCCACGGCGACGGTGTCGCGCTCGTTCACGTCCTCGTGGTAGCGGCCGTGCCAGCGGAACGTCTTGCTGCCCGGGCGGACCTCCAGCCCCGCCAGGTCGATCCGCTCGTTCTCCGCGAGCGGGGCGAGGAACGCTTCGGGGCAGTCGTCGCCGACGACGCCGACCAGCCGCACGGGCGTAAAGAAACTCGCCGCGTAGGCGAAGTACACGCTCGACCCGCCGAGGGCGTCCTCGACCTTCCCCGCCGGCGATTCCACCGTGTCGATGCCGATGCTGCCCGTCACCAAGAGGCTGCTCATACGCGTTCGCTCCCTGTGCCGCCGGGCGTCGAGCGATGCGACACAGAGGCCCAGAGGGCCAGAGAAGAAACGGAAGAAAGGCGCAGCCCTGTGCGGCTCTTGCTTTTCTTCGGTTGTTCTCCCGCCTTCGCCGAGGCCTCGGCGGGCGGGCTGGGTCTCTGTGTCGCAAAACCAGACGTCCGGCGCTCGGTGCACCTGTCGCTCTCGTCTC
>Ga0272441_10006827_pt1 | contig 18883 bp, 17 predicted proteins | sample SSMProp6N_FD_193582 | JGI IMG/M metagenome (GOLD analysis project Ga0272441, IMG submission 193582) | Marine sediment archaeal communities from Little Sippewissett salt marsh, Falmouth, MA, United States - SSM-Prop-6N | ecosystem: Environmental > Aquatic > Marine > Wetlands > Sediment ... | reverse complement strand
TTCCAGAGGCTCTTGCCACACCATTTAGGGTTTGCCCATAAACTCTTAGATACCACTCCCCAATTATTTCGGGCCCCTTATTTTCTGGAGCAAATTGCAATTCATAGGCTCCAGAAAGAATACGCGGGCTAGACAATGAAGGAATAACAGATGTAACAAAAAAAAGACTACTCCCGTTGCTATACCTGATAATTCCTGTTATTGTCCCAGCAATATCCGTTATCGGACTTTGGGCATTGCCTGGGTCACTTGTTAGTACTTTGAATCTATATTCGTGTCCAAGTATATGTCCAACTAGCTGATCTTCAGAAAGCGTATTCAATTTGCCTGCGTTAGCATATTGTTTAAGCTTTGTAGGTTCCCCAGTTAACAACACTTCCGTTGAATCCAATGATGGGGTAACCGCTGCTCGAAGAGATTGAATAAAAGGAATTCCTATGTCAGTCATGATAACCTTCTCTCCTTTTCAAGATTCGACTCAGTAATAATATAAATATATTTAAAAACACACTCTCAGTCAATGTTTTTACCAACAGCTTTGTTGTTACTTAAACTTGTGGAGCGGGAAACGGGATTCAAACCCGCGACCTCATCCTTGGCAAGGATGCGCTCTAGTCAACTGAGCTATTCCCGCATTTTAAATATATTTAATAATTCTATTATTAACCTTTTAGTATTATAGCAAAATAAACGAAGAATACAGCCAAGTTATTACATAAATATTAGTGCTGTTATATACCAAAATTTTTTAACAACATAGGTGTTAATTATAAATATATATGCTCTGGAAGCTAAAAAACTATTGACAAAAAAATGTATCGGTAGTATATTACGCGTGTATTGATACTGAAAAGTAGATTTACTTAAAAATTAGTTCTTAGAGGAGAGACGTGAGATCGACGTTATAGATCACATTAGACCTGGGTTATAAACAGTTTTTTAATTAATCCAAGGAAGTTAGCAGAGGTCTGCTATACAACCGCATGGCTAATGGCTACTAATTGCTAATAACTAAAGAGCAGTTGGGAGATCTCTTCTTAATAGAAATATTCTGGAGAAATCTATTAACTGCTTTTTTTGATCCGATCAAAAAAATAAATGCTCATTTTTAATCAGGAGAGACACGGAGAGGAGGGAGTTTAAAAACAGGGCTAGCTGGGTAATAAATAATTTTATTTGACCCGACAAGAACTTGCCCTAATAAAACTCGTCTCCGCATCTCCCCTTGCTTAATAAGGGTATTAACAATCCGATTTTTTCTGGGAGGCAAACATGGCACAACAGTGCAACTACCGCTGGCAGGACAGCCCTGGTGTTATCCGTGAACGGATCGACCAACAGCTGCGTAATTTCCCTAGCCTGAAAGGCGCCTTGACTAAAGGCGAGCTACAGGCGGTGGATATGTTTATTTCTGGGTCATCAAGCACAAGCATAAGTAAGTGTTACTTGAGCCGAGCCTTAAAAAAGCTTGGCATCAGTACCAACCGCCCCATTTCTTATCTTTTGGGTATGGCTGCTACTGAAATGGCCGCTTAACTAATTTGCATTTAAAACTTCCAGTAATCGCGATAAATGGAGAGCTCTGCAGGATATTAAATCCATTGCATCTCTCCCTCTCTCCCGAGTTCACCATTAAATAATGATGGATTCAGGTGAGATAAACTTCACGTTGCACCTTAAGGTAAATTGTTGTGGCCCAGTATTAATTAATTAAACTTAGTTAATTGATATTGGGTCGCGACAAAAAAATACACGGCCCACGAAAGGAGGCCAGAATGAATCTGGTCATAGATGGGATACTAAAATTGTCTACGCTGGTCAAAGCTCTCGGGAAACTGCCAGTCGAAAGAACTGAAAGAACTGTTGGAGACAGAACCTTCTCACAGATCGTCTGGGAAGGATCAGACCTCCAAAAAATCCTCAGTCTCCCCTGGGGGGAAATAGAGTCGATGTCCGAACCGTTGAAAATCGACGGCCCTATGCCAGGATGGTTTGCGGGATGGTTTGCCGTAACTTTCCCGTTTATCGAGCTGAATTCTTCTGACGGGTTTATCCCTATTCAGATGCTGGAATTTTCCAGTTCCGGAGAGGGAGCCGGAGTGCTTGAATGGACCACTCGAAATCTGGAAGCAACGGATTGGACAATTCTGGAGTTCGCCTTGACAGCCCCGGCGATCTCAGCGAGATGTCTATCGGATCTCTACCTCCCTGAGATTCCTCAGGGGGCACCCGTAATCGTTTCTGGGCGTGGGCCGATCTGGCTCACAGCGAGTGTGGCAAAAAGTTTAGGGGAGTTCGGCCACACTGTCGCCGTTTATCAGCCAGGGACAGGCAGTACCGTTGTCTGTTTGGCTGACAACGATTCCGGTTTATCCGTCGGAGATGTCATCCCCGACAATTTCTGAGTCTGTATAATAGCGAGAGGTTCCCGGTTCCTAGGGGCACGATCTCTCGCTAATAGCACCCTTTCATTCTGTGTAAGTGGTGTAAAACAAAAAAATCGTGCGATGAGTATGGGTGTTGTCAAAATCCGGACAACGTTGAACAAAAGGCGTGAGTTAGTATCCAGGGCAGCCCTCACGAAAATAAAAAGCACACACTGTGAGCCAGGGAAGCAGATCCCATTGGAAGGTGAAACTCCTTCTGCACCTTGCGCGGGGAATTGGTTGAAAAACCAAACTCCCCGCGCAAAGATTCTTTCTGTCCTTGGATGTATATCCAAGCTGATGAGTCCAAAAGGACGAAACAGAGATATAAAACATAAATTTTTAGTTAAATAACAACTTCTATATGTCAAACGAAAAATATCCATTCAATGAAAAAGCATTTATCCCCTGTGATCATAACTGTGGAGAATGTGTTGCTGCATACCCGGTAGACTGCACTGAACCAGAAATGCAACAAGAAAAGCTACGTGAGGCAATTGAAAAGGCGCACACAGAATCATTGTTATCTACTTATGATGTTATGTCAGAAGAAGAAGCAGTTAACCATGTAACTTTACGGGCAATAAAAAAATCAAAAATTGAATTAGAAGCAGCCTTTAGTGAAGTGCCTGAAATCAAGCCAGAGCAAGGTGAAAGACTTAAACAACTTAAAGTGGTGGTTTGTGGTGCCCCTCATTCTGGCAAATCAAGACTGTTATTGGGTTTGTGCGAAAACTTACCTCGCGATAAACGCTGGTTATTACGTAATTGTCCAGACGGAGAAGGCACTTGGACATACAAAGATGAAACCACTACCCAATTTAGACGCAAAGGTGAATTTACACCAGAGTTAGTAGATTGGTATGTAAATAGTTTAAATAGTCCTGATTTAACTGCCCCCATTGTGTTGGTGGATGTAGGCGGCAGAATGTCAAAAGAGAACAAAGAAATTATGGAACAATGCGACCAAGCCATTATATTATCTAATTCTTTAGAATCTATTTTAGATTGGCAGAAATTTTGTAAAGATTTAAATTTACCAGTAATGGCTTCCGTCTACAGTGACTATAGAGGTAAAGAAGATGTGCCAAATTCTCATGGCTTAATGTCAGCTCATTATCTCGATAGAGGCGTTAGTTCAGAAGAATTAGCCACCCGACCTACTATCCAAAAATTAGCGGAAATGATTATGGGACAAGTGGATTTGGATGATGATGTAGAGAAACCAAAAATGACATTGGAAGAAATTATGCAACTTCCATCGGAAAAGATCGTGGAATTATTATTACAAGGCAGCGATATTTTGCAAATTGGACACTTAGCTAATATTTTAGGCAAGGAAAAAGTAAAACGTACCCTAAGGAATGGTAAAGAGGTAGAACAAATTGTTTGGAGTGGAGAAGACCTACTTACTATTTCTAGATTAATGCACAATCATTCAGCTAAGTTACCAGAAATTGTGAAAATTGATGGTGCTGCGCCTAGTTGGCTCGTGGCAGCTTTAACCCACGAATGTCATCCTAAATTAGTCCAATACAATTCTCCTGATGGTTTTGTGGATATTGGTTGTCCTCGTCCTGCTGGCGAGGGGTCCGGCATAGATTTTACTACCACGACCAGAGAAGATGGTTGGACAATAGTTGATTTTGCTCTCGATCCGTCACAACCACTTAACCCAGAAAAATTAGCAGACATTATGCCTCCTGATTTGGGTATGGGCGCCAAAGTTATTATCAGCGGCAGAGGACCCCACTGGTTAACTTCTTCTTTAGCAATGGCTTACCATGGTCGGGCCAAGGCAGTGGCTTTGTTCCAGCCAGGCGTAGGTTCCACTGTAGTATGGACACATAATGCTGAAATTGAGTTGGGTGATACTATTATTTAAAAATAGGTTCTTTAAAAACTCCCTTTGCTTTACAGGTGTGCACCTGTACTGATGAGTCTAAAATGACGAAAGCAGAATATAATATAAATAGATTAACAAATAGCCATCAGGAAGCTGCGAGTAATTAATAAAATCTAATCAGAAATCAATATCTGGTTTCCCTATCCTTTTGCAGGAGAAAAGAAACCGTTTCTCTCCTCAAGAGTATTGATATCTGATTGGTATAACTTTTATTATATTGCTTGCAGCTTCCTGATGATTATTGACACAAAATACGTTTACCGCAAACAACGCCTCTTTAAAATCTAAAGAGGCTTTGTTTTTTGATAGACTTTGAGTGTATTGTTTTGGTGCCGCGAGAGGGAATCGAACCCCCGACGCAGGGCTCTTCAGGCCCTCGCTCTACCAACTGAGCTATCGCGGCAAAAGTTTTTTAAACAATACACTAATAACTATTATATTCTATACTCTTAATTATTGGGAAATGGAATATTTTTTATTTCTAAATTCAAATCATCGAATTTGCCTTTTGAGCTACGCCAAACATTTTCAAACCCCCATTCGTTCCATCGCCAAATTGCCACATACTCACCTACACAATTTGGCTCATAACCATAACTCCCCTCCATGGTAATAAGTTCTATCTTTTGGTCATAATCAATATCTGTAAAATCTAGCTGGCAATTTGGAGCCTCAAGATTAGAAGATCCCCAAATTATCTTTAGTTCATTGTCATCTAACCTATAAACAAACAGATGGTTTTTTACAGACATATCGTTTGCTTTTACCCAAAAAGGAGTTGACTCGCCAAAATCTCCGGCTTTCCACAGAGAAATGTTAATATTAACTTCTCCATCATTAGTGGAATCTGCCAGTAAAAAATCATTTACCCACCAAATATCAGGTGATACCCAAAGTGTTTCTGAATTCTCTGATATTACAAACTGACCATTTAATAACTTGTAAGTCTCTTGATAATCGTCGTGATCTAAATTAGCAAATACATTCTTAGATTCTAAGTTGCCATTACTAATCTTTTTTGTAACAAAGGTAGAGAAGTTTTTTTCAGCTAATTGATAGTATTTTGTAGTGAAACTTATAATTAAGAAAGAACAAATAACGACAAATAAGCTAAAACATACTACCCAACCAGCTTTCTTTTTAGTTGTTTTATTGAGCCACAAAGACATCTGTCCACTCTGGTAATTCTGGAGCTTGATCTGACTTCAATAATTCTCGCCAGGCTGTATCTGTTAATCTATCAGACAATGGCCAAGTAAACTCATAGTAGGAATAAACACCACCTTTAGCGATCCTCAATTCGCCGTCGACCGGCACTACCACATAGATATTAGAGATTTTACCTGTTGCCTCCTCTAAAACGCTACCGTTAGGGTCAGATGCAACATCGCTTACGATAGCAGCAGGATTTTGATCTAAGAAATGCATCTGGCCTAATTCTTGGTATTGTGGTTCATCCTTATTAACCTCTAGCCAAAAATGTTCTAGCTGACCGCCATATGTTTTGATGAGCTCATAATCGTCATCAGACAAAGCCACTCCGTTTAGTTCTTTTTCGGCAATTGTTTTAAGAGATAGAGCTAACTCTTCCATTTTAATAAGATTATCTTTCATGCTGTCAGATAATAAGCCGCGGTCTATCAGACCTTCTTGCGTTAGTTTTAACAGAGATGCCAACCTAGCAAAAACGTATGGCCTAGGCTCAACATAGCCCCGGTCATCTTTAACGGCTGGAGGACCAGCACCTAATTCGGCATAAACTTGTTTAGCGTAAAGAATAGTATCGTGTTTTAACTCTGACCAACTCCCCAAGAAGGTATTTATATCCTTTCTGACCCAAGCTAGATTTTGCATAAACGTTGGGTAGCCTGTTGATTTAACTTCGAGCAATGGTTTTAACTGGTACAACCACCCCCAATATAGATTTTGTGTCCACAAATCAGTAGAGAGACTTGATAAATAGTCTGACATTGCATCCATATTTTCTTCATAACAAGCATAATCAGTTTCTCCCATGACTTCTAAAATATTCAGAGCTTCACCAGAACCTAAAGTGGCAACAATATCTAATCCTTTAGGCAAACAACGAGCCCCAGATAAACAGCCTGTGTCTTTAGGGTCATAAGCAGAACAGGATACAGTTTTATCGCCTACTTCACGATATATTAGCCTTTGGAAAATAGAGGCATCAATCGTAAATCTTTGGCCCATAAACCTAAAACCTTTAATTTCTTCTTCCCTATCTTCCTGCCAAGAAGCCTCAAAGATAGGCATAGAATTAATCATAGGCGGAGAAAGGCTTTCTGACTGTTTTACAAAACTATCAAATGTACTATCATCCGACAGTTTATCTATATCACTATCTGCTCCGTATGTCTTTGCAAACAATTGCTGAAAATCGTAGTAAGAAATGTCATCACTTTTCCCGACAAAGAAGTTAATTGGCTCATAAATATTGTTCCAAGTGGTTTTATTATTATTTTCATTCAAAGCCATGGTAATGAGTATCCCGGACTTTATTTCGTCTTCAGACTTAAGGCGGAACGTTAGTCTGCCATACCACATCATTGATTTAAAATAGGCTTTAAGCTGATCTGTTTTATCGTAATGCCCTCTGGGGATATATTGGGAATAATCTTCTTTAATTTGCTCTAAAGGTTGTGGCCCTTGAGGAGTTAAGATAACTGTATCGCCAGTGTAACCAATGTTCATTACTGCCGATTTACTAATCCCTTGGTGAGCATCAATTAGTTGTAGCTCTTGATTAACTTCGTCAGAAACTATGGCTGATATTTCTACAGAAGAATCTAAAAGCTTACTACCAACTGTAAAAAATCCAACATTTCTTTTAGCTGCATTTTCCCAGTCAGTCCCTTTTAGGGTGTTGTATTGCTCCAGTGCTTCAGTTAACATTTGTTGATTAAGTTTTTTTAATTCATTTGCTAACTTTTCCTCTTCTAACTGTTTAAGTAAGTGATCAAACATTAAATGATAATTGTGCAACATAGAATCTGTAGTAATAAAATTTGGCACATAGCTATACCGATTTTTTTCGTAAATGGTAAAAAACTCATTATTGGCTGCTGGTTGTACAACAAAAGCGTTTTGAGCTAATAATTCTTTGGCATCATCAGAAAAATTGAAATATCCAGATTCAACATTTGAGACATTGCTTAAATCTGGCTGAACTTCATAAGCCGGTATACTGGGGTTGATATTTACCGGCACTTCATCGTATGTCCCAAATTTTGAAGCATAGGCTACGTTATTGTTATCACTTTCTGGCGTTTGTTTAAACACTAAAAAATAAGCAATTACTATTGCTGCAACTATTAGCACAATAATGCTTGCTGTCACCCAATATCGATTGCTTGTGTTTGTGCCGTTAGTATCTGTTAGGTTATCCATAATAAAACCTACCCCTTTCTTAATTATAAAAATTTACACAATTATTTTTGCTGGTGGGTAGGGAGGGACTCGAACCCTCAAGGAGTATTACCTCCAACGGATTTTAAGTCCGTCGCGTATACCAGTTCCGCCACCTACCCAGAGAATGTGTTTTGTTTTTATATTTAAATTATATACTGGTGGGCAATAGAGGATTCGAACCTCTGACCTCCCGGATGTAAGCCGGACGCTCTAACCAACTGAGCTAATTGCCCTTGAGTTTTTTCTTTGGTGGGCGAGAGAGGACTCGAACCTCCACAGGTGTTACCCCACATGGCCCTTAACCATGCGCGTCTGCCAGTTCCGCCACTCGCCCTCTAAGCGAGATGTTAATGTATCAGGCACTTACTCTCCCCCATCTCCAACTGTTTCTTTTGTTTCTGCGCTTGCATCAGTTGGAACCTCTATATTCTCTTCGCTAACTCTATTATATTTGATAAACCATTCTAAGATATTAGTAAACCTATCTGTTGCACTGCTAAGATTAATTTCGTCTGTTACCCCTTTAACTTTAGCATCTACAAGATAAACATAGTTGGGTTGATATAACAGAATTGCCGGAACCGAATTAGCAAAAGCTTGCTGAAATTCGTGGTAATAGCCAATAGCGCGATTTAAATTAGTCGTTAGCCGAGCCATTTCTAGACTGCCATCTATATCTTTATCATAAGCAATAGCCAAAGCTAACCCCGGATCACTAGTTTGGCTACTGTGCCAGTAAACATACGGATCAGAATCCGAGCCTAAGCTTTGGCCAAAAATTAAAGCGTCGTAATTTCTAGGCCGGATAACATTATCTAATAAACTTTCGGCTGGGACTGGATCTATATACACATTTATACCAATGGCTTCCCAGTCCGAAATCAAACTCTGGGCAATTTGGTTATTTATTACATCATCTTTAAAGCTGAGAGTAAATGATAATTTTTGTCCATCTTTGTCTAAAGTGCCATCACCATCTGTGTCTTTCCAACCTGCCTTGTCTAAAACATCTCGTGCACTAACAAAGTCGAAATCGTGTTTTTCCATTTGTGGTAGATGCCCCCAAAAACCAGGCAAAATTGGGCTATCGGCAACCGAAGCATTACCATCCATAATATCTTGAACAATTTTATTTTTATTTGTAGATAAAGCTAAGGCTCGTCTTACAGCAGTATCTTTTAGTATCTGATTGTCTCCTAACTGGTTGAAGAAAACTGCTTTATATTGAGGCAACTGGTATACATATGTGTTAACTGTGGGCAAATTTATATCTAAACTTTCGCTTAACACCGAAAAGCCCGCACTGGTAACTCCACCATTTCTAATGGCTTGTAACAACGCTTTTTCGGTGTCATAAAAATAAAAGACAATTTTATCTAAATACGGAGATTCTCCGTAATAGTTTTTGTTAGCCATTAAATTAATATTATCCCTAGCGCTAAGACTAGAAACTATTTTATATGGCCCCGTACCTATGGGTTGTTGGTTATGCTCAGTTAAACCAATTTCTACTATAGGTAAGTGAGCAAACAAATGAGCTGGCAATATACCTACAGCTGCTCGAGATAGGAAAAAGGTTGAAGCGTTTGGCAAATCGAACTGAATAGTATACTTATCTAAAACCGTGACAACAATCCCCTGCCAACCACTTTTCAATATACCAGTATAGTTATCTTCTTGGAGCAACTTAATAGTAAAGTAAACGTCATCAGCATCAAAAGATTCTCCGTCGTGCCACACCACGTCTTGACGCAAGTTAAAAATATAGGTTTTGCCAGAATTAGTTACACTCCAAGATTCGGCTAGATCTGGTAATATTTCTCTACCTCGATCGCTTTTAATTAGACCAGAAAAAACTAGTTTTGAAATATCAGCATCAATTTGGTTAGATTGAGAATATAGAGGGTTAATAACTTGAGGTTTACCCACTACTCCCTCGATAATGCTCCCCCCTTTAACTGGTTTTAATTGGGAGCTGCCATTAAGCAAAATGCTATGCCAAACACTAGAAATCAAAATAACCGCTATTAGCCCCAAAATTACATATTTCTCTGGTTTAGAAAACTTACCCAAAAATCGCTTTACCATCTCCTTGAATTGGATAAATAAAATTTGGCCCCACCGGATAAACCTTAACAGCTGATGCGATTGATTAAACTGATCTGGCCCAAGGCGCTTTTGAATTCGAAAAATAACAGCCTCCTAAAAATTAGATGTCCGAGGTAGCCTCAGACGAGCAAAACTATAGGAATAAAGTAACTAAAGCTAAGCCCACAAATAAGCAAGCTAATATTACTGTAATGATAAATAGAGTTTTCTCCCCGCCTCTTCTAGTGCCATAAAAAGAGCTGGAACCACCAAAAGCCTCACCTAAAGAAGCTCCTCTGGATTGGATGAGAATGCTAACCATTAAAAGAATGGCTAAAACAACTTGAACGATAGTTAAAATATCTTTAATATCCATGCTAAAAAGTTACGCACCTATACTAACTTGGGCTTATATAAAAGTAAAGATGAGTTATAACTACTCGTAGCGAAGGGCAACTATTGGGTCTAGTTTGGAGGCTCGAATAGCTGGGTACATACCAAAAACTACACCAAATAAGATGATCATAACCAAAGGCAAAACTACGGCCATCAAGCTAATATGAAAAGCCCAACCGCCAACTATTGAAACAATAAAGGCACCACTAATACCCATAATAAAACCAATGACACCGCCTATCCCAGTGAGCAAAATGGATTCAAGTAAAAATTGCCATAAAATATCTCGTCGTTTAGCCCCTAGAGCTTTTCTTAAACCGATTTCCCTGGTTCTTTCGGTTACCGAAACTAACATAATATTCATAATCCCGATCCCCCCGACTAGCAACGATATAGCCGCAATGGCCGCTAAGAATAGGGTTAGTGCGCCAGTGATAAGTTTAATCATTTCTAAGGCATCTTTAATGGTGCGGACAGTAAAGTCGTCATTATTCGCATCACTTATGTTGTGCCTATCTCTAAGAAGGTTTTTAATGTCTTCCCTGGCGATCTCCACTCGGTCTTCCCCATCAACTTTAACAATTATTTCCATTAAATAATCTACGCCCAAAATTAATTTTTGAGCCACTGTTACTGGTACATAAGCCCATTTGCTCATATCTACTAAACCAGAACCTAAACCCCCACCGTCATCATCTAAAACTCCTACTATTTTATATCGATAATTATTAATCTTAATTTTTTTGCCAATTGCCTCTTCATCACCAAACACATCTTCTTTTAGCCCGTTGCCAATTACCACAACTTTAGAGTAAGTATCTACATCGTGCCTATCGAAAGGCCCCCCTGATAAAAATTCTAAACTTGAGATATCAAAATAATTGGGGGTAACCCCATAAATAGTGGTTAAAGTATCTGTATCAATGCCCTTAATTACTGCCTGGCCGCCAGCTGAGAAAGCCCCTACATCTACTACGTCAGGTACATTGCGCCTATTGGCTATGGCATACGCATCATCAAGGGTGAGTGTGGTAACTGTTATGCCAGTAATTGCCGCTGGGGGGCCAGTAGTTTCACCTTCCGATCCTCCTGGGGTAATGCTCATAACATCAGTGCCAAAACTTTGGATTTCGTTCAAAATAAAATTCTGCACACCTTCGCCAGAAGCCACGATAATTACCATAGAAGAAATGCCGATCACAATCCCAAGCAGTGTTAAAAGTGATCTCACTTTGTTTACCCACAAAGCAGTTAAAGCCATTTTTACATTGATCAAATAACTCATAGCTTATTGGTTAACTGGGGTTTTGGTATATGTATCGCTTTCTATTTTGCCATCCCTTACTCTAATAACTCGGTGGGCAAATTCGGCAATATCTTCTTCGTGGGTTACTAAAATAATTGTTTTGCCCTCTTGGTTTAGTTGGGTTAAGATATCCATAATATCGACACTATTTTTAGTATCTAAATTGCCAGTTGGCTCATCAGCAAAAATAATTTGAGGGTCTGGTGCCAAAGTTCTAGCAATAGCTACTCTTTGTTGTTCGCCGCCAGATAGTTGGTTGGGTAAACTTTTTACCTTAGAAGACAACCCTACTTTCTCCAAAGCTTGAGTGGCTAGTTCTTGTCGCTTTTGGTTAGACAAATTTCTATATAAAAGCGGCATCTGTACATTATCTAAAACTGTGGTTCTGGGTAATAAATTAAATGATTGAAAAACAAACCCCATTTTTTGATTACGCAAATACGCTAACCTATCTTCAGATAAATCCTCTACTCCCTTACCTTCTAAAATATATTTACCGCTAGAAGGCCTGTCTAATAACCCCAAAATATGCATGAGGGTAGATTTGCCAGACCCAGATGGCCCCATGATAGCTATAAATTCACCGGGCTTAACGGTAATGTTAACATCCTTGAGTGCCCACATTTCAGAAGAACCCTGGCCATACTTTTTAGATAGGCCCGTAAGTTGAATTTGTAACTCGTTCATAACTTATAACTCCCCTAAAATTAGTTGATCGCCGGGGCTTAACCCAGAAATAACTTCTATTTCACTATCACCCCTTAAACCAACTTCGATCGAAACTTCTTTTGGCCCATCGGCCGTTAAAATTTCTGCGGTGTAATTATCGCCAGACCCACTTACCGATCTTCTGGGGACATAAATTACATTGGTTTTTTGTTCGGTTAAAATTTCTAATTCGGCAGTCATAGAAGGCATTAGATTCTCTACAAAATTATTAAGCGCAACAGTAACCTTGTAGTTAATGGTGCCTAAAACTACAGTGGCAGCTGGGTCGATACTGACAACTGTGCCTAACGTGGCAGAATCATCTGAGAAAGCATCGAACTGAATTTTTACTGTTTGCCCTAATTTAATTTCATTAATTTCAATTTCCGAAATGTTGGCTTCAATTAGCAAATCGTTGGCAGTTTCTAAAACTACAGCTGGCAACCCAGTACTCGATAGTTCACCAACTGCTAAATTAACTTGAGTAATAGTGCCACCAATTGGGGCATACAATTTAGTTTGAGAAATTTGAGTTTGGATTGCCCCCAAAGAAGCTCTGGCTGCAGCCACAGCGGCAGCTGAAGAATTAGCATCGGCTGGATGAGCAGCTGCTAGAGATTGATTATACTTAGCAACTGCCATGTCGTAAGCGGCTCTAGCTGATTCATAAGCGTTTTTAGCATTGTGATATTTAGCTTCAACACCGCTTAAAGCAATTTCATAAGCACTTTGTGCCATATTCAAACCCGACTTGGATGATTCCAAGGCCGCTAGCAAGTTAATTTTATCTAAACTAGATTTTTGCACAGCCGATTCATAATTAACTCGAGCGGTTTGATAAGCAGCGCTGGCATTATTAAGAGCGATTTTAGCTTGGTTTAAGTCAGCCACTGTAGCTTGGCCTAGGTTAAAAGCATTTATTACCGAGTTGTAGCTGCTTTGAGCTAGGTTAAGAGCAGTGGTAGCATTATCCAAAGCAATCTTGGCAATACTAACCGATTGAGACATCGAGCCTTGCGAAGCATTGTAGGTGTTAAGTGCATTATTATAAGCAACTTTGGCACTGTCTAAACTAGCTCTAGCATTATCAACTTCTATACTTCTAGATCTTGTAGCGTCGTTTAAATTAATTTCGGCATTCTCCAAAGCCACTCTAGCTTGGTTAAGAGAACTTTTCAGCAAGCTAACATCTACGCTTCTTAAAGGATCTAGAGTTTTGTTATACATAGATAAAGCCGAGGACATATTAGCAGATGCCGCAGCAGCCTGTTGGCGTAATAGAGAACTATCCAAGGTAGCTATTAAATCTCCCGCCTCAACTTGATCACCAACTTCTACATTTAAAGTTTCTACCTCACCCAAACCCATAAAGCCTAGATCTAGTTTTTGCCGGCTAACTACCGAACCCGAAACCGCCACAGTTTTAACTACATCTCCTCGACTAATTTCAAAGAGTTCGTACTGAGGTTGATTATTAGAAGCACGCATCCACCAAAAAATTGAACTGGCAATTACCAGAACAAAAATTAGCGGAATAACTATGTATCTAGCTTTCATAATTTAGTTAAGTTTACGGTTCACATCATTATATATCATTCTCTTGGTTAGTCAAATAATTATAGTCCCAGACAATGTTTTGCTTATTTATAGACTAACCATTTAACTATTGGCTTAAACAATCAAGTTGGATTATAATATCTTTGTTAATTAATTTTTAAACTATGGTAAAAGATAGAAAAGACTTTGCCGATTCCAACCAGTTCGATACTTTGGTGGGCAAAGATGTAATAGTGAAAGGCGCTCTTAAAAGTGACGGCGATATTCAGGTGAATGGTCACTGGGAAGGTAGTGTCGAAACTACTAAAGATTTAGTAATAGCCGAACATGGAAAAATTAAAGCCGATGTTAAGGCTGAGAATGTATATGTAGCTGGAGAAATTGATGGTAATATTTACGCTCAAGAAAAAATCGAAATTTTAGAAACTGGTCGAGTTGATGGTGATGTAACTAGCCAAGCTCTTTCAATAGAGCCAGGTGGAATACTAAAAGGTAGTAGCAATATGAAAGAAACCGAAGAAACCGAACCAGCTAAACCAGCTTACGAAGTGGAGGAAAACGATTAACCCATGTACCTTCTGCTTGTTAATACCAAGGCTGGGAACAATCGCTATCAATACATTGAGCGGTCGCTTAAGGCAATTTTAGATAAAGCACAAGTTAAGTACAAAATTGTTCTAATTAGCGATCTGGCCGAAATAGATAGACTGTTAGAAGAAAATATTAAAAGCAACACCAAAGCTATTATTGCAGTAGGTGGTAATGGAACAGTCACTCATGTAATTGATGCTATGATCGATTACGATCTGCCTTTAGGCATTATTCCCACTAGTAAATCTAACCAACTAGCTAATAGTTTGGGAGTAAAAAACTGGAAAGCCGGAGTAAAGTTATTAATTAAGCCCAATATAGTTAGTAAGAAGTTGGGCAAAATTGGGCAACGCTATTTTGTGGGACCTATCTCGATAGCCCCTAAGAAAAACATCATTACCGATATTTTAAATAAGCAACATTGGCTTAGACAATTTCTCGGCTCTAATTTAAATAAAAACATTCAGGACTCCCATAATGTCGCTTGCAAAATTAATTTAGACAGCAACTTAGAAGTCCAGTGCCAAGCTAATAATATCGAACTAAATATGATAGAAGGAGTTAAAAAAAGCTTAAAAATAGCTATTCATGCCCTAGATAAACATAAAGACAGCTTGAGCATTTTCCGGGCTAATCAAATTAGCATTAGCAGCAGTTTAAATCTACCCATTTTATCTGGTAACGAAATTTTAGCTAGCACTCCAGCAACTATAAAATCGACTAATAAATCTATCGAGATCATCCAGCCTTAGCTTAATTTAAGAAGCTACTGGTTTGACGTGTTAATATGTATATGTTAATTTCAACCTAAATTAACTGATGAGTCAAAAGAGAACTAGAATTAATCACTACATAAAATTACCCGAGGTTTTGTTAATTGATGAGAGCGGTAATAAAGTTGGAGTGGTAGCAACAACCGAAGCTCTTCAAAGAGCTAAGGGCTTGGGGTTAGACCTAGTTGAAGTGGCTCCTAATTTAAGACCCCCTGTTTGCAAAATTCTAGATTATGGTAAATTCCAGTACGAACAAGCAAAGTCGGGAACCTCAAATAAGAAACATAAACCTAAAGACATTAAAGAAATCCGATTAGGTTTAAAGATTGATGAGCACGATTTAAAAATTAAAAGCAAGAAGGTTTCTCAATTCTTAAGCAAAGGCCATAAAGTTAAAATCGCTATCCGATTTAAAGGCCGAGAAATAACCCATAAAGAATTGGGGCAAGAATTATTAGAAAAATTCTTGGGCACTATAGAAACCGAGTATATAGTAGATAAAGAACCAACTAGGCTCGGCCATCAGATTGTTATGTTTATCATTGCTAAATAAAACTGTTATGCCAAAGATTAAAACCCACAAAGGGACACAAAAGAGAATTAAAGTTACAAAAGCCGGCAAAATTAAAAGACGCAAAGCTTTTCAAAGCCATAACCTAGAAAAGAAGTCGGCTACCAGAAAAAGAACTTTTAGACGAAGTCAAAGTGTGGCTAAGGCTGACGAAAAGAGAATCCGAAAATTAATTCAAAAGTAAGATGACTAGAATTAAAAGAAGTATATTAACTCAGAAGAAGCATAAAAAACTACGTAAGGCAGTTAAGGGTTTTCGTACTTCTAGACGCAAATCAATTAAATTAGCTCGCCAAGCTTATATTAAATCTTTATCTTATGCTTACAGAGATAGACGAGTTAAGAAAAGAACTTGGAGGTCTTTATGGATAACTAGAATTAATGCTGCTCTTACCCCTCTAGACATTGGTTATAATAAGTTCATCAAAGCCCTAAAAGATAAAAAAGTAGAATTAGACAGAAAAATATTGGCTCAACTGGCCCACCAACACCCAAAAATATTTACTAATCTAGTTACCAAAGTTAAATAAAAAAAGATCCTAATTGCGAAAAGGATCTTTTTTTATTAATTAAATTAACTAGAAGGTTAGAACTGAACCTGATTTTGATCTGGTTCTACATTATTTTCTGGCTTAAATTCTGGCTCGCTAGCTGGAGGATTCTGGGGTGTTTCTGCCGCTGCAGGTTTAGTAGGAGCTACATCAACCTTATTGAGAGGGTTACCACCGCCTAATTTTTCAAACGCTCTTAATACTTCTAGAGGAGTGGCAAAAACAATAGTGTTGGATTGATCAGAGCTAATATCATTAATCGATTGCAAGGTTCTTAGGTGCAAGGCTCCTTCGGCCGATGACAACATTTGAGCTGCTTTAGCCATATTTTCTGCAGCCAACACTTCCCCTTCGGCTTTAATAATAATGGCTCTTTTCTCTCTTTCGGCTTCAGCCTGTCTCCCGATAACTCGCTTCATCTCTTCTGGCAAAGTAACATCTTTAAGCTCTACATTAATCACCTTAATCCCCCATGGATCTGTGGCTATATCAATGATCTTTCTTATACTTTCCGAAACTTGCTCTCTTTGGGATAACAACTGATCTAAATCTACTTGCCCTGCTGCATCACGCATGGTGGTTTGAGCTAGTTGGGATATCGCATAGTAAAAATTTTCCACCTCTAAAATAGCTTTACTTGCCTCCGTAACTCGATAATAAATTACTGCGTTAACAGTTACCGATACATTGTCTTTAGTTATTGCCTCTTGGTCTGGCACATCTACTGCTCTTACGCGCATATCAACTCTTCTATAAAATTGAATAATTGGCCAAACTAACCGCCAGCCGGGTTGCATTAAACCAGTATATTTACCTAATGTAAACCTAACTCCTCGTTGATATTGGTTAATTTGTTTAATCGAAATTAACACAACAAAAACAACTAGATACAGAACAATCATCCACCAACTATACATATTTGTTACCTCGTTAAAAAATTACTGCTATAACATCCTCCCTAATTAAGATGGTACCATACTCCCTATAAAAATTATATTTTTGGTTAATATTGGTGTCTGGGTTTACTTTTTTTCAATGTTTTGGTATTTTTGACTCGACCTTGACAAGCCATGGAAATCGTCGAAAAAAGGAGATACCTCATGACTCAAGACAGCTGGATAAGACCATTTTTTAGCCCACTGCTTTGGGTGTGGGCACTGGGGATTGTATCCCTGATAATTCTTTCTGTGGTGTTTTTATCTCCTCCTACTGTAATTTTAGGAGATGATGGAATAAGGGAGATATATAACATCAGAGAATCTTTAGCCGAAGACATACAGGCTAATAATTTTCAAATTGAAGATGCTCTAATTTCTTTCTGGTTCCCCTTTAAACTAACTGGCGGTGAAGGGCTGCTAATCGTCACCTACCAATCCAATCCTGGGATGGCAATACTCTTGCTGTTATTAGGATCTTATTTGTTTATTATAGTCACCAAGAACCCCAATAGTTGGCTGTATCTACTGGTGGCTATAAATTTATTGGCAGCTACAATAATAGTTTATGTGTCTGTAGCTAGCTCATTTGCCTGGAATTGGGCACCAACTATTATTTGGTTTTTCGCCTGTACTACAATATTTGGGTTCATGGGAAAAATGACTGTTGGCATTTTACTAGACAATAAAGTGCTTCGCATTAGATTTAAAGAAATGGATAATTCTCAGGGGGCTGACTGGTTTAAGAAACCTGTCGAAGATTTAAAATGTTGCCCATACTGCGGCAACACCAGAAGAGTAAAAGGAGCCAAGAAGTGTGGAAAGTGTGGAAATAGCTTAATTTATTCTAGCCTTAAGCAAGCTGGCGACAAATCAAGCACCACTTGCATTTATTGTAACCAAAAGATCCCCGATCCAAGTAGGTTCTGTTGGCACTGTGGCAAACTCCAAGAAAGAGACTTGAAGCACCTTTCTAAAACTACAAACACTTGAAAGCCGTTTTTTCTTTTTAAGATAAGCGGCTTTAATTTTATTCAAAATTGTATTTTTTGGCTCTCAGAGCGGTAAAACCATTGACTAACAGGCAATTTTATGATATAATGGAATAATATAAAATCGAAAATAAAAACAAAAAATGAACAAAAAACCCGATTTTAATTTGCCTGAAAGCCAACCCCCCATACCTCTTCCAGCCGAAGAAATGGGGCCAGTTTCTTATATCCAAAAAGAGTCTCCCAAAAGCCAGCCAGTAGAAATTAAAGGCAATGCAAGAAATAAAAAAATAAATGCTTTAGCCGAAAAGTTAATCGACTCGGATGGAGAGGCTAAAACTATTGTTTTAAACGAGTTTAAAAAAGCCTTAGAATTTAGACAAAAAGATACTCAAAAAACTCATTTATCTAGATTAAAAGAAAGATTAGATATTATCTTGCAGTCAGCCCAAGAATTGACAGAATTATTACCAGAAGCTGAAATCCGCCAAATCCAAAATGAAGCTTTAATTTCTTATGGGCTGGTTTATTATTTAGAAATTGGCAGATTAGAACGCTCTGGAGATAAAATCCCACAGAGTTACTACAAAATATCATCTGATACTCAAAACGGGCTGGCCTACATTTACCTAGAACAGCCCCAGACCTTCGAAA
>Ga0272441_10006826_pt1 | contig 18885 bp, 16 predicted proteins | sample SSMProp6N_FD_193582 | JGI IMG/M metagenome (GOLD analysis project Ga0272441, IMG submission 193582) | Marine sediment archaeal communities from Little Sippewissett salt marsh, Falmouth, MA, United States - SSM-Prop-6N | ecosystem: Environmental > Aquatic > Marine > Wetlands > Sediment ... | reverse complement strand
GGTCGATGCCCTCGGGGGACGGCACACAGCGGCAGTCCATGAGGCGGCTCCGCCGGCTTCCGGAGTGGCGGACCCTGGCGAGACGAAGACTGTCGTCGCCGATCTCGACGCCGACCGACACGGACGGTCTGCCCATCGTGGCGGCGGGACTCGGACGAAGCGAACTGGAGGACGGCACCGTTTCAGGATCTGGCACGTTGCATATCCCTTCCGGGCGAGCGGTGTATCCTTTTGCTCGCAATCATAGTGAGATCTTCTTCGTTTTCAACGGTTTTGTGGACATCTTCATATGCTCCCGCTGTCCGTCTATTTCGAGCGAAAACTATCAAATAGCAGTTTCCGTGCCCGGTCCCGGCACCCTTTTGCCTCTTTCTCCCGGCCGGTCCGCCGATACAACTCCGCGAGGCCCTGCAGGACATCCACCGTGTTGCGCTGCTGGCCCCCGTCCGCGTCCAGGATCGCCAGCGCCTTCTGCAGCGCGGCTTCCGCCCGGGCGTAATCGTTCTGTGCGAGGTAGAGCATGCCCAGGTTGTTCAACGGCGCGGCCACGTGCGGGTGGCGCTTGCCCAGTGATTCCTCGTAGATCGCCGCCGCCCGCCGGTACAGAGCCTCGGCTTCTCCGTGACGCGACTGCGCCTTGTACACGGACCCCAGGTTGTTCAACGCATTGGCCACCCGCGGGCTCTGCTCGCCCAGAGCGCGCTCGTACACGGCCAGTGCACGCCGGTAGAGCTGCTCGGCCAGCGGGTACGCGCCGCGGTCCCGATGCAGGTCCCCCAGGTTCGTCACCGTGGTCGCGACCGCAGGATGATCCCGTCCCAGGGACAGCTCCAGTACGGTAATCGCCCACTGGAACAGCGGCTCGGCTTCGTCGTATCTACGCTGTTCCTTATAGAGCAGGGCTACGTCATTGAGCGTGAAGCCGGTCCGAGGGTCATTGAGGGACAGCGGCCGGTCGCGTACATCCTCAATCGTGGCCGCTTCGTCCCCGCGTTCAAGACGTGCGGCCATTTCGACCGCAGCGCGATCGTAACTGCGCCGCAGTCGTTCGAGCTCCTTGCGGGTCTTCGCGATCTCACGGTCCGCATCCCGCACCCGCAGCAGGCGGTCGCCCTGCTCCTTCACAACCGCCTCGAGATTCCGGATTTTGCGCGTGGCGGCAGCGAGATCCTGCTCCGCGCCGGCCGCCCGTTCCCGGAGCGCGGCCAGCTCCGCTTTCTGTGCGCCTCCGGCCTGATCGCGCGCTTTCGCCACGGCATCGAGTTCGTCGCGCAGCTTTCGTGTCTGCCGGCGCTCTTCGGTGAGCATCTTCCGCATCTGCACAAGCTCGGTCTCGTGCTGCTTCGCAGCCTGGACAGCGGCCGCCTGAACCGAGGCAAGCCGGCGTTCCTTTGCGGCGGTCTCGGCTTCGGCCTTCTCGATCGCACGCGCCGCGTCCCCGGGGCCGAGGCCCCGCTTACGGGCTGCTGCAAGCTGCTTCTCGAGGTCCGTCACCTGCCCCTGCGCGTCGGCCAGCGCATTCTCCGCCTTTGTAGCGCGACGAGTGACCTCCTCGATCCTGGCGCCCTCCGCCTCCCGTTCCCGTTGGACGGCTTTCTTGAGATCCGCAAACCGGCGCGCCAGCCCCGCCGACCTGGCCCGTTCCTCCTCGACGGTCTTGGCCAGGCCGGTCGCGCGCGCAGCGTGCTGCGCGGCCGCCGCCTCTGCCGCGGCCTTCGCTTCCGCCAACTCCCGTTCCCGGGCGGCCAGGTCCCGCTGCGCGCGCTCCAGGTCGCGGGTCGCCCCCCTCGCACCGCGCACGTCCTTCTCCGCGGCCGCCAGTTCGGTCTCCGCTTCCTTGGCCCGACGCTCCGCCTCCGCGAGGGCCTTCTCGGCCTTCTCCGCACGGCGTGCGAGATCCTTCGCATCACTGCCGCGTTGCTCTCGTTCCTGCCGCAGGGCCTTCTCGAGGTCGCCGAGCTGCGACTCCAAGCCGGCCGACTTGGCCCGTTCTTCGTTGAGAGTCTTTGCCAAACCGGTCGCGCGCGCAGCGTGCTGCGCGGCCGCCGCCTCTGCCGCCGCCCTTGCTTCCGCCAGCTCCCGTTCCCGGGCGGCCAGGTCCCGCTGCGCGCGCTCCAGGTCGCGGCGCGCCCCCCTCGCATCGCGCACGTCCTTCTCCGCGGCCGCCAGTTCGGTCTCCGCTTCCTTGGCCCGACGCTCCGCCTCCGCGAGGGCCTTCTCGGCCTTCTCCGCACGGCCTGCGAGATCCTTCGCATCACTGCCGCGCCGCTCGCGTTCCTGCCGCAGGGCCTTCTCGAGGTCGGCAAGCTGCGACTCGAGGTCTGCCGTCTTCCTGCGTTCGTTGTCGAGGGCTTTGGTCAATTCCGCGGTCTCCGACGAGTGCTTCGCCACAACCTTCTGCATGGATTCGCGCGCCGCGACGAGCTCGCTCTCCTTCTTCGCGACTGCAGCCTGAGCCCTGGCGACCGCGCTCGGGGCTTCCTCCGCTCCCTCCAATTCCTTCTGCGCCGCGGCGAGCCGATCTTCCAGGGCCTTGATCTTCTCGTTCGCCGCGGTCGCATCGTCGACCGCCCTCTCTGCTTCGCGGATCCGCGCAGAGCGCTCTTTCGCGCGCGCCTTCGCCTCGCGGGCGAGTGTCTTCTGCACCGATTCGAGCTCGTCTTCGAGTCCGTCCGCCTGCTTCTCTTTCTCCTGCAGTGTCTTCTCGAGCCCGGCGATACGCGCGGCGGCTTCGGCGGCGGCCTTCGCCGCCTCGGCCCGGGCTGCTTCGAGATCCTTCTCCCTGGCCGCTGTTTCCTCGCGCGCTGTGCGGATCAGGCGCTCTGCCCTGCCCGCTTCGCGCAGTCGCGTCTCGGCATCCTTGACCTGCGCCTGCAACCGTCCGACGGCTTCCGTCACCCCGGCCAGGTTCTTCTCGGCCTTCGCCGCCCGTTCGAGCAGGTCGCCCACTTCATCGTCCTTGTCCGCCAGTTGGCGCTTGTGCGCCTTGTGCAGGGCCGCGAGTTGGTCCTGGGACTGTGCCGCCTCCCCGCGTGCCTGCTCGAGCGCTGCATCGAGAGCGGCGACACGCCGCGCGTGATCGGCTGCCACCTTCTGTGCCGCTTCTCTCACGCCGGCCAGCTCCCGGTCCCGGGCCGCCAGGTCCCGCCGCGCCCGTTCGATCGCCTTGGCCGCGCCGTCCAATTCGCGCAACTGCCGATCCCTGTCGCCGATATCGGCACGGAGTCGCGCCACGAGTTGGTCGCGCTTCTCGACGTCCGCAGTCAGTGCGGCCACCCGCTCGCGCAGGTCTTCCATGGCTCGTCGACCGCGATCCGGTCCCGCGCGTTCGCGCAGGCCGGCCAGTTCCGTCTCGAGATCCTCGATACGGCGTGCGTAATCGGCTGCCGTCTTCGTCCTCGCGTGTTTCGCCTTCTCCAGGGCACGGGTCGTGCTCCCGAGCTGGCGCAGCACGGTCGTAAGCTGTTCCTCCGTTCCTTCCAGTTCCTGGATGCGTGCGTTCTGCTTTTCGAGATCACGGGTCGACCCGGCGATCGCCTTGGCGGATCGCGAGACCTCCCGTTCCAGCTCGGACACACGCCTCTCCAGTCCTTTGCGACCGGCACGTTCCGCGTCGATGGCGCGTGCGTGTTCCTTGCGCCGGTTGTCGAGCTCGGACTCGAGTTGCCTGACCCGCTGCTGCGCCGCGGCCAGTTTCCGCTCCAACTCCACGACCCGATCGGCGCGGTCCTTGTCGTCGCCGACCCGGGCGCGTCTTTCGCTCTCGACGACTTTCTGCAGGCGGGTGATCTCCCTTCGGGCTTCGGCCAGTGCCTTCCGAATCCGGTCCGGATTGCTCTCGACCTCCAGGATGAACGATTCGATCTTGTTCTCCTGCAGCTCGGCGCCCGATGCCGGGAAGACGGGCAAGACCGACCCGGCCACGACGGCGGCAAGCGCTGCGAACCATGGTCTTCCGCTGTGCATGATCGTTTCCCTTCGCTTCACTCCGTGCCCGCAGTTACAGCAGGGACCGTCCCCCGGCGCTTCGGAGCATTTTCACGAGTTCTTTGGGTCGCGGCGATTTCTCGATGGCGAGATCCTCGGCGATAGCACCTTGTTCGCACAGAACCTTGAGAGACTCGTTCATCGTGACCATGTGGTCGTCTTTCCCGGTCTGGAGCACCGAGTAGATCTGCTGGGGCCGCTGTTCCCGGATCAGGTTGCGCACGGCCGTGTTGCAGTTCAGCACTTCGCACGCCAGGACCAACCGACTCCCGTCGCGGCGGACCAGGAGCAGTTGTGCGATCACGCCGACCAGGGTCGCCGAGAGCTGCGTGTAGATCTGCTGCTGTTGTCCCGTCGGAAACACGCTGACAATCCGCTGCACGGCATTGGAGGTGTCGCGCGTATGCAGGGTGGCCAGGATCAGGTGGCCGGTCTCCGCCAGGTTCAACGCGAGTCGAATCGTCTCGAGATCACGCATCTCGCCTACCATGATGACGTCCGGCGATTGCCGGAACACGCTGCGCAGGGCCTCTTCGAAACTCGAGGCGTCCTGGAGAATCTCGCGCTGATCGATGAGGCAGTTCTCATGCTGGTACACGTACTCGATGGGATCCTCGATCGTCACGACATGAAGCCGCTTCTGGTGGTTGATGTAGTCGATCATCGACGCCAGCGTCGTGGACTTGCCCATTCCGGCAGGGCCCGTAATGAGCACGAGCCCGTCGGGCCGCATGGCGAAATTGCGCACAACCGGCGGCAACCCGAGCTCGGCAAAACCGGGAATCGTGTAAGGAATAATGCGGAGGGCCAGCGAGATCGAGCCGCGCTGGTAGTACAGATTGACCCGGAACCGCGCGATGTTCCCCAGCGGCCGCGACAGGTCAAGACTGCGGTGCTTCTCGAAACGCTCGATCTGATGCTCGTTCAACAGACTGTAGGCCATCTCCTGCGTATCGCGATCCGTGAGTTTCGGCCCCTCGATCGGCACGAGCTGACGGTTGATGCGCAGTTGCGGCCGCGCCCCCGCGGTAAGCAGCAGGTCCGAGGCATTTCGCTTCGGCACCTGCGCCAGCAGATCGTCCAGGTTCCATGCCCCCACAGCCCCACCTCTTCCCGCCGTATGACAAACCGTCCCGGACCGATCGGGCCGGATCGTCAACAGGTTACCAACAGGTTATTAACAGAAAAGGACCGGCCATTGCAAGTCCCACAAGCAGCACAACAAGTTCGGGGGCAAATGGCAAGAACCTGTTGCCCTGATTGTGTTGTAAGGGAATCCCCGAGACCGCTTGTCGGTCCCGGCGAGACAGACACGGGGTGTGCGGGCAGAAAGGCCGGAAGCGCGACGTGGGGAAGCGCCGGGCGCTTCAGGCGGAGTGCATCTGCTCCCAGTGAACAGCATGGTGCGTCAGTTCGGCGGAACTCCTGAGACCGAGCTTCGTCTTGATCCTCGATCGATGCGTTTCGACAGTCTTCACGCTGAGGTGAAATCGTTCCGCGATCTCGCGCGTCGACAAGCCCTGCCCCACGAGTTGGAAGACTTCGAGCTCCCGATCGCTGAGCCGCTTCACACCGACACGGCTCTGTTCGCTTCCGCCGGTTACGATCTGGCGCAGGAACGCGGAGGTCATTCGGGGACTGAGGTAGACATCCCCTTCCAGGACCGTCCGAATGGCATCGAGAACGGTCTCCGGGGCCTCCTGCTTCATTACGTAGCCCCGTGCGCCGGCGCGCAGTGCGCGTTCCGCATAGATGGATTCGTCGTGCATCGACAGGATGAGAATCCGCACGTTCGGGCACTGGGCCTGGAGCGTACGCGCGATCTCCAGACCGTTGCCGTCATGCAGAGAGATATCCAGCAACACGATGTCCGGCCTCGCCTTCTCGATCCGCGAGAGGGCCTCTTCCGCGCTGCTCGTCCCGCCGCAGACCTCCAGGTCATCCTCCTGGCTCACGAGCTGGCTGAGCCCGCTGCGGACGATCGGGTGATCGTCCACGAGGAAGACCCGGTAAACGGGCGAGCGCTTCCTGCGTACCGCCCGCGTGGCGTTGCGTGTGCTCTGCTCACTCATCAGACATTCCGGCCCCCCATGCTACAGTGGCGCAGTGTGCGGCATTCTGCGCCCGAAGAGGCGCAACCGTCAAGAAGCAAGAAGGATTCTGCACGCGCTTCTGACTCCCCATGTTCGCCGGCGCCGGAAGCGGCGCCGCTCCGGAAGAGCGCAGTCGATAAGACGGAGCGGCTTGCGTAAGCAGGCCGGGCACAAGAGGGTGTCAGCGTACAGGAAGAACCTGAGCGAAGCTCAAGGGGCCGCACTGACACCTGAAACGCGGAACCTGAAGCCTTCGACGGGGTGTGCAGAAAGCCCACATCGCCTAATGAGAATTGATCCGGATCGCAGCGCATACGTCTCGGCAGGAATCAGCCCGGTCAATCTGACGCACGGTGTGTCCCGATGTCGCATCTTGTGGCGCCCCGCGAGACACTTGCCACGCTGAATCGGCAAGCATCGAGCCCGAATCGGCACGGAGCACGGATCTCGCAGACGAAGAAATCCGCCGGGCACAACTGCTTGAACCGGTTGGATTTGTCGCGTGTTCGGGATGGATCGGCTCTTGTCTTTTTGGGATAATTCACGTGCCAGCGAGATCTGTGGCACGCTTTCTGCCAATATCCCGGCAGGTGACAGAAGAGGGATCAAGTAAGACAGGGGGTGTCACAGAATGAGAACGACAATACAAAAGACAGCGCTGACGATGAGCGTACTGCTGGTAGCCGGAGTGGTGTATGCGGGATGTGGATCCTGTGGTCCGGCGTCTTGCGCTCGGGGCGCGTGTGGCGACCGGGGCGCCTCCAAGAAGATGGATTGCGTTGCGGCCGGGGAGGACGGTGCTGCCTGCAAGGCTGGTCCTGAGAAGAAGGCCGGGCAAGCCGCGTGCAGCGCAGAAGCGGACGCCGCCGGGAAGGCGACGCCGGTCATTACGACGGGCGCACTAAAAACCTTGCTTGACGCTGGTACTCCTGTTACAGTTCTCGATGCCAGGTCGGGAAAGTGGGATGATGGAGCGCGAATCCCCGGTGCCGTGCAGTTGAGCGCGGGCACGCCCAAGGCGAAGGTTGCGGAGGCCGTCAAGACCAAGGATGGACTGGTCGTAACGTACTGCAGCAATCTGAAATGCAAAGCCAGCCGAAAACTGGCCGAGCATCTGCGGAAACTCGGCTATCGCAATGTCCTCGAGTACAGCGAGGGAATTGCCGGCTGGATTGAAGCGGGAAACAAGACGGTTAAGGAGAAATCTTAAGTCGGCACTCCCCCGGTGCCGCGGCTGTTGGCGGCGCCCCGCGTGGGGCGCTGCCGCAGCCTTTTTTTTGCGCCCGGAGTTGCAGGCCGAGTAGGCGCCCCGCATCGTGAGCGCGGTCGATTTCATCGTGAACGGTGTAGGCTACGGGAACTCCGCCGCCAAGTTCTGGCGCGACTTCTTCGACGACGCCCGGAGCCGGCACGAGAATCTGCTTGCGGCCGAGATGTCCGCACCGGCGGCCGGTCCACTCCGGCCGTCCATGCTCTTCCCCCATCTGGAGCTGCAGGAGGATCTCCTGCGCCTCGAAGGACAGGATGCAGGCAGGCTCCTGCGGGAGACCGTAGCCGAACTCGAGCTGTTCGGTCCCCCTGCGCCCGTGGAGGTCCGACTGTTTTGCGAAGAAGGACTGCTTTCGACCTGCGCGCTCCCGGCCGAGCGCGTCGACGCCGAGATCTTCCAATATCTGGCGGCGTGGATCCTCGCCTGGGCGCGCACCCCGGCGCCCCTCTGGAATGCTCCCCTCGTAGAAGGCAGGCTGGTTGCCGCGAGCGACCCGCGCACCGGCTGGACCTGCGACATTGCTTTCAGCCTGCGCCACGAGGAACTGCACGAGGGGCTACTGCGCCGCACGCTGCGCCTGTCGCCTCTCCCCGCGGCGACCGCCTCCTGATTCTCAGCCGTGCCGAGACGTCCGTTCCCCGGGTCCCACACGTTCCGTGACTCTGAGCCGAATGGCTTAAGCCGACTTGCCCACGCAAGCCGCTCCGCGTAGTCATTCCGTTCTCTCCCCGGAGCGGAACGCGTAAGCGTTCCGGCCATCCCCGGAGCGGAACGCGTAAGCGTTCCGGCCATCGCCGGATCGTTCTTGAAAGACCCTGAAACGTATCCCAAAAGGGCCTCAAGCCATTCGACTCTGAGCCTTTATTCGCGTGCGCCGGCCCGCCGGGCTGTGTATGGTCTCTCGTCCGAAGACGGTTTCAACCGGAGCGCGTGAATAAACGCCGCAGCCCGTGCGTCAAAACAGTGGACCAGCACCATAAGGAAAAACTGGATCGCGCCCGCAAGGGCGATGTTGAGGCTTTCGCGGAGGTTTTTGATATGTTCCGTCCTCTCGTACTCAGCGTGGCCAGCCGCTTGGTCGGGCCCAACGACGCAGAAGACGTGGTGATGGAAGCGTACCTCAAAGCTTGGCAGGGGCTGCCGCGGTTCCGCGGCAGGTCGAGCCTGAAAACCTGGCTGTACCGCATTACGCGGAATTGCGGCCTTGACCTGATCCGCTCGCGACAGAGAAGAAAGGAACGTACGTTTTCTGCGCAGGAGGAGGAACAGCAAGTCTGGGAACACGTGGAAGACGAAAACGCCGTGGCTCCCGACCGCGCGGCCGAGGCCGGCGACACCGCGGTGCTTGTACGGCAGGCGCTCGGGGAGATCCCGGAGGAGCATCGCACAACCCTCCTGCTGCGCTTCGCGGACGGACTGAGTTATGCCGAAATCGCCGCGGCCACGGGGACATCGATCGGTACGGTCATGTCCCGGCTGTTCTACGGCAAACGCAAGCTGCGCAAGCTCGTGGAGGCGGAGAAATGAAACAGAGCGATATCGAGCGTGCATTGAGCCGCATGACCACCCCGCCTGCGCGCGACCGGGAGGATTTCTGGTCCGACTTCCGCGCCAGGGCCCGCCTGCACCCGCAGTGGCATCCTGTACGAGAATCGGCTTTGCCACGCCTGGCCCCGTGGTTGGCGTTCGTCTGTACGGTACTGGTTGCCGCGCTCGTCCTCTTCCCGTTCGGAAATGGCGAAAGTAAGGCGAGTGAGGTCCTGTCCGTGGACATCCTGGCGCAGCACAGCGGGGTCATGATCATGAACGAAGAAGCGTCGCAGGGCACCATCCTCTGGGTCTGCGACATGGAAACCGAGACAGGGGGAGACAGTACATGAAGCGGAGCCTGCTGACCATCGGCCTCTTGCTGTGCGTGCAGTTGGCGGGCACGGCCCTGGCGGGCAATCAGGTCTCCATTCGCCTGGTCGAGGCCCGATCGGGAAGGCCGCACCTGGGACCCGGTCTCGCGGACGTGGCGGCCACACTCAAGAGCACGCGCTACAACCACTTCACGCTGCTGGCCTCCTCCGGTGTCGCACTGCCGGCCCGGGGCACAGCCTCGCAACTCGGCGCCTACACCGTCGTCTGCTCGGGCGCCCAACAGAACCTGCAGATCTCGGTCCGCCGCGGGAGAAAGCCGCTGCTGTCAACCACCTGGCGACTGCGAGACGGGAAACCCGTCGTCATCGGGGGATTCCCGGCGCAGGGCGGCAAACACATCCTCGTATTCCTGGCCAGGTAGACACCGGCCCACGCTCGGTCAGCAAACCGCCCCTGCTGTCCAACCCGCGGAAAGACGTCTACGGCATCTCGAATTCGTGCTCCGGGTGCCGCACCGTCAGCACCGGACACGGAGCCTTGCGCACCACCTTCTCGGCCACGCTCCCGATCAGCATGTGCGGCAGTCCGGTACGGCCGTGGGTACCCATGACGATCAGGTCGACATCCCGGTCCTTCGCCGTCCTCAGGATTTCAACAAACGGCACGCCGTTGGCCAATGCGCTATCCACCTTGTCGTATTCGCCTCTCAGTCCGGCGGTGAAGTCGTCCAGCCGCTTGCGGACCTGCTCCTCGAACTGCCGGATCTCTTCAGGCGAAAACTCGTGAATCCCCGTGTAGTCCGGCACCGCGTACATGGGCGGCGGCATCACGTGAAGCAGGATCAATTCCGCCCCGTGCGCCTTCGCGAAAGCGACGGCGTAGCGTGCCGCATATTCCGAGTTGTCGGAAAAATCGATCGGACAAAGGACCTTGTCTACCTTGATCTCCATCGTTCCCCCTTCTCTCTGTGTGAGTCCACGACGAGCCGCGGCGCCGGCTACCGTTCCCAGGACACACGGATGGTACTGTCCTCGTCCGGATAGCGAAAGGAGAGTTTTCCCTTGTACGCCTTCGCCAGCGCTTCGCCAATGCCTCGCGCGATGTGGACACCCGTGGTGTCGATCCGCATCTCCGGCCCGCCTTTGCGGATGGTCATGATTCGCTCCAGGGGATGCAGTGCCTTTTCCTGCTTCTCCACGTTGCGAACGAGGTTCAGGATTTCCTGCCGGTGTTGCACGAAGAACGCGCCGCGGACCTCGACCGTGCCGGCGGGAACCTTCTCTGCAATCCTGCGGCAGGCAGGACATACGGCCGCGTTGGCGTCGGGCGGGGCTTCCTTCCACGTCCATCGCCCGCCGGACAGGACGGCGCCGCAGGTGTGGCAAACGGTCGGCTCCGGCCATTTGGCCCGGGCCTGGTAGACGTCGTGCCGCCGTTCCTTGATCAGCCGGTCTTTCCTGCCGTGTTTCCCTCTGTCCATCGCCACCTCCTTTCCGGACCCCCGTCCGGCACTTGGGATTCTACACAGCCGTCCCCAATCTGCAAGCCTGGATTCCAGGGCGGTCTCATCCTGGGTCCATCCTGTCGATCCTGTCGAGGACCCCTCCGCTGAGTGAAACCCCACCCGCAGAGCGGGTGGCTTCCTCTGGAGTGATTGCCTCCGGCAACGCCGGAGGCTTCTGATATTCGAACGGCTCAAAGCCGGTCCGATTCGACACCCAAGATCCAACACGGAATGTCCAATATCCAAGGGGCTGGAACAACGCGCATCTGTGGCCGTTGCACGAGCCGCTACTGTCCATCGCTGAGCATGCGGAGGGGGCAGGCAGCCTTTCTCTCCCACTTCCTCCTTGGATATTCCGTGTTGGATAGTGGATCTTGTCCCGGATCTGTCCAACTTCGGGTGCCTCCCCGGCCAAGCCGGGGGTTCTCCTAATCCAATAGATTCACAGATTTGGGCATTGAAGCGCGCGGCCGGCAAGGCGCGAGGACAAAGGAATATCCTCGGTATTTCGTGTTTTCGCAACGCAGTCGGCCGTGATGCATCGACGGCCAGAATGGGAAGGTATTCTTGCGCGGGCCCTTACTCCGTGTTGCGGCTTGACCCACAGGGACGGGGAAGGTTGAGTACTCTCATGTCCGAACCCTACGCACCGGGCCGGGATCTGCCGCACAGGATCCGCCTGAAGACGTTCTTCGTGGTGCTGCTCGCGGTCGTTCTCACGGGTGTGGCCGGGTATCACGTGATCGAGGGATGGCCGTGGCTGGAATGCCTCTACATGACCCTCATCACGGTTTCCACGGTCGGCTTCGGCGAGGTGCGGCCGCTGACGCCGGCCGGCCGGATCTTTACGCTGTTCGTGATCGTCTTCGGGGTCAGCGCCGTCGCATTCGGCGTCTCCGGCCTGTTCGAGACGATCTTCTATCGACAGTTGCGCCTGTTCATGGAGAAACGGAACATGCAGAAACAAGTGAATGCTCAGAAGAATCACGTAATCGTCTGCGGCTACGGCCGGATGGGCCGCGCCATCGCAGCCGATCTCCACAAGGCGGGACGGAGTCTCGTGGTCGTCGAGAGGAGGCCGGCCGTGGTCGAGGAGATCGAGCGGCAGGGCCTGCTGGCGGTGCCGGGCGACGCCAACATGGAAGACGCCCTCGAACAGGCGGGAATCGCCAGGGCCGAATCCCTGATCGCCACCTTGGGAACGGATGCCGACAACTTGTTCCTGACCCTGACGGCGCACGGGATGAATCCCGACCTGAACATCATCGTGCGCGCCGAAGAAGAGGGCAACGCCCGCAAGTTCATGCAGGCGGGCGCCTCCCGGGTGGTGTCTCCCTACTCCACCGGCGCAAGCCATATCGTGCGCCTGCTCACACGTCCCGAGATCGTGGATTTCGTCGAGCTCGTCGCGCAGGATACGGACATCCATTTCGCGGTCAGCCAAATTGACGTTGCGCAGGACAGTCCCTTGGCAGGCAAGACGCTGGCCGAGGCGCGTGTCCGCCAGGTAACCGGCGGCATGGTCCTCGCCATCAAGCGCCGCGCGGGCGGCGCCATCTTCGACCCTCAGCCCGATACCCGGATCGAGGTGGGTGACGTGCTTGTCACCGTGCGGGGGATGTAAGCAGACCGGCACGCTGTCGCTCTGCGCGACAACCCGCCTCGCGGAAGCCGAAGCGATCCTGCACCGGCATGTCGTTGGCCCCCCCGGCAAGGCGTCCCTTACGAGCATGGCGCCGCCCGTGGTCGCCCCCCGTCCCGAAGCGGTTGACACGCCCCCTACTTTTCCTTGATCCGCACCTGCCCGGACAGTATAGTAAACCTCTCTTTTGTTAAAAAATTGACGAGTAGAACAGAGAAAGGACCCCGAGCATGCAGAACCACTTCCTGAGCGATCAGGATCTGACGCCGTTCGTGGAGGCGTTGATGAGCCGCTCGCCGGTAATCGCACCGGTCGCCAAGCGCACGCGGTTCGTCTTCGAGCGACTCGCGACGGCGGACGAACTCCGGCTGGACTACGATACGACCGTCCTGCCCCCGAAAACGGTGTTCTTCCCCACGAAGCAGGACCTCATTCACTTCGACAACGAGGGGTTCCGGTCGTGCATCAACCCGGAGGAGCAGGTACTCCTGGGTGTCCACCCCCACGACATCAAGGGAATCGCGATGTCGGACGTCTTCTACAAAGATCGCCAGGTCGACAACAACTACCTGGCCAACCGCCGCGCCACCACGATCGTCGGGTCGAGCGTGCAGAATCATTACAAGCACGCCTTCTTCGGAAGCATGAACGCCGACCGTCCGCTCACGGGCCACGACATGTTCCTGACGAAGATCGACGGCGGATACGTGGCGGAGGTTCTGACCGACAAGGGCGCCGCCCTCATCGAGCTCGGCAACTTCAGTGAAGCCACGGACGAGCAGATCGCCGCCGCAGACGCGGCGAACAGGGCGGCAAACGAGAACTGCCCCGAGAAACTCAACGGCACCGCCGAGGCGATCCGGGAGAAGGTGCGGGCGGCGTTCGACTCCCCCGTCTGGGAGGAGCTGTCCCGGGATTGCTTCTCGTGCGGAAGCTGCAACATCGTATGCCCGACCTGCTACTGCTTCGACGTGCAGGACGAGTGGAACCTGGAAGGCGGCGGCAAGCGCTTCCGCCTGTGGGATGCCTGCCTGACCCGCGAGTTCTCGGAAGTGGCCGGCCCCGGCGGCTCGGAGAACTTCCGCGAAGACCGCGCGGAGAGGTATCGCCACCGCTTCATGCGCAAGGCGACCTACCTGAACGATCAGTTGGGCGGGCCGGCGTGCATCGGCTGCGGCCGGTGCTCGGGCGCCTGCACAGCCGATATCGCGAACCCGGTTACGGTGATCAACAAGATACTGGAGCAATCGTAATGAGCGGCAATTGCGACAACGACACGAATATCTTCGCACCGATGCTCGTCGAGATCGTCGACGCCAAGATGGTCACGGCGACGGAAAAGCACTTCACCCTGAAGCTCGCGAACGGGGACCGTTTCGATTACCAGCCCGGCCAGATCGTCGAGGCGGGCCGTTTCGGCTACGGCGAGATCCCGCTCGGGCTTTCGAGCTCGCCGACCAACGGCAACACCTTCGATGTCGTGGTCCGCAAGATCGGCAAGGTCAGCAGCGCCCTGGTCGACCTCGATGCGGGAGACCGGATGACGATCCGCGGCCCCTACGGCAACGGCTTCCCTGTCGACGAACTGAAGGGGAAGGACATCCTGATCGTGGCGGGCGGCATCGGATTGTGCCCGGTGCGGAGCATGATTCAGTACATCCTGCACCACCGCGACGCATTCGGGAAGTTCACCCTCTTCTTCGGAGCTCGGACCCCCAGCGACCTCCTGTTCGAAGAAGACCTGGAGGCGTGGCGCTGCACGGACTGCATGCACTACCTGGAAACGGTCGACACCCCGGACGACGCGTGGGACGGCAACGTCGGTGTCATCACGACGCTCTTCCCCAAGGCGGACGAAATCGGGCCGGACACGCGCGTGATCATCTGCGGGCCGCCGGTGATGTACAAGTTCGTGATCGCCGAACTGGACAAGCTGGGAATCTCACGCAGCAACGTGTTCGTGGACCTGGAACGACGAATGAAATGCGGGATCGGGAAGTGCGGCCACTGTCAGATCAACGACAAGTATGTCTGCCTCGACGGTCCCGTCTTCCGTTTCTCCGAAATCGAGGCCCTTGAGGAGGCGATATGATGGCCAAGGTAAGATGTGCATGGTTTGATTTCGCGTGTTGCGAAGGATGCCAGGTGGAATTGACCAACCTGGGTGAACAGCTTGTCGACGTGCTCGGCTACGTGGATCCGGTCGAGTTCCGCGAGGTCATGAAAGAGACCACCAACGGGCCGATCGACATCGCCTTCGTCGAAGGATCCTTCACGCGGGAAGCCGACCGGCGCCGGCTGGAACGGATCCGCGCCCGCGCGAAGATTGTCGTAGCCTACGGTTCCTGCGCTACGAGCGGCGGCATCAATGCCCTCAAGAACCACATGGCGGACTACGCGGACGCCGTCTACGGAGACGACAAGGACCGGCCGCATCTCGCTTCGCAGAAGGCGCTGCCGATCTCGGCCGCGATCAAAGTGGACTACGAGATCCGCGGCTGCCCGATCGACCGGGACGAGTTCCTCCGGGTCGTCACCCAGCTCGTCCACGGCACCGAGAAGGTCTACATCCCGAGCTACCCGGTATGCGTGGAATGCAAGCGCCGCGGTACCGTGTGCCGTTTCGATGAAGGCGGCTACTGCCTCGGCCCGATCGCCCGCGCCGGATGCGGCGCGCCCTGCCCCGCGGACGGCATTCCCTGCGAAGCCTGCCGCGGCATGGTGGACGATCCCAACGAGGCCGCGATGGAGAAGGTTCTCATCAACAACGGCAAACTCCCGGAACGGCGGGCCCACAACTTGTCCCGCATGTTCACGGCGAACTTCAGAGGTGATGCGTAATGGGTAAGAACGTCAAGGTTAACGTACACCATCTCACCCGTGTCGAAGGCCACGGCAATATCGTGGTCAACGTTACGGACGGAACCATTGAACAATGCGAATGGCAGGTGCCCGAGGCGCCGCGCTTCTTCGAGGCAATGGTACGCGGCCGGCACTACAGCGAGGTCGCCCGCATCACAAGCCGTATCTGCGGCATTTGCGCGGTCGGGCATACGCTGGCCTCCCTGAAAGCCACGGAAAACGCGCTGGGGATCGAGATCTCCGAACAGACGGACCTGCTGCGCCGCGTCCTCAAGCACGCCGAGAACTACGACTCGCACATCCTGCACGTGTACTTCCTGGTGGCCCCCGACCTGCTGGACGCACCGTCTGTCTTCCCGCTCGTCCCCACCCACCCCGACGTGGTGAAGCGGGCCCTGCGCATGAAGCGGCTGGGCCACGAATGGGGCGCCTGCATCGGTGGACGTACAACGCATCCGACCCGCGCGGTAGTGGGCGGATTCGCCTCGCTGCCCGGCGCGGCCCGCACGGTCCGCGAAGCGGAAGCGAACCTGCGCGAACTGAAAGACAAACTGCTGGGCATCGTCCCGGATGCGGTCGAGACCTACAAGCTCCTCGTCGAGTTGGCGCCCAAGATCCCCGCCTTCGACCGACCGACCGAGTACGTCGGCCTGGTCGATGACAAGGAGTACGGTCTCTACGACGGGAGGATCTGCTGCCTGATGCCGGACGGAACTCGTGAAATCGTCAACGTTGCGGACTACCGCACCGTCACGAATGAGTACGTGAGCGACCTCTCCACGGCCAAGTTCACAAAGCACAATATGGAAAGCTACATGGCGGGGGCCATGGCGCGCATGAACATCAACTACGACCGGCTGCATCCGGAAGCGATGAAGCTGGCCGAGGGGCTCGGGTTCAAGCCGATCTGTACGAACCCTTACATGAACAGTGTGGCCCAGTTCATCGAGGCCGTGCACAGCGTGTACATGGCCGTCGAGTACATCGACCGACTCCTGGCAAAGGGCTTGAAGGACGAGAAGCCGGTCGAGCCCACGAAGTTCGGCCGGGGACAGGGCAGTACGGAGGTCCCGCGCGGGATCCTGTTCCACGAGTACGATTACGATGCGGAAGGCTTCTGTACGATGGGCAACTGCGTCATCCCCACGAACCAGAACCACGGCAACATCAACCAGGACTTCCAGAAGATCGTGCCGGAACTCCTGGAAGCCGACAAGACGGAGAAGGAGATGGAGCTTGCCCTGGAAATGCTGGTGCGCGCCTACGATCCGTGCATTTCCTGCTCCACGCACTACCTGAACGTGACGTTCAAGAAGTAGTCACAGCCCCGAGACAGGAACAGCGGGCCTGCTCTTCGGGCGGGCCCGTCTTCTTTGCCGGACAAGTCGGACAGGTCCGACAAGTCCGACAAGTACAACAGGTCCGACGCAAATGCGCTACATCCTCGGGCTGGGCAACTACGCGATGGGCGACGACGGCATCGGCTTGCGCGTCGTGGAGCACATCGGCTCGCACGATCTCGACACGGGCTTCGAAGCGGTCGAGGTCGGCAACGACGGACTCCTGGTCATGACCTACTTCACGGAAGAGACCGAACGCCTCGTCATTGTGGACGCCGTGGAGTTCGGAGGACAGCCGGGGGAGTTCACGGTTTTTTCCCCGGATGACGTGGAATCGCACAAGACCGTGGGGCGCATCTCGACACACGAGGGAGATGTGCTCAAGCTGATCGGGCTGGGTCGCGAGCTCAAGCAGCCCGTGCCGCCCATACGGATTGTCGCCATCGAACCGCAAGGCATGGCGCCCGACACGGGACTGTCGCATGCGCTGCAGGACCACTTCGATGAGTACGTTGCGGCTGCTCTGAAAGAGATCAGAAGCTGAGGACGTGGCACAAGCGTCTCGCTTGTAGCCCCGGACGCCGGCAACGATGCCGGCGCCACGACTCGACCGGACGGAAAGGAAAGCCTCACCGGAGGCAGGCAGGCCGCACTGGCCGCGCCTCCGCCGCACCCTTTGGGCGAGCCGTCGGAATTCTGACGAGATTCCGCGACAGTAGAGCGGTGTATGATACGGCGCAGAACTTGTGATATTACCGGCACGGTGCAGGGCGTCGGCTTCCGACCGGCCGTCCATAACCTCGCTCTCGAGGCGGGACTGACGGGCTCGGTGCAGAACCGGGCCGGAACGGTCCGGCTCGTCCTCGAGGGGGCGGGGACAGAGATCGACGTATTCCTGGCCGCGCTGCCCGTCCGCCTCCCGCCCAACGCGGCTGTGCGCGAGGTGCGCTCCGTCGCGGACGAAGAAGTGCCTGACGCCGAACGGTCCCCTTCGTTCAAGATCCTGGCCAGCTTCGGAGACGAGGGCACGGACGTCCTGATCCCCGCGGACCTCGCCCTCTGCGCCTCCTGCCGTCGCGAGACGCGCGATCCTTCAGACCGGCGGCACGGCTATGCGTTCACCACGTGCACGCAGTGCGGGCCGCGCTACACGGTCGTCAACGCCATGCCGTATGACCGGGAACGGACGACGATGCAGCGATTCCCCCTCTGTCCGGATTGCCGCGCGGAATACGAGGACCCACGCGACCGTCGCTTTCATGCCGAGAGTATTGCCTGTCCGGCCTGCGGGCCTTCGCTGGCCCTGCTGGACGCCGACGGCGCCGTGATCGCGGGGGACCCGCTTGGCGCGGCACGGGGGCTCCTTGCCGAGGGGCGGATTGTGGCCGTCCGAGGAATCGGCGGATTCCTGCTCGCGGCGGACGCCATGAACCGCGATGTCCTGGCGCGCCTTCGCGAACGGAAGCGGCGGCCCCACAAGCCGTTTGCCGTCATGGCCCGGAGCTCGGAGGTCGTCGCGGAGTACTGCGCGGTGCCGTCGGCCGCACACGCGCTGCTTGTATCCGCGGCCGCGCCGATTGTCATACTGGACCTTCGGCCTTCCGCAGTCGAGGCCGGGAAAGCCCCCTTCGATCTCCTCACGCCCGACGCAGCAACGCTGGGCCTGATGTTGCCTACCAGCCCGTTGCACGACCTGCTCGCCACCCCTCTCGAAAACGATCCCGTCCCGCCCTTCGATCTGCTGGTCATGACGAGCGGCAACCGGCGCTCCGAGCCCATCTGCCTCACGAACGAGGAGGCGCGCTCGCGGCTGAAAGGAATCGCCGACGCGTTCCTGCTCCACGATCGGGACATTAACCTGCGCAACGACGATTCCGTCTGCATCCTGCAGCGGGGCGTGCCGCAGGTCTGGCGGCGCGCGCGGGGATACGCCCCGAACCCCATCGGTCTTCCGCGCCCGCTCGCCCGAACCGTGCTCGGCATGGGGGCCGAGATCAAGAACACGCTGGCCTTCGGGTACGAATCGTCCATCGTCCTTTCACCGCACGTCGGCGACCTCGAGACGCCCGAAGCCGTCAAGGGCCTCGAGAGCGTGGCGGACCGCTTCCCGGCCTTCCTCGCACGCTCGCCTCACGTCATCGCCGTCGATCTGAACCCGGACATGCACTCCTCCATCCTCGGACGGCGGCTGGCGAAGCAGTGGGGCGTGCCGGTCGTGGAGGTCCAGCACCATCGCGCGCACGCCGCGGCCTGTCTCGCTGAGAACGGGGTCGAAACGGGCCTATGCCTGGCCTTCGACGGCACCGGGCTCGGAACGGACGGCA
>Ga0272441_10006825_pt1 | contig 18885 bp, 12 predicted proteins | sample SSMProp6N_FD_193582 | JGI IMG/M metagenome (GOLD analysis project Ga0272441, IMG submission 193582) | Marine sediment archaeal communities from Little Sippewissett salt marsh, Falmouth, MA, United States - SSM-Prop-6N | ecosystem: Environmental > Aquatic > Marine > Wetlands > Sediment ... | reverse complement strand
CCAAGGAAGCCGTAAGCATAGTCACACGTTTGGCGACAATCGACAAGGTTCCTGTCATCTTCGGATCTGCGGGAAGCACGGTGACGCTCGCGATTGCTCCCGTGGCAAACCGCTACAAGGTTGTGCTGATCTCGCCCATCTCGTCTTCTACGAAGCTGTCGAGCGAAGGCGGCCCTTTCTTCTTCCGTACCGTCCCTGTGGACGACTTGCAGGCAGAGGTGCTGGCCAACTGGGTGCACGAGTCCGGCGCGAAGAACGTGGCCGTCGTCTACACCAACAACTCTTGGGGGAAGCCGCTTGCCGAGGGCTTCGAGGGCCGTTTCACTGACCTAGGCGGCAAGGTCCTCCTGACCGAGGGGGTCGCCGAGGGCGCGACGGACCTTCGAACTGTCATCGCCAAACTCAAGAACCTGGACAACCTGGATGCCGTCGTCTCCCCCACTTATCCCAAGGAGGGCGGCGTGCTTGTCCGGCAGGCGAAGGAACTGGGATTGAGCACTACACTCTTTGGCGGCGACAATTGGGGAGCGCCCGAATTCCGGACGGTGGCGGGCAACGCCGCGGAAGGGGTACGCTACACTGCGCCGGCCGACAGCGAGAGCCCCGAATACGCTGCTTTCGCCGAACGGTACAAAGCCGAGTACGGCGAGGACCCCGACGTGTTCGGCGCCTACGCATACGACGCAGCCACCGCTGTCTTTAGGGCGATTGAGGCCTGCGGAAGCACGGAGCCTGACGAGATTCTTGAGGCACTCCACAAGGTATCATTCGTTGGCGTCTCCGGTGAGATCGCATTCCGTGCCAACGGTGACCTCGCCTCGCAGTCTGTGGCCCGGATGACCATCAAAGACGGCAAACCAGTCCCTGCCAAGTAGGAGGAGAACTCGGATGGACGCGCAGCCAGGAATTGGGAGCACCGCCACATCGGACATTCCCGAATGTCAGGAATCAGAAGCGACAGCCGCTGAGGAATGCAAGCGTCGGATGCTGAAGTGGCCGAACCCTGTCGAATACGTCAACAACATGTACGGGTGCCATCCAGGTGATGGCAATAGCGACTACTTTGAGGTCGTCTTCCGCAAATGAGCGACGACGCGTCGTGGCAAGCCCTGTTCGATGATTGGAGCGAGCGCATCGAGGCCTTGGTGCGCGAACACCCACTCCAGATCATCTCGTGGGAGGCCACCCGCCGCTGCAATCTCCATTGCATTCACTGCGGTTCCCCACCCGACGACGTTGACCTTGATGCCGAGCTTTCCGCCGACGAAGTCGTGGGTGCCTTCGAGGAAATCGCCCGCGATTTCGACATGAGGCAATTCAGGCACGTCAATATTACCGGCGGGGAGCCGTTTGTTCGAGAAGACCTTCTCGATATCCTGCGGCGGATCAGCCGCTCGCCGGCCTACGGCAACATTGACATCCAGACCAACGGCCTTGTCCTTGCCGACCATCCTGAACTTCTCGATGAATTACGAGATTACGGCGTCACGGGGCTCGGGATAAGCATTGATGGACTGGAGGACACCCATGATGCCTTTCGCGGCGTTCGAGGCGGCTTCACCAAGGCATTCCGAGCCGCTCGCACGGCTGCTGAGAGAGACTATGTCGTCACTGTATCTGTTGTGGCGCACGCGAAGAACGTGGATGAAATCCCGGCACTCTTCGCATTGGTCAAGGAGGAGGCTCGCCCGCGAGTCTTCCGGATCATGACCCTGGACCCCCTCGGGCGGGCCGAGGTTCTCGACGATTATCTTCTTTCACCTGAGCAATTGCGACAGGTAATCGACTTCCTCAAAGCAGAATACTTGAGCGGCTGCGCGTCGTACGCGGATCCTGATGCCACGATGGTTGAACTCGGTTGCGGCGGCTGGCTGGGGACGAAACTCGAGGGCATGGTTCGGCCGTTTATCTTCCACTGCATTGCAGGAATCACCAACCTGGGCATTCTCTTCGACGGCAAACTCGGCGCCTGCAGCAACATCTCGCGCGACTTCATTGAGGGAGACCTTCGGGAAGAGCGCATCAGGCAGGTGTGGGACAACCGTTACAAGAGATACCGTATCTTCGATTGGAAGCGCACAGGTGACTGTATCGGCTGCGACCAGTGGTGGTACTGTCATGGCGGGCCAATGCACTTGAAAAGGCCGAGGTGCGAGTCGCCTCATTGCCTGTATGTGCAGATGGCTAAGACCGCTGCGCGTTCGGCTGTCCCACGGGAGGGGGGGAACGGATAATGCAGGCAGCTATTGACCAGGGCTTCGCGCGAACCTTCCTGAGAGCCATATCGACCGCTAGCTCGGGGGCCAAGGCGGAGTTCATTGGGCAGCTCGTTGCGCCACTGGGCCTCGTATTCCGCGCAGTATCGCATTTGGGCACGCGGCATGATCGGCCGCGGGTCCAGTTTCTTGGCCGGGCAGTCAGTTATGTTCTGCTGTTGGGTGCGCCAGTCTTGTCGTATTGCCTTCCAGCCTATGGTTATATTGCCTGGGCTGCGGGGGCTGTCGCAAATCTGTTTGTCCTGCTTCTTTGCCTCTTGTTTGCGGGGTTCCACTTCGACGCTTCCGACTCTTATGGCCAAATGGCCGATGAGTTCAAGCAGCACGCTAGAACAGTCGAAGCAATGCTGGGGGAAAGGATGTGGGCTGGCCGTCAGACGAGGGAACTCCTGCTTCGGCTCTGCCATGCGGAGGAGGCGCGATCGAAGTGGGTATTGGTGAATTTCTTAAAAGAGGTCACCGACCGCCTTCTTGTTGCGAGGCCAGGAACGAGCCGGTATGAAGTCAGCACCACGAAGCCGTGGCCTGAAACTGATTACTCCCTCTTTCTATCAGAGAATATGTTATATGCACGTCACATCTGGTGGCTTACGGACCCTAGCGATTTCTTTTACAAGCTATTGCCCGATTTTGTGTCATTGGCACTCGCGTCTTTGGCTTGCCAGAAACATAACGGGCACTATACGGTGTCTCTGCAAGAGGACGCCGACATCTTGCTGACGCAGCTATTCAGGGCGTTGGAGCCGGGGCTCGTTCCTGCCTTGCGTCCAGGCGCGAAGGTTCGCCTGCCGACGAACGACAAGGGGACATGCGTTAGAAGCTTGCGTGACTTGGTACTTCCGGTCCAATCGCAGGGCGGGATATGCTTCTTGGCATTGAGACAAAAGGAAGCGGCCAAGATCCTGGGCGATCCAACTGCATTGTTTGAGGGGTATCGGCAGAGCTGTGCTTCACACCTTGAGCAGGTTTTGCCCCACGTGGCGGCCTTTAGGAACGCGCGGGCGGCGAAGCGCCGGTACATTTATCTTGGGATGGACGTGATAGCAGCCCCCGAATCGGGGCAGAAGGACTTGCTTCCGGATGCGATCACGAAGTCCGGCTGGAGCAGAGAGAGATTTCTGGAGGCCTGCTGCGAGAGAGAATTGTGCTGCCTGCGACTGCTTGGAGAGACGGACCTAAAGACAGTTGTGCGGGCCGCCTTGTCCCTTTTCGCCCGCGCCTACGGAGGAGAGGAGTACTGCGGAGCGGTCGCTTGCTCGGCCGACCATCTGGATCTGCCCGAGTATAAGGATGTAGGCATTTATGATGAACGCTTCGTGGTCAAGTCAGAACCAGAAGAAGAAGTGGGCGATGTTAGAAAGGTCACTTGGTCATACTACCCCGACGGTGAGCGGCCATCGCAGGCCTGGCTGTTCACAGGGAGTACCCCTAATGTGTGGACGCGACCGTATGCTGACTTACGGGAGGCCTTTCTGGAGCGATTCTAACGATGAAGAGCACCTTTCACGGCCATGGGCAGGCCGAGCCAATTGGTTTGGAGTACTTGGCTGCAGCCCTTATGGAAGACGGGTTTGTGTGCGAGTTCCTTGGACCGCATGAGGTGCGAGTCCGTGAAGGAACCCGCGAAACTCGTCTTTCACTGCTTTCGGGAGTAAGCAGCGACTTGCCAAGAATCATGTGTGCTGCCAGGGCTGCCAAGCGAGACGGGTGCACCACTGTCGCCGGCGGTTGCCACGTGAGCGGTTGTCAGAGTGACGTTTCAGAAGAGCCCTTCGATGTCGTGGTGAAGGGGGAAGGAGAACGCGTGGTGGTGGGCCTTGCAAGGGCCTGCAGTAATGGCGCGGATAATCATCTTGAGGATTGGCGACAGGTTTCCGACGGCGGAACCTGTGTCATAGAGGCTCCCAGGGTTGAGAGCCTTGACACCCTTGCCTTCCCCCAACGATGCGAGAGCCGACTGGGAACCTATGTACTCCACGACCTGATGTGGCCGCCGGAGTCGATGCAGCGGAATCTGGCTGTCGTTCTGGCGTCTCGTGGCTGTCTGAATGACTGCGGTTTCTGCGCGTCTGCTGCCGTCTGGGGTCGCGGTCCGCGGTTCAGGTCCCCGGACAATTTCGTCGCGGAATTGCAGGATCTCAAGTGTCGCTTCGACACAAACACCATTGTGATCATCGACCAGTCCTTTGGCCAGGAGAAGCAGTGGACGCTGGACGTGTGTAGAGCCGTCCGCAAGGCGCGCCTTGGGATGAACTGGTATCACCAGAGCAACCTGACGGTGGACCGTGAAGTGCTGCGGGCAATGGCTCAGGCTGGCTGCACAAAGATAGGATTTGGCCTTGAGGGAATCAGCCCCAGGGCGGTGGAGAGAATCAAGCCACCCAACCCTACGGATTTCGATGAGATCAACGATATCCTCGACTTCTGCAACTCTCTCGGCATGCTTGTCAAGCTGTACCTGATGATCGGCTTCCCGTGGGAGACAGAGGAAACCGTCAGAGAGTACCTTGAGTGGATTCCCTGGCTCAGGGGGAACCAGGTCAAGATCTCCTATATGACGCCCTTCCCCGGCACGGCTTACTGGGAGCGGTACTCCGGGCAGTTGGTAACCCGTGACTGGGGAGCCTTCGACACCGTCAGCATGCCGGTCGTGTACAATCCGAGCATCAGTGTCGAGCGGTACCACAAGATCCGCAAGGAGCTGTTCCAGGCATACTACGGGTCGCGGACTTACGCGGATGTGACAAGGGAAATGCTTCGCAGATTCCCGCACTATCGGCAGAGTTACGAGGAGTTTGTGTCCTACCTTCGGGCTCACGAGATGATCCGGGACGATGAGGTCTGGCTTGGGTGGGTGAGGCCGGCACCAGGTGTTGTGCCCGTGCCATAAGCAAGACTCGGGATCGCGCAGCATGCAAGTAATGCTCAACGCCATTGTGTCCGCCAGTGTGATCCTCATGGTGGGGGTTGGTTTCGCCCTTGTCTTTAGAACGGCGCGTTTCTTTCATTTTGCCCATGGCATTTTCTTCACTATTGGTGCCTACCTAGCCTTTCTCTTCAAGGCGATACTGGGGCTTCCTTTAGCGCTCTCCGCTCTGTTGGCCGCGGGCGGAGCCGCTTGTCTAGGTGCCTTGGTCGAACTTGCCGTCTATCGACCGCTACGGACAAAACGGGCGTCGCCCCTCGTTCTCCTGCTGGCCTCACTGGGCGTCTATGTCGTCCTCCAGAATGCCGTCTCGTTGGCGTTCGGGGACGATACAAAGAGCATCCGCTCAGGCACCGTTTCGGAGGGATTCGAAGTACTAGGCGCCCGGATCACGCCGATTCAGGCCACGACCGTCTGCGCAAGCGTTGTTCTCGTTGGGGTGTTGGTGTGTCTGATGCGCGGCACACGATTCGGCAAGGCGATGCGAGCCGTGGCCGATGATCCGGAACTCGCGCGGATTTCCGGCATCGCCAGCGACCGTGTTCTCTTGCTGACAGTTGCCGCCGCCTCTGCGTTGGCGGGCGTGGCGGGGGTCCTGGTCGCGCTTGACGTTGACATGACCCCGACGATGGGCATGAACGCCTTAATGCTCAGTGTGGTCGCGGTTGTCGTCGGAGGGGGGCGCACCATCACGGGCGTGATGCTGGGAGCGATACTTCTGGGATTCGCCCAGCACCTTGCCGCCTGGACACTCGGCGCTCGGTGGCAAGAGGCAACGGCCCTCCTGGTCCTGCTGGCCTTCCTCCTCGTTAAGCCGCACGGCTTCTTGGGGGCGACGGCTGCGAAGGCAAGCGTGTGACGGTGGAGCATGGAATACGTTCTGCACATTCTCGTCCTCATCGGCATCTATGTGGTGCTCTCTGTCTCGCTCAATCTCGTGGCTGGCTACACAGGGCTCATCTCGATTGCCCACGCGGCGTTCTACGGCGTGGGTGCGTACGTGGCAGCCCTTATGGCTCTGAATTGGCACGTACCTTTCTGGTTGTGTCTTCTGTGCGCGATCGCGCTCACGGGAGTACTCGGGGCCGTGGTAGGAATACCGTCTCTTCGTATCCGGGACGACTACTTCGTGGTGGCGACTTTCGCGGTCCAGGTCATCGCTGTCAGCATCATGAACAACTGGACCGACTTGACCGGCGGGCCGATGGGCCTGCCCGGAATTCCCCAGCCCGAGATACTTGGCTGGCGCATCTCGTCGCACGTCGATTACCTTGTCCTGGTCGGCCTCTTGGGTGCTCTCGCCCTGTGGGTTTCACGGCGTCTTGTCCAGTCGCCCTTCGGGCGGGCACTCAAGACAATCCGCGAAGATGAAGTGCTCGCCCAGGCCGTTGGCAAGAACGTCGCTGCGTTCAAGGTCCTGGTCTTCGTCGTCAGCGCCGGAATGGCGGCCGTGGCGGGCGTTGTGTACGCCTACTACATCAGCTTCATCGATCCGACGAGTTTCACCGTGATGGAGTCCATCTTCATCATCTCCATCGTAATCATCGGCGGGGCAGGAAGTCTGTGGGGACCGGTGGTTGGGGCTGTAGTGTTGGTAACGCTTCCGGAACTGCTGCGGTTCATGGGGTTGCCGAGTGGGGTCGCGGCCAATCTGCGTCAGATCCTCTACGGAGGGGCCTTGGTGGCGTTCATGATGTGGCGGCCACAGGGGCTGTTGGGAAAGTGTGCATTCGAGAGGAAGAGCGCCAAGGCATGAAATCTGCCATGCTTGAGGTCGAGCGGCTAGAGAAGCGTTTTGACGGCGTCCGGGCGCTCGCGGGCTTCTCGTGCACAGTCCGCGAACAGGAAATCCTCGGCCTGATCGGTCCCAATGGGGCCGGGAAGACGACCTTCTTCAACGCTCTGACTGGTTTCGTCCGGCCGGATGGTGGCCAGGCGGCATTCAGGGGACAGGCCCTGATTGGGCTAACCCCCTATAAGGCGGCCCGAATAGGAGTCGCACGTACCTTCCAGATCCTCAGACTCATCCGTCGTCTGAGCGTGCTGGAGAACGTCCTTCTCACCTTCCCCAACCAGGCAGGAGAACGGCTGCGAAACGTCTTCTTTCGACCTTGGACCTGCCGCCGCCAGGAAGCCGGGAGCCGAAAGAGCGCCGAGGGACTCCTTGAGGAAGTGGGCCTTGCCGAGAAGCGAGACGACCTCGCTGAAGCGTTGTCCTATGGCCAGCAGAAACTACTGAGCCTTGTTTGCTGTCTGGCGACTGGGGCCGAGCTTCTCTTGCTCGACGAACCGGTCGCAGGCATCGCGCCTGAGATGATAGAGCGGATCCTCGAGGCGATCCGAGGCTTGCCCAGAAGGGGCAAGTCGGTGGTCCTTATCGAGCACAACATCGGTGCCATCACCCAGGTCTGTGACCGAGTCGTTTTCATGGACGCCGGGGCTAAGGTAAGCGAAGGTACGCCAGAGGAAGTTCGGAACGATCCCCGTGTCATCGAGGCTTACCTTGACTGAGTGAGCGGTCTGATGCTTAAGATCAGCAACCTTGAAACCGGCTACGGCAAGAAACAAGTGCTCTTCGACGTCTCACTTGATGTGCAGGAAGGCGAGATAGTTGCCCTGATTGGACCGAACGGGGCCGGGAAGTCCACGGTGCTCAAGGCTGTCTGCGGCCTCATTCCAGCATGGAAAGGCGATATCCTCTTCCAGGACGTCCGTACCTGCGGGGCGACGCCAGCCCAGAACGTCGCCCGTGGCATGACGTTTTGTCCCCAGGGCAACCGCGTGTTCGACGAGCTCACGGTGCGAGAGAACCTGGAGATCGGGGGATATCAGATCAGGAAGGAAGACCTGAAGGAGCGGATTGACGAGGTTCTCGCCGTTTTCCCCGCCCTGAAGGACCGCCTGAAGCAGGGGGCTGGCTGTCTAAGCGGCGGCGAACAGCAGATGCTCTCGGTCGCACGGGCGCTCGTCCCCGGGCCGAAGTTGCTGATGCTCGATGAACCCTCTTTGGGCCTTGCCCCGAATTTGGTCAGGTCGATGTTCGATCAAGTTGTCCGGGTCAATCTGGAGACCGGCGTCGCCGTTCTGATCGTCGAGCAGAAGGTGCGGGAGGTCCTGGCGATAAGCCAACAGGTTTACTCGCTGAAACTCGGCCGGGTCGCGTTTGATGGCTCGTCCCGTGACCTTCTGCAGCAAAGCGGCAGACTCCGTGACCTCTTCCTGTAATGGTCGCCTCGGCACCCTTTGATTGGTCGCGCAGCAAAGTGCTCACAAAATCGCAACAAGATAAGGCGCCTTCGCTTGCTGTCAGTGTACCTCAAATGCCCTTTCTTGACGCCGCCAGCCGCGATTCGACCCCCGGCGCCATGATTCAAAATCCCGTGGGGCTTACCCCCCGTGAGGGTTCGACTCCCTCCTTCGGCACCAGTCCCGGAGCCCGGAGGGCTCCGACGGTCGGCCTCCCCTACTCCAGCGCCTCCGCCGCCGTCAGCCCGAGCAGCACCGGCGTGCCCCAGCGGTTGCCCACCTTCTCATGGTACCGCAGGTCGACGGCCTTGACCGCCACCTCCGGCCGCGGATTGTTCCACTGGAACTGGTACAGGACGGCCTCGCGCGCCTCATCCTTCGGCAACGGCGCCGCCCAGGCGACGGCGGCGTCGCGCAGGCCGCCCGGCGACGGCGTGAGCCAGTGGGCCGCCCCCTGGCCGTATTGCACGTCCACCGCCTGCGTCTTGCCGTCCGCGTAATGGACCACGTACTGGAAGATGACGGGCGGCGCGTCGGTCGTGCGCCGCGGCTGCCACTCGCGCTTCTGGACGAACGTGTGCAGGAAGAAGAGGACGTCCGCCTTCCGGCCGACCTCCAACCCCGTGACCTCGCGCGGCGCCTTGACGCCCCGCAGCCCGCCGAGCGTCACCGCGCTCTCCAGCGGCGAGGTCTTGAAGTCCCGGATCCGGTACGTCACGCCCGCGAACTTCTGCTCCCCCAGCGGTAGGTGCGAGAGGTCGTGCTCCTTGTCCGGCCACCCCTCCGCCGAGGTCAGATACAGGTTGCACCGCCCCTCCAGCGAAACGGGATGGTACCGGAGCCCCTCGCCGGGCAGCAGCGTCCGCCGGCCCGCGAAGACGGCGTGCAGGTTCCTCAGCAGCGTCGCGACGACCGTCTGCTTCTTCGCGGCATTGACGGGCACCGCCTCGCTCTCTTTCACGTTCAGTTGATTGAGCAGGATGCCGCCCTTGCCGCGCGGATACTTCACCAGCCCGCCGATGTTGAGGAGCGGCCGGACACGCTCCCGCCAGCCTTCCGGCCGCTCGACCCGCAGCCACAGGTTGTCGATGCCGAGGATCGGCCGCTCGGACGCCTCCTTCCATTCCAGCGGCACGAAGGTGACGGTCTTGGCCGTCACGGGCTCCAGCGTGAAGTCCTGCCGCATGTTGCTGCCCTTCTCCTGCGGCGCCAGGGCGATCGTCTGGGCGGTCGACTCGTCGCCGTCGAAGACGAGTTTCAGTTTCGTGATCAGCCAGTAATGATCGTTCGGGACGATGGAGAAGCCCGTGAGGGTTTCCTTGCGCGGCAGCGTCCAGGTGGGGGTCTGCGGCGACCCGTCGTCGTTCATCGGGTAATACTTGATGTACTTCCACGCCTCGGTGCCGGTGAACCCGTTGACGATGCTGTCGGGGCGGTCGGCGCTGGTGCCCTCGATGCCCGGGCCCGTCATGAACGGGGCGATGTTCTCCAGGTCCACGACGTGGGTGAAGACGTCGTCGGCGGCAAACTCGTCGCCCTTCCATCCGAAGACGCGTTTGCCGGAGGAGAGCGCCACGTCGCGCTGCGACAGGCCGCTCGCCAGCGGGTCGCTCGTCGGCGCCAGCGCCACCTTCTCGCACCGGAAGCCGCGCAGCAGATGGTCGCAGCCGACGAGACGGTTGAAGTCCGCCAGACCCTTCGGCCCGACGTTCCACAGCATGAGCCAGCCGCCGCGGGCCGTGAAGGCCGCCACGTCGTCCGCCGCGCCGGCCAGGGCCTTCAGCGCCGCGGGCGAGGCGTCCGCCACGACGATGTCGTTCTTGGCGTCGCGGACGGCGGCGAGCGGGTCGGCCACCGCCTTGTATTCCAGGCCGGACGTTTCGAGCATCCTGGCCCGCGGGTCCGCAGGGTCGATCACCACCGCCGTCGTGTTCCGCACGAGTTCGTACCCGAGGGCGTAATCGACGAGGTTGTCGAACAGGCGCTGCGCGACCGGGTCGCTCTCCAGTTTCTCGCAGACGACCATCTGGGAGAGGAGCATCAGCCCGTCGCCGACGGTGCACTCGGCCACCGCCGAGCACGAGAGTTGATCGTCGCACTGGGCGAGCGATCGCGCCCCGCGCGACGCCTTCTTGTACACGTTGCGGTAAACGACGTGGTCGCCGGACCAGCAGAAGAAGTCCTCCTGCGCGAGGCCCGCGAACACGGGGTGCTCCAGGTTCTCGGGGAAGGCGACGCGGCCCTCGTAATCGGTGACCTCGAAATCGGCCGGCACCGCCTGGTAATGCAGCGGATGGGCCTGGTCGAGGACGAGCAGCCGTTTCCCCTCGGCCGCCAAGGCGTGCCACCGCGCGTCGGTCGCCAGGCGCGGCGTCAGCGCGTCCTTGCCGATGAGCAGGCACCGGAACGCGTCCGGCAGATCGTCCGGCCCGTCCACGGACGTGAACGGGACACCCCGGGCCTTCAGCCGCGACACCGCCGCCCCGTCCGGATCCCATGCGACGAGGTCACCGGCCCGGGCGTCCGGCTTCGGGGCGGCGTCCGGATCGATGATCGCAAGCGCCTGCGCCCGCGTCCAGACGGTCTCGCCGCCGCGGCGGCACGTCAGCGCGAACGTCCCGGCGGTCCGCTCGCGGGCCTTGGGGATGGGCAGCGTGATCTCAACGACCTTCCCGTGCCCCGGCGGGACGGCGAGCGCCTGCCGCTCGCCCGCCACCCGTTTGCCGGCCACCGCCAGCGTCCACTCCAATTCGATCGGGTCCGGCAGGCGGGTATCGTTGCGGACCATGAGCGTCCGCGGGACCCGCGAGCCGCCCGCGAACGTCCAGTTCCACTGGCGGCAAAGCGCCAGCACCGGCTGCCACGAGGCGTAGTGGCCGGTCGTGTCCCGGCCGAACCAGAAATGAAACGCCCCGAGTTCCTGCCAGCGGTACCCCTCGGAGTACATGCGGGCGAGCAGGCCGACCGCCTCGGACGTCTCGGCCCGGCCGAGGAAACACCGCTCCCCGCCCACGCCGGCGAACTCGGCGGGCTTGCGGCCGTGAGCGAAGAACTCCTCGCTCAGGAAGATCGGCTTCTCCTTCGCCATCGGCCACGGCTGCTTGCGCGTCTGGTCCGTCCACGCCCCGAGGCCGTACGCCATGTCCGGGTACGTTCGGTCCGCCGCCGCCTCGTAGTGGCATCCGTTGACCGGCAGCGACTGGTCCTGCAGCGCCCGTCCGCCCGCCACCATGACGCCCCGGCCGGTCGGGTCCAACTGGCGGATCATCTCCGCCGCCTTCGTGAACTCCGGCTCGACCGTGTCGAGGTTCCCGAAGTTACGGGTGTTGATGTAGATGATCTCGTTGTCGAGTTCCCACACGAACACGCACGGATGGTTCCGCTGCTGCCGGACGCGGGCGGCAATCTGTTTCCGCCAGTTCGTAAAGAGCGCCGTGTTGGGCACCTTCACCTTCTTGCCGTCCTTCTCCACCTGGCGGACGAGGCCGTAACTGGCGTGCTGGCCGTCCAGCGTGCTGCACGTCCGGCGGACGGGCACGCCGCGCGAGTCGAAGAAATCGAGCGCCTCGTTCTGCGTCATGCCGCCCCACGTTTTCTGGAACCGGAGGCGGACCACGTTCTGGCCGCTCTCGCGCCACCAGGCCACGGCTTTCTCGGCCTCGCCCTTGCCGCAGCCGTAGTAATCGAGGTTCGCCCGCATCTGCCACGGCACGCCGTTCAGGACGAACCGCGTGCCCTCGATGGTCCATTCGCGGAAGCCGAAACGCGTCCGCGCCACGTCCACGCGCTTCCCGTCCACCGTCACCGTCGTGACGAGCCAGTAGAGGTGCGGATCGTCCGGCCACCAGAGGTGCGGATCGTCCCACCCGGCCGAGAGCGTGACCGTCTTCGTCCCACCGGCGGGGACGGTGACCGTGGTCTTCGGCAGCGCGTGCGCGACCTTGCCGCCCTTCCCTCCACTGGCCGGGACGACCTCGCAGGCGACCTCCATCTCCCGGGCCGCGCCGCCGGGGTTGCGCACGGTGACGTCGGCCGCCAGGTCCTTCCGCGCCACCGACGGCCGGACGAACACGTCCTCGGCGTACGCCGGCCCCGTCGCCACGAGCCGGACGGCGTCGGTGATGCCGTTCCGCAGGTGCCCCTTCATCGGGTAATCGAACCGCATCGTCACGCCCTGGTTGCTGCTCATCATGTCGAGCGGGATGTTGAACCAGCGGTGCACGTTCGGCTTCTTCTCGTCCGGCTCGATGGCGTAGTAGGCGTCCTTGATGACGACGGCGATCTCGTTGACCTCGCCCGGCCGGACGGCCTCCGTCGCGTCCGCCAGGAACCCCGTCAGCGGCGCATCGTGGAACGCCACCCGCCGGCCGTTCACGAACACCGTCGCCAGCATGCTCGTCTCGGTGAAACGCAGGAAGAACGAGCGGCCCTTCATCTCGGCGGGCACCTTCACCCGCGTGCGATAGACGTAACGGTGGCAGAAGATGAGGTCCGGACGCAGCGCGTTCCGGTCGCCCGGCACCGGGATGGACGACCAGTGGAGGGCCTCGGCCTTGGGCAGCGCCTCGGCGGGGCCGGTGCGGTCCCGGACGAGGCCCGCCTCGTCCCAACGGGCAATCTGCCAGACGCCCGCCAGCGACACCTCCGTCCGCTCGCCGCCGGCGGCGGGCGCCGGCATCTCGAAGACGTGCCGGGCGGCCTCGCGGTCGCGGTCCGTCCGCCAATCGGCGTCCGGCTTGTGCTTGCCGTTCGGACGGAACGCGCCGGGGGCGAGGCACACGGCGTCGCTTGCGAAGAGGATGCGGTTCGGCTGCGTCTTCGCGTCATCCTTGTACGTGACCGGAAGACGGACCTCGAGACGGTGGTCGCCGGCCTTCAGGTCCGCCTTGCCCATCGGGAGCCACGCCACCTCGCACCAGCGGGAGAGCTCCATGAGGTCCGTCGTGAGGTCGGTCGGCTCGATGCGATGCCACGGGCCGGCGTCGATCCGCCAGTCGAACGGGCTGCGGACGTACTCGAACCCCACGCGGTTCCACACGGCGTACTCGCCCGCCGCCTGCACCGAAAACGGGTACGCCAGGACGATGCCACCCTCGGGCACGGTTTTCGCCACGTCGCCCGCCTGGATGCTGTAATGGAGCCACTGGCCCTTGGAGAGATAATCGGCGTTGCCCCATCCGGCCACGTTGCCGGGGACGTTGGCCTTGGCGGCCTCGCCCTCCATCCAGACGTACTCCTCGGCGGCCGCGGACGCGGACGCGGTCGCAAGGACGGCAGCGGCGAGCACGAGCGGCAGCAAACGGGCGAGCGATCGCAGAGGGGGCATGGGTGTCTCCGGGGTCTCCTGTTCGTTCGGCGCGGCCGGCGCGCGTCTCCCCTTGCCAGCCGCTTCCGACGGGGCCTACAATGCTTATGAACAGGAGGCGCAGCATGCGGTATCGTTCGATTATGATTCTCGCCTGTGCCGCGGCCCTCGCCGCGGTCGGACCCGCCTGTCGTGACAATGCCGGGGAGGCGCACGAGGGGTCGCCTTCCCCCGCCACGTGCATGTCGTGCGGTCCGACGCCGGCGGCTGCGGCCAGGGCCGCCGAGGCTTACGCCGAATCCGACGCCGAGTCCCAGAAGGAGTTTTCCGTGACCAAGACCGACGAGGAGTGGCGCAAACAGTTGACGCCCCAGCAATATCACGTCACCCGCGAGCAGGGCACCGAGCGGGCCTTCACCGGCAAGTACCACGACACAAAGACCCCGGGCGTGTACCGCTGCATCTGCTGCGGGCAGGCCCTCTTCGACTCCGACGCCAAGTTCGACTCCGGCACCGGCTGGCCCAGTTTCTTCCAGCCCGCCGACCCCGGCCACGTAGCCGAGCGGGCGGACAACAGCCACGGCATGCAGCGGATGGAGGTCGTGTGCTCCCGCTGCGGAGCCCATCTGGGACACATTTTCAGCGACGGGCCCCAGCCGACCGGCCTGCGGTACTGCATCAACTCGGCCGCCCTGGACCTGGAGTCCCGCCAGGCGGCTGATGAGGAAAAGAACGAGCAGAACGCCGACGACCGATGAACGACGCTGCGCGGTGGGTCTCCGCACTTGCCGCGCTCCGGTATCACGACGGAGGGCCAGAGGGGTAACGCCCCCCAGATGAGGGGTAAAACGCCGCCGGAGGCGAGGGCGCGTCGCCGGCGGCATGAGGGGTGCCGCCGGCCGATGCCTTCGGTCGGCGGCCTTTTTTTTGCGAGGATGGCGCCGCGCCGTTCGAGCCGCGATCGATAGTTTAGGAAAATGGCATTTCGCGCACCCCCCGAAATCGCGCGTTTTCGGAACCCGAATCGTCGATTTTGACGCGCCAGGGACGATTTGGGGCCCGAATGTTAAAATGGGTAAGGCAAAACGCGCGACTTTTCGATCGCTTTTGATCGAAACGCGCGCAAACGCGCGAAAACACACCCCGAATTGTCGGCTTTTTTCAGCTCATGGAGGAACGGCCATATGAATTAAAAGCGCGATGGAAGGCAGGCAATAGGCAACCGGCAACGGGCATTAGGCCACGGCAAAAACGGCGACGGCCACGACCACGGCGAGATTCTTCGGCCTCGCAGCAAGCGAGGCCTCAGAATGACAGCGTTCTGCTCGCGGATCGGGGCCCTCTGCCCCGGCACACCGCGGCCGACGTATTCCCTCCAGGCCGAAGGCCTGCCTGGTCCTTGGGGCTTGGGCATTTGCCGTTCAGAGCGTCTGGACGGGCACTTCCGCCCCGCCGCGCTCGTCGGAGAGGTACGCCGAGTAGATGACGGCGATCGTATCCGCCCCGAGCGAGGAGGACCCTTCCGGCTCCTCGCCGTAGGCCACGGTCCGGTAGAACGCCTCCGCCTCGTTCGGGTACCCGTTGAAGTAATCCTCGTCGGGGGCGGGGTTCGACCATCCCTGCTTGGTGCCGGTTTTCTCGACGACGTAGATGTCCTTGAAGTACTCCTCCCGCTCGTTGTACGTCTGCATGGCGGTGTTGGGATTGATGTTGCAGATGGTGCGGTGGTTGTTGGCGGCGACTTCGAGCCGGTTCCGCACGCCGCCGAGCAGGATCTCGCTCGCGAAGACGTCGGCCACCATGTCGTCGTCGAAGACGATGTGGATGTGTCCGAAGTCCTCCCCGTCCTTGTAATCGGACCGCAGGTGCCCCTTGTCGTCGTAGTGGGGACTGGCGGTCAGGCGATGGGTGCGGGCGGAGACGGCCTTCGGGCGGATCGGCTCGCCGAGGCGGCTGCGGCCTTCGACGCGCTTGAAGTACAGGATGGCCGACAGCGGATGGCACGATTTGCCCATCAACGACCCGCCGCCCGAGAACTTCCACGTGCCGTACGCCGGCGCGTGCGACCCGGAATGCCCTTCCTCACCGTTCATCCACAGGATCTGGGCCCCGCTCTTCTCGATGATCTCCCGTTCCTTCTGGATGGCCGGCGCGTACACGAAGTTCTCCGCGTAGCAGATGCGGGCCTGGCTGGCCTGTTCGGCGTCGAGCATCCGCTGGATGGAGGCCAGGGCCCCCTCGAGCATCGCCTCCTTCGAGAACGTCTGCCCGTCGAAGTCGTCCGACCCGTCGCCGAAGTACCCTGTGAACGGTTTCTCGACGATGACGAACGTGTCGCGCTCCAGGGCCGCGACCGCCACCGGTTCGTGGGCGACGGGCGGCACGCAGGCGTGGACGACGTCGCAGGCGTCGATGAGGGCCTCGAGGGACTCGGCGACCTCCAGCCCGCGCTCCGTGGCGAAGGCCGCCGCACGGTCCGCGTCGGAATCGTACACGCCGACCACCTCGACGTCGGCCGAGTGGACCCGCTGGATGGATTCGTAATGGAACTCGGCGGCGAAGCCGGCCCCGACCAGTCCCGAGCGAACGGTTTTCCGCTGCATGGTTCGTCTCCTGTGTGCCAGGTGCGTGCGATTATAAGAGCCAGCATTCTAACGCAACGGCAGGCCACAGGCAACCGGCAACGGGCACCAGGCAACGACACCAGCGAACGACAAACGGTGCAAGCGTCGGGGCGGCGTCGAGACTCGCGGCAACGCCGTTGAGCCGGCGACGGCACGTCGCCGGTCGTTTTGGCACCCGAGGACGTTCCCGCCTTCGCGGCGACCCGCGGTCGCCGGCTCAAAAGTTGTCGAGTCGCGGCTTCCTTTCAACGTGCCGGGTAGCATCGCCACGCTTGCGTGGCCATGGGCGAAAGGTGCCCGACACCGAACGGACCAAGGACCCATGACACGGGACGGTTTTCAGGGGTCCGATAATCCGAAAACGGTTGGCGAAATCCCCGTCCCCGCGCCGATACACGGGTAGCGAGAGCGAAACGGACATCCCGGTCCCGGCGCTGCCCGGCGCCGGCGGTGCGTCTCCGCCGGCACCCGTCGCGGGGGAGCGACCTGCGCGCTGTCGGCCGGCCTCCGTTTCATGCCCCTCCCCGTCCGCACGGACCCCTGCCGGCCGGGAGAGGACGCCAAGGAGCCCCCAGGTACCAGGAGGTATGGATGCGCACCCCCCGCCCGCGACCCCTCGTCTGTTGTGTCCTCATCGGCGTGATGCTGACGGCGTCGGCCCCGGCGGCCGAGCCGCAACCCGCCGCCGACACCGACGCACCCTCGGCCACATCGTCCGGCAGGGCGCCGGACGATCTTCTGAAGCGGATCGAGCGCCTCGAGAAAACCCTCAAGGCCCAGGCCGACACCCAGCCCAAGCGCCTGGAGCGCGAGAACGCCGTCCTCCGCGACCGCATCGGCGAACTGGAGACCGAGATGCAGGCCCTGCGGACCGAACTCGCCAAGCAGCGGGCCGACGCCGAGGGGCCCGACCCCGAGGTCGAAAAACTCCGGGCCGCCATCGAGGCCATCCAGACCGACCTCCGCCTCAGCGACGGCCGGCGGCCGGTCCTTTCGTCGCTCGACCTGGAAATCTACGGGTACGTCAAACTCGACGCCTCCTACGACACGCACGAGATGAACTCGGGCAACTTCGCCCTGTTCGTCCTGCCCGAGGGGCAGCGCACCAACGACGACGAATTCAACATCACCGCCCGCCAGACGCGGCTGGGCCTGAGGATCAAGGGGCCGGACGTCGACGGCATGAAGACGAGCGGCGTCGTCGAAGGCGACTTCTACGGCGCCGGCGGGGCGTCGGAGAACCGGTCGACCTTCCGCATGCGGCACGCGTTTCTGCAACTGGACTGGCCCAAGGAGCGGTTCTCCATCCTGGCCGGCCAGACGTGGGACGTCATCAGCCCCCTGTACCCGAACACGCTGAACTTCACGATTAACTGGGACGCCGGCAACATCGGCCACCGGCGCCCGCAGGTCCGGCTGACGAAACATATCTATCTGAATGAAGCACAAACGGTGGACCTGACGCTCCAGGGGGCCGTCTCGCGGACCATCGACCGGGCCTCCATCACGCAGACCGACACGGGCGCCGACTCCGGCCAGCCGACCGTCCAGGGGCGGGCGGCCCTGACGTTTCCGCTCGTCGACGGGCGCCCCGCCACCGTCGGCGCGTGGGGGCACTGGGGACGCGAGGAGTTCGACATCAACGCCGCCGGCGACGAGGAGACCCTCGACTCCTGGTCGGCCGGCATGGACGTGGCCGTCCCCGTCGCCGACTGGCTGACCCTGAAGGCCGAAATCTGGACCGGCGAGGCCCTGGACACGTACTTCGGCAACATCGGGCAGGGCCTGGACGCGGGGCGCGACGCCCTCGGCGGGTGCGGGGGCTGGCTCGCCGCCGCCCTCACCCCCTGGGAAAAGTGGACCTTCAACATCGGCGCCGGCGTCGACGCCCTCGACGACGACTCGCAGGCCGTCGGCACGCGCATCCAGAACCGCATGGTCTTCGGCAACGTCATGTACGCCATCAACGAGAAGACGACCGTGGGCCTGGAGATCTCGCACTGGGTCACCGACTACGAACGGCAGGGCAACGGCGACGCCCTGCGGCTGCAGAGTTCGCTGATCTATAAGTTCTGAGCCACGGTGCCAGGCACCTTTTGCGCGCCGGGTGCCACTGGCGGCTTGCCCGCCAGTGCCGGCCCAACCGCGCGGCACACTGGCTGATCCCGGCGCGCCGGGACCCGTGGCACCCACATGCCCGGCCTCCCTCCCCCTTGAGCCCGCGCCCTCCGTGTGGTACACAGGACACCCAGGGGCCACCGGATAAGGAGCGCAACGTGAGGCGGACGACCGTCTGGGCCCTCGCGCTGACCGTGGCGACGGTCGCGGCCATGCCGTCGGCGACGCCGGGGGCGGAAGATGCCTCGGCGCCCTCCGCAGCAGCGTCCGTCCGCGACCTCGGCTCCGACCGCGCGGCCGTCCGCCGCGGCGCGGCCGCGGCCCTCGGCCGGCTCGGCGACTCCGCCGCCGTCGCCCCGCTGGCGCGGGCGCTGGGCGACCCGGACGCCG
>Ga0272441_10006824_pt1 | contig 18886 bp, 25 predicted proteins | sample SSMProp6N_FD_193582 | JGI IMG/M metagenome (GOLD analysis project Ga0272441, IMG submission 193582) | Marine sediment archaeal communities from Little Sippewissett salt marsh, Falmouth, MA, United States - SSM-Prop-6N | ecosystem: Environmental > Aquatic > Marine > Wetlands > Sediment ... | reverse complement strand
AACATAACTTTTGATTATTTATTTGTTTAGCCCCGTAGTGTAGCGGTCAATCATCATAGACTCTGGATCTATGGACTCCAGTTCGAATCTGGACGGGGCTACTTGTTTTTTATTCGAGCATCTTAACGGAGATATCCTCATCTATGTCTATAATTGCTCCTTCTCCTCTTTTACCCATGCTACAATTAACAATAATCGTACCCTCATCTGTCTCAGTAAAACCTGGATCCTCATGAATATGCGCGCAGAGTACAAGACGAGGTTTATATTTTTTTACAACCTCAAGAAGTTCTTTACTGCCTGCGTTCATACCCATATAGACTTTATCCTGTAGGCCATATGGTGGAACATGTGATACTAGTATACTTGTTTCATCTAAAACTTTTTTATCATTAAAAAACTGTTTTACTTGATCAGGATCAATACCACTTGTTCCAACAAAGGGAATACCTTTTTTTATTATTTTTTTAAACTCGATATTTGTCGCTTTACTCTCATTAATATATTTTGGTACATCAGCGCTGTCAATATTTCCAGAGATGGCTAGTGTTTCAACAGTTATCTGATCAAGGAAATTTTTTGCTACCTCTCCAGGGCCAAACTGGGTTATATCGCCACATACTACTACGAGATCTGGTGAGTATCTCTCAATATTTTTAAGAATTATATTTAATCGGTATTGTGAACCATGTATATCCGCAGTGGCAAGAATTTTCATAAAAATCTCTCTTTTTTTTATTCGTTATCAGCTAATACAATGTCTAGTAGTTGTTCTCTGATTTTTCTCCTAGCAGATATTGTTCTTAGCCAGTCAGGTATGCGTGTACCAACAGGTTTTCTCATGTAACTAGTACCCGCGTTCATAATGTTCATGCTGAATTTTTCTACCATGGATTCCTCCATGTGTCTATCATATTTTAGGTTGTTGAAATGTGCATCTGCATGGTATTTACGTATTGCTTCACGTGCGTATTTAACGTATAAGACACGTAAAGAGATTAACCCCTCTTTTGAGATTTCATATTTGTCTTCTTCTATTAGAACTCTAAGTAATGTTTTTAAGATGTCACCGGTCATCTTGGTAAGCCCTTTTGATTGATTACCGAGTTTCTGATGTTTATGATCATAGAATCCTAGGTCTGTTTGACATATTCTTTTAGCTGCCACGTTTTTATACATTTCAGACATTATGCCTATCTCTATACCCCAGTCGCCAGGTAGATCAACATCACGAGCGAGATCACTTGTAAGAGCAAATTCACCTGAGATTGGGTATCTGAATGAACGTAAAAACCTGGTAAAAGAGGTTTCATGGCCAATGTTGTCAACAAATGCTCTTAACAAGGGATGTAAAAATAGTCTGAAAACTCTACCATACATAAGTCTTTTTTCAAGGTTGACACGAGCATAATATCCTTTGTTGAATTTGAAATCAAGTTCTGGTTCTGTAATTGGGTAAAGGAGTTTTGTTGGTATCATCTCGTTATAATGTAAAACATCTGCATCGTGTAGCGCTATAGCATATGACCTTATACTTGCTATTCCCATAGCAAGCCAGACATCGCGGCCTTTACCACGGTATTTTAGGAGGTTGATGCCATCACTCTTGAGGCCTTCTAATAGTTTTTCAACTTTGGGGCCGTTACACCACATTATTAGTTTAGGGATTTTTAGGTCTCTAAAAAATCGCTGTACCTGTTTGAATTCTTTATCGTTTTTAGCTGCAAGTGGTATAACTACTTCATTCAAATATGTGCATTTGTTTAAACCTTTAACAATGTTTTTTAACGCGTCGCTTTTTATCTCCCTATAGAGCATTGGCATAATAACTGAAACAGGACGCTCAGCAGCAGAATCACTAACTTTTTGCATGAGCAGTTTCTTATCTACACAGAGCTCATGAAAGGTAGTAACTTCATCTTGTCTAATATCCATTTTTAACCCCCTTAAACAGTTTTAAATATATTTTAGGATTGTACGCATATCATTAGTAACTATATTAGCGTGTTTATTAACTGTATCAGATGCGTTAAATGCTATCCCTAGACCAGCTTTTTTAATCATACCTATGTCAACAATGCCATCGCCAATAGCTATGGTCTCATCAAGTTTAAATCCTAAATCTTTTGCGAGGTCTTCTAGTACACAGCTTTTACAAATTGAATAAACCCTATTGCTAATAAAATCTTGCCTTAAATCTTGGTTATGAATCTCAAGTTTACCTGTTATAGTATCCCCATTGAATATGAGCTTATTTGCGAAAACATAATCAAACATTAGTCTTCTCTTTAGATCCTCTGCTAAAAAATCATAACTATCAGTTATAATAGCAATTCTTATACCCTTTTTTTTAAGCTCTTTTATAACATTTTCAACATGTTTTTGCAATGGTATGCTTCTGAATATCTCTAGGAATTCCTTTTTACTATGATTTTTTAAAAGTTTAGCGACTTCGATACTTTTCTTATAGAACTCCATATTCTTGTTCATGATTACTCTTTCTAGATCTTCGATTAGTCCTTTTTTTTTAGCTATGATAAATATACCTCGTCCCTGTAAAAGAGTTCCATCCATATCAAACATAGCAAGCTTATATTTACTCATAAATATCGGTAGTATTCCCATTTAGGCAAATTAAAAACTTTTTAATAATCTTTTTTATCAAAAACGTTTAGTTTTTTTATGCGCAAAAAGGAGGTTTTATAATCTCATATAAAACATCATAAAAAGACTCTTCCCCGGGGAAAATTTTTCTTTTTTTTGAATTTTGATAAAATTTCTTCAATTTCTCTATGGACTCCAAATAATCAATATACTCATTAATATAATCTTTATCTGGTAGACTATGCTTATAACTTATAAATAATCTATAAATCGTGTTAATAATTTTTTGATTTTTCCGCCTATAAAATATCTCCCTGCCGACTGGTTTACACTTGAAACCAACATTCTCAGACATAAAACCGTTAGTGAAAGGATAAATAACTCCATTTTTGACTGTGGCTTCTTCAATAATCTCCATGTCTATCATTTTCTTTAAATAGTATGAAACTTTTTGAGGAGGTATTTCTAATTCTCTGCTGAGTTCTTTCTGTGAGAATCTTTGTGCGAATATTAAGTGTAAGAAAATTCTGCAGGGTATTTTTTTCCTAAACAAATTTAGTATTTTTTTATCTTTGGTACTAATTTTCTCTGCGGCATATATTCTTTTATATTTTTCGCAGGGTTCTTCTTCAATTAAATCGATTTTTTTTAAATATCTAATGTGATAGTTTAGAGTTGACACGGGTATATTTATTCTTCTAGAAATCTCCCTCACATGTAAACCAGGGTTTTTTGAGATGAAGTTATAAATCTTGTTTCTTGCTTCAAGATTTAATATATTCTTCTTAGATATCATACTATATGCTAATATTATTCATAAGAGTTTATATAACTTTTGTGTAACATAGTGTAACAATGTATGTTTTATTTATAACAAAAAAAGTTTTTTTAAAAAAGAAAAAAAGTTGAAATATTTTTTTAAATTTTTATTTCTAAATATCACTTGTTATGATTTGTTGCTCAGATATAGATGCACAATCACAGGCATTTGTTTCATATGTTGATTGGTCATAGTTGAAATATTGCGCAGCCCAAGGACAACCAAATGTGTACCATGCTATACCTCTAATAACCCAAACTAAAAATAACAAGGAAAATCCAAGTATAGGATTCATTGACAACAAAAATATTATTCCTATAAGATCCCAATGTATCAACCATGTTACTGCGCATATGCCACCTGGATAATCGCCATTTCCAAGTAAGATTATGTTTAATGCGTCAATATTTTCCTGAAATTCTTCTAAAAAACCTTCTTCAAACTCATCAGTATGATTCTCAACACAATAATCGTGAACAATCTGCAAGTATTGAATTAATGCCTCATCTGTAATGAGTTCGGTTGTTTGTGTTTCATTGGCTTGTTGTTCTTGTGCTACTGATATAAATGGTATTGATACTATTAGAAAGGCTGCTAGAACACTTCCGAATAATATTTTTTTATTCATTTTTCATCACATCTTCCATATTTTTATAAAAAAGATAGTTATTCTATCGATTAAGTCCGGTATTGATTTGATCTGCATCAATTGTAATCGAAATATCTGATTTACATCCACAAGATTGAGTTTCTAGTCCTTCTACCCATTCACAATTATGAATTAACCAAGCACAAGCATATACTGCACAATATAAAAATCCGCATAATGCAGCTAGTGCAATAGCTATTGGTGTGTGTCTAAGAGCCAATGCCATACCTATTTCAAATAAAGAAGAAGAAATCAACCAAAGTTTATCACAATAGTCTAATACTGGATTTTCACTTAATATATAAATTTGGTTTTGAAACTCTTCTAAAAAACCATCCTCAAAATCATCTGCAAAATGCTCTTTACAACCATCATGAAGATCTTGCAAATTTCTGATTAATGCCTCCATTGTCATTAGTTCGGTTGTTTGTGTTTCATTGGCTTGTTGTTCTTGTGCGACTGATACAAATGGTATTGATACTATTAGAAAGGCTGCTAGAACACTTCCGAATAATATTTTTTTATTCATTTTTAATCACCGTATATTTTTTATTAAAAATTATCTATTTGCTGCTGTTGTACCTTCAATACTATCTTGAGAAGATTCTGGTGTGTCAATTGTAGATGTTGAAGATGCTGTAATTTCAGTTGATGTAATCTGGCTTTCTGGATATGTCGTTGCCGTTTCATAATACTCAGAATTGCTAAAGGTACTCGCCTTGTCAGTGAATACTAGCCATGCGTTGCCTATAAATGAAAAATCCTGCCATACTTCCCCCGTGTTCGGAGTACCCTTAAGAGAACTCCAGTGTACAGCACCGATATATCCAATTGCTAGTCCGCTGTGTTCGGTTGTAATATCCGCTTGAATAAATAAATTTTTGAGTTGTACATTAATTTTATCAGAACCATAGCCAAAATAGTATGCATCCCACCATACTACGCACGCTCTTTTTGCAAAATAAATCCAGTTTGATCTCAAAAATCCAGGTATTGAACAAAGAGTACCTGAAGATACAATTGAAAGCATATTGCATCTTATATACGGATCGCCTTCTAATCCATATGAGTCTAAGATTACTTGAATCTGACTTGTATCGATGGAACCATGGTCTATAATAAAGTCTATAATGTCAAGTACTACTGATTTATAGTCCTCATTTTCAATAAATTCAACTGCCTCGTTTAATATTGTTAAATGGTTAATATTTAATACTGGCTCAACAGCGGTTTCTATATCCTTATCTTCAGTTGATTCGTTGTTTGCACCGTTGACAATAGATCCCAAAAAGACCATAGCTATTAAAACAACAGCTCCAAAAACAAATATATTCTTTCGCATACGCTTCATTTATATCACCTAAAAAACTAATCCTTGGACTTAGTATATATGTTTTATAGAACGGTTTTTTGATTTAACCTATTTAAAAAATAGTTCCAAAAAGTTAGAACATATATATACCAAAAACATATTTCACTCTCTTATTATGCCAATTATAACATTTGATTACAAAGATTTCATAAACCTACTTGGTTACAAAATATCAAAAAAAGAAGTAATCGAAAAATTACCAATGATTGGAGCAGATCTTGACAAAGTAGAAAATGATGAAATTAGTATGGAGTTTTTCCCAAATCGACCAGATCTTGCATCAGTTGAGGGTATAGCTCGTGCATCAAGGGCTTTTTTTGATTTTGAGAAAGGACTTAAAAAATATGATATTAAAAAATCAGACATTGTACTAAACGTTGATCCTTCGGTGAAAAAGGTTAGACCATATGTTACCACAGCACTGGTGACAAATGTGAAAATGACCGATGAATTAATAGCATCATTAATGGAACTACAAGAGAAACTGCATTTTGGACTTGGTAGAAACCGTAAAAAAGTAGCTATCGGTGTACACAATTATGAACCAGTGGAGCCACCATTTACATATAAAGCGGTGGATCCAGACTCAGTGCAGTTCGTACCACTTAACAAAGTTGAATCAATGACTATGAGTGAGATACTGAGACGTCATGAAAAAGGAGTAGACTATGCACATTTATTAGAAGGTTCTGATAAACATCCGTTGATAGTTGATTCTAATAACAATGTCTTGTCTTATCCACCGATAATAAATGGTAGTCTCACGGAGGTTACGCCTTTTACTACGGATCTTTTCATTGATGTTACAGGTACTAGTAAAAAAGCTATTAACTATGCATTAAACATAGTGGTAACCTCTTTAGCGGAACGGGGTGGGCAGATACATAGTACTATAATTAAAGATGGCAATGAGTCTCTTGTTGTACCAGATTTAAAACCTGTTAAAAGAACTCTTTCAAAAGATTATGTTAATAGAATCCTTGGTACAAAAATAGATGAAAAAAAGATAACCATGTGTCTACAAAAAATGGGATACAATGCTACCACTACTGCTGGTAAGATAAATGTTGAAATACCATCGTGGCGAGCTGATATATTACATGACATTGATCTGGTAGAGGATGTAGCTGTAGGATATGGTTTTGAAAAATTTGAAACAGATTTCCCTAAGGCATTAACATTTGGCTGTGAACTACCAAAACATGGTTTTTATGATACTCTTAGGTCTGTTATGATTGGTCTTGGTTTCAATGAGGTAAACACGTTTACTATTTCAAATGAACAAGATGAATTCAAAAAAATAGGGATAAAACCAGATAAAAATGTAGAGATCCAAAACCCTGTTGGTGAAGAATATTCATGCTTAAGAGTAGGGCTTATACCTTCGCTTTTAAAAATTCTCAGTGAAAACCGCCATCATTCATTACCACAACAAATCTTTGAACTAGGCGTAGTGGTAAATAGTAATTTCAAAAATATACATCATCTAGGTTTGGTGAAAATAGATGCAAAAGCAAACTTCACAGAATGCAAATCCTTAACTGAGGCAATAATGAGAGAAACTGATACAAAATACAATATTAAAAACAAAGATCACCCTGGTTTTGTAAAAGGTCGATGTGCCTCCATTAACGTTAATAACAAAGAAATAGGACTCTTTGGGGAGCTTCATCCAAAAACAATAACAGAATTTCAACTAGAACACCCAGTTATAGCCTGTGAGATAAAAGCAGATGCACTTTTTTAATCCAATAACCTTTTTATCTAAGAGATATTCACATTTTTCAAGATGACAAAGACTTGTATTAAATGCAAAAAACCTGCGGTCACCTACATAAGATATAATGGTACACACTTATGTAGTGAACATTTTATACAATATTTTGAAAGAAGAGTAAAAAAAGATATTAAAAAACAAGGTAAAACTGAGAAAAACTCTCGTATCGGTGTTGCAATTTCTGGTGGTAAAGACAGTATCGTAGCATTACATGTTATACATGATATTTTTTCTAAAAGAAGTAATATTGAAATATTTGCTATAACCGTTGATGAAGGAATAAAAGGCTACAGGGATAAAAGCCTGAAATACGCGATAAATAACAGTAAAATCCTTGGGGTCGAGCATCATATCGTCAGATTTAAAGATGTAGTTGGTTCAACGATGGACGAGATTGCTTCTAAAAAAGATGAACTAGGTGAATGCAGCTACTGTGGTGTTTTCAGACGTTTATGTCTCAACCAAATGGCAAAAGAACTCGATGTTGGTAAACTAGTAACAGGGCATAACCTTGATGATATGGTGCAATCAATATTGATGAACTTTGTCAATGGCGACCTTAAAAAATTAGCACGACTTGGTCCTCATAAAAAAGTCCAACCAGGTCTTGTACCAAGGATGCTACCATTGCGGACAATACCTGAAAAAGAAAACACTCTGTATGCAATAATAAAAAAACTAGATTTCCATGACGCAGAATGCCCATACTCAACAAGAGCCTTACGTGGTTACTTCCGGGATATCATTGACAACCTTGAATATCAAACCCCTGGGACTCGGCATAGCATCCTAAACAGCTATGATAACATAAAAGACCTACTGCTATCTAAATATCCACCTGCTAATCTTAATAAATGTGAAATATGTGGAGAGCCAACATCACAAGAGCTCTGTAAAACTTGTCTTCTTAAAAAAAGAATACAACCTTAAATTTCTAAAAGTAAAAAGTTTTTTATTCAGAATCTCACTGACTAGTCTCATAAAATGGAACGGTTAAAACTGAAATGTAAACCCCTCGATGATTTATTGGGCGGAGGAATAGAATTTCAAACCATTACAGAGATATATGGAGAAGCAGGTAGTGGTAAAACCAATATTTGTCTACAGGCAACAAGAGAAATCGCGTTAAAAAACAAAAAAACCGCGTATATAGACTGTGAGGGTGTATCATTAGAGAGACTAAAACAGATATGTACAAACTATGATCTCAAAAAGATACTAGACAATATTTTATTTTTCAATCCTTCCTCGTTGGATGAACAGGAAAAAATGATTAAAAACGCAATAAAAATCAAAGACCTAGGCATGATAGTTTTCGATACATTTAACATGTTTTATCGTATAAAACTTGAAGAAGATGAAAAAATTGCTAGCCGTTCATTAAACCGGCAGATCACTAATCTCCAACTCGCAGCGAGAAAAAAAAACATACCAATAATAATTACAGGGCAAGTCTACACATCAGAGGATGGGGAAATAAAACCATTCGCAGGAAGAGGCATAGAACACATGGCAAAAACTATAACCAGACTTGAAAAAATAGGAACTGGAAAAAGACAAGCAACAATAATCAAACATCGGTCAATACCTGAAGGTAAAAAAACGTTTTTCACAATCACAGGTACAGGTCTGGAATAAACATATGAAAAAAACAATTTCTTGGCTTAATCAAAGCTCATATACTAAACCCTTATCACCAGCTTGTAAAATGTGTGCAGATGGATCAAAAATGGTCGTACTGATAACTGGTTTATGCCCATCAAATTGTTTTTACTGCCCGCTAAGTCAACAAAAAATAGGAACGGATCGTATTTTTGCTGATGAATGGGAACTCAAAAACGAAGACGACACAGAAAAACTCATACTTGAGGCGGAATACATTCAGGGTACAGGTGCGGGTATTACTGGTGGTGACCCGCTTGTTGTTTGGAAAAGAACAAAAAAATATATTCAACTTTTGAAAGAAAATTTTGGAAAAGATTTCCATATCCATCTTTATACATCTGGGATTAAAAACAGTGAACATATCTCTGATTTGGTATCAGTTGGCCTTGATGAAATAAGATTTCATCCTTTACCAAAGTTTTGGAATAAAATGGATAGTAATCCTATATCAAATTTGATAAAAAACTCTATAGAAACAGGAGTTGATGTCTCAGTTGAAATACCAGTAATACCAGATATGGAAAATGAGATATTTTTTCTAATAAACTGGGCTAACGATCAAGGTGTTAACTGGGTTAACTTAAACGAGCTAGAATTCTCAGAGACTAACGCTGAAAAACTAAAAAAACAAAGTTTCACAGTAAAAAATGATATATCCGCTGCAGTAAAACATAGCGAGGAAACCGCAAAACGTATTGTGGAGAAGGCATCAAAAGCAGATTTCGATTTGGGTGTTCATTACTGTTCATCGTCTTTTAAAGATGGTATACAGCTAAGAAACCGTATAATGCGGAGAGCAAAAAACATAGCTAAACCATATGAGATCATTACCGATGATGGAACTCTGCTAAAAGGAGTAATTTATCCAAATACTTTGTCTTTAGAAGAACTCTACAAGATTTTAAAAAGAGATTATAAGTTAAGAGATAAACATTTATTTGTTAACAAAGGAAAGAATAGAATAGAAACTAGCATCCAAATCTTAGAAAAACTATCTATATATCTAAAAAAACATGGTTTTGATTGCTTCATCGTTGAGGAGTATCCAACAGCAGATGTACTTGAAGTTGAAAGAATCCCTTTATAACTATAAAAACTAGGCCTAATCCTGTTTTTTCTCTGAAAAAGGTTTTTATATATGGCCTACATTCAAGGCTTTACATTTCCTATAAGAAGAAAAATCTATGAAAGCTCAAAAAGGAGGCTAAAAAGATATGGCAATATATGTAAGATTTCAAGCACCAAAAGATCTACAGGATTTGGCCTATGACCTTGTAGAAAAAGCTCGAGATAACGGTAAAGTGAGCAAAGGAGCTAACGAAACCACGAAACAAGTTGAACGTGGTCAGGCGAAACTTGTTGTAATGGCTGAAGATGTTTCACCTGAAGAAGTTTTAGCTCATATGCCGATACTATGCGAAGAGAAAAAAATTCCTTATACTTATGTTCCAAGTAAAGAGGAACTGGGTAATTCTGCAGGTCTAAAAGTAGGAACTGCTGCTGTGGCTATAGTTAATCCTGGTAAAGATAAAGCAGGTATAGATAACATTGTTAAAAAAATTGAAACAGTTAAAAAACAGGGATAAACTATGGTAGAAGGAACACCTTGTGAAGTTGTTGAAATAATTGCTCGTACTGGTATGGCTGGTGAAGCCAGTCAAGTAAAAATAAGAGTTCTAGATGGTGTTGACAAGGGTAAAATTATTACTAGAAACGTTATAGGTCCAATTCAACTTGGTGACATCTTAATGCTCAGCGAAACTCAGAGAGAAGCAAAACGGCTAGGTGGGCCACGCTAAGGAGAAATAGTGTTATGGTTGAGAGAAGATCATGTTCATTCTGTGGTAATGAAATAGAGCCGGGTACTGGTAAAATATTTGCTAAAAAGGATGGTACAGTTCTTTATTTTTGTAAAAACAAATGTCAGAAAAACATGTTGGATTTAAAGCGTGTGCCTCGTCGTGTCCGTTGGAGTAAACATTACGCTAAAAAGTAAACAACCTTTCTTTTTTTATGCAGGTGTATGTGCAGATGCATATACAATTAAATATGCAGGTTTAAATAAAAAACGTTTATTTTCAGATATTCAAAAAGATATATAACTTTTATATAACCCTTTTATGTTTGTTATAGCAGTTTAGTCTTTAAGGAGGTATAAAATTTATGGGAGATTTAGATTTCAAAACCATAGAGATTGAGAAACCAGATGATATGAATTTTATACTAGGTCAGACACATTTCATTAAATCAGTTGAGGATATTTATGAGGCTATAGTTAACTCTGTACCTAGTGCAAAGTTTGGAGTAGCCTTTTGTGAGGCTAGTGGTGCATGTAAAATAAGAGTTGAGGGGAATGATTCTGGTCTTAAAAAAATAGCTGAGAAAAATGCTGCTAGTATAGGTGCTGGTCATAGTTTTATTGTTTTTATGAAAAATTGCTTTCCTTTAAATGTTCTTAATTCTATAAAGAATCTTCCTGAGGTTTGCTCTGTTTATTGTGCTACTGCGAATCCAACAAAAGTAGTTGTAGTTGAGTCTAATATTGATGGTGAAAAAGGTCGTGGGATTTTAGGGGTAGTTGATGGTTTCGTTCCAAAAGGTGTGGAGAATAAGGAAGATTTTGATTGGAGGAAGAAGTTTTTACGCGATATAGGTTATAAGTTATAGTTTTTTAATGCCCATGTTTTCCTACTAAGGGTACGAAAGCACATCCTCCTAAATCCTTTATAGTGGTTTTTTCTCCTTTTTTTTCTAATAGTTGTAGTTTGCATATCATTTTTCCAACTGGTATGAGTAGTTTTCCATTGTCTTTTAGTTGCTCTATTAATGGTTGTGGTATTTCTGGTGCAGCGCAGGTTACATAAATGCTATCATATGGTGCAAATTTTTTGACCCCTTCTGAGCCATCACCTGTTATTACTGTGACGTTTTTTATATCTGTTTTTTGTAGGTTTTTTTGTGCTTCTTCGGCTAGTTTTTGGAATCTTTCAATTGTGTAAATATGTCCTTCTGGTCCTACTAGTCTGGAGATGATTGCGGCGTGGTAGCCGGATCCTGCTCCGATTTCTAGTATTTTTTCTCCTTTTTTGATGTTTAATGCTTCTGCCATTATTGCAACCATATGTGGTGCGGAGATTGTTTGTCCGTTTCCAATTTCAAGTGGTGTATCGATATAGGCATGTTTTTTTAGGTATTGTGGTACGAAGTTTTCTCGGGGTGTTTCTAAAAAAGCTTTTTCTACTTTTTCACTTTGTATTCTTCTTTCTCTTTTAAGTAGTTCAACTAATTTTTTTCTTTGTTTTTTGTATTCCATGGTTTTTTGCCTTTGTTTTTTTAATAAGTAGAGGCTTATTAATGTTAATCTATGTTATGTTTTTTATATAAGGATTTTATTTCGTCGTTTGTTGATTTATGAAGAAGAAAGCTGTTGTTGCTCTGGGTGGTAATGCTCTTGTTAAAGAGGGTCAGGAGGGGAATATTCATGAGCAGTTTGCTAATACTCGTGAGGTTTCTGAGCATATTGTGAAGATAATTGAGGATGGATGGGATGTTGTTATAACTCATGGTAATGGTCCTCAGGTTGGTGCTTTGCTTCTTCAGAATGATATTGCTCGGGATGTTACTCCTGCTATGCCTCTTGGTATTTGTGTTGCCGAGAGTGAGGGTTTAATTGGTTATATGATTCAGCAGTGTCTATCTAATGCTTTGAAAAAATCATGTGTTGATAAATCTGTGGTTACATTGGTTACTCAGGTGTTGGTTGATGAGGATGATGCTTCTTTTTCTAATCCTACTAAGCCAATCGGTCCTGTTTATGATGATGAAGATGTTGATGAGTTAAAGGAGGAGGGTTATAAAGTTAAAAGACAACCTGAGGGCGGTTGGAGGATAGTTGTGCCATCGCCCGATCCGAAGTGTATTGTTGAGGGTGAGATAATTAAACAGATGCTTGATGATGAAATTATTGTAATAGCCTCTGGTGGTGGTGGTATGCCTGTTATTGAGAAAGAAGGATGGGGTCTTGATGGTTTGGAGGCTGTTATTGATAAGGATCTTGCTTCTGAGAGGCTTGCTGAGGCTATAGGTGCCGAAGTTATCCTTATTTTGACTAATGTGGAAAAAGTGTTTTTAAACTATAAAAAACCAGGTGAGAAACCTCTTGATAAGGTTTCTTTAAAGGATTTGAAGAAATATTATGATGAGGGGCATTTTCCACCGGGTAGTATGGGCCCTAAAATTCTTGCGGCTATTCGTTTTCTTGAGTCTGGTGGTAAAAAGGTTATTATATCCCATGTTGACAAGGGATATGAAGCGTTAAAAGGTGAAACTGGTACACATATCACTTAGGTTAGTTATTGATCATAGAAAATAGTAATAACAGCATTTATTGGATTGCCTTTTAGTTCATGGTCGTAAGCGTAACATGAATTAACTTGTAATTTAACTAAATCCGTTCCGTTGAAATTTTCGTTTGGAATGATTATAAGATATGAATATAAGTACGAGTCAGAGTCTAATATGAATTCATCTGTTACAATGAATGTTGTACAATTATCTGGATATTCCGTGATATTTAAATTAAATTTAGTTCGTCCATTACCAAGATTTTGTATTTTAATTGGTATAATTGATACGTTAAGTGGAGGTGTTTCTATACAGTTGCTTTCAGGGATTACATTACATATGTTTAGGTAATCTGCCATTATTCCTATGCTAAAAATCTGTTCAAAGGGAGCTACCCTGGTAAAAATCCCAAAAAGCCCTTTTACAGGTTCTGCCATAGCCTTCAAATATATTACGCCGGATGTGAAAGCAGGTGCATCTTCGTTAACTGATACCTCGATACGTACATTATATTTTAATTCTTCGCCAAGGGCTTTAGGTACCTGAGCTGTGAATGTGTTTTTTGTAAGTTCAACAGTTGCCCATTCGGGGTATTCGATGAGTTCGAGATTTATATCGACGGCTCTTCCTTCGTATAGTGAATATATTAATTCACCTCCGAAAAGACTGCCTCTTGTGACTGTATAACTAACATTAATCGTTATTTCTCTTAGTTCAACTAAAGGTTTAATTGGTTCTCCTGTATAATTTGTATTTATATTTAATACTCCTTGAAATCTAAAAAGATTTTTTAGTCCATGGTTAGATGTATTATTAATTTCGTTTATCTGCTCTGATGTACCTGATGGAATTAAAGCAATTCCAAAGAGTAGAGCTATAATTCCTATTGTTATTATTTTTTTCATATTTTTTATGCTCCCAATATTGCCATTTATCCTAATTTTGTTTAAATGGTATATAAATTTTATAGAACAATCGTCGAATGAGCAAGTTAATATTAGTTACATTCTCTATGGCTCATAGAATAATTATTGATTTTAGTTTAAATCTTTTTTATTATTATTCGTAAATAGAATAGTTTGTGTATGAAATTGATGAGCTAGTGAATCTTACTCTTCTTAGGAATACATATCCGAAGTTAAACATTGATATCATTGAGCTGTTGTCACCAACGACTAGTAATGCTAAAATTGGGGAAAATCGTATGTTTTTAACTGGGAAATATTGTTCTAATGATGTACTTGCATTTATAGTTCCATTTGATGCCATAAAACAATATGGTAGTAATCTAGGTAAGTCCCGCCCAAGTCTTGAGACTAATCTGGAATATCTTAGGGTTGTTCTTAGATTTAGTAAAATAAATGTATAGTTGAGTGTTTTATTTGCTTCATTGTTTATTCCTATGTTGACAGTATGTTTTCTGTGGCTCATATATAGGGATACGTTAGATAATCCATTATCATTTGTTTCTATTATTTCTTTTCCAGCAGCTTGTGTTAATGGTAAAGCTGCTAGTATAAGTATTCCTAATAGTATTATTGATATTGTTTTTTTGTTCATATTTGCCACCCAATGAATCTGTTAATATTATCCCTGTTATTTATATATATTGCTATCTTATATATAATGTTTGTTAGACTATTCCCCTCTTATATATACGTATTTGCATTGATTGTTCTGACATCTCAAGATTGTTCTCATTGTGTAAATACATTCTTTTTCGGTTAACTCTGATCTGCATAAAGGACATTTCCCATTAATAGGATTCATTTTTTCAGTCATATTTTTTATTTTTTCTTAATTTTTTTAATAAAAAATTGAACTGTTATTATCACTAGGAGTATTATTATGATAATTGGTATTAATATCTCGATTCCTATTACAGATAGTCCTCTGCTTTCAACATTAACTGTTAGATATTCAGATTCACCTTGAATATTGGTGTCATCTGCATATTTTGGTGTTATCTTAACTCTGATAACAGCGTCATCATCATGATATCCGAAACCCTTTGGGGGCCTAACAGTGAGATATACTTTTCCCATTGATCCACTACCAGTCTCTAATACTACGTTATCATTGATAATTGCTGACCAACCATCTGGTAGGCTATCGTAATCTACTTCGAAGAATACTTTTGTTCTAGCATTACCCAAGTTAGTTACGTCTATAGGGAACTCAGCTATGTCCATTGGGCCTATTATTTTATTATTAGTCTGAGGGAGATAGCTAATTAGTGCACGATAGGCTGGTTTAAATGATAATGAGAATGTTTGTTCCATTCCATCAATTGGTCCAATCTGAGGTACTGTGGCTTTAACATAGATTATTCCTTGTTCATATGCGGGTGCATCTTCATCAAGTGAAAGCTCAATTCTTACCTCGTATTTTGCTTCCTGTCCAATGAATCTTGGTACATGAGCTGTGATGGTATCCTTTGTGAGTTCAACAGTTGCCCATTTTGGATAACCTACGAGATCTAGTTTTATATCGACGGTTCTTCCTTCGTATAGTGAATATATTAATTCACCTCCAAAGAGACCACCTCTTGTGACTGTATAGCTAACTACTAGTGTGTATGGTCTTAGATCCTGTTTAGGTTGGATTGGATCGAGTTTACCTGTTTCGTTTTTCCAGTTAAGATTAACTATACTACTTAGCCCTACTAGGGCACTATCATCAGCAGGGGTTACAGGGAACATTGCAACAGATAGACTGATCAGTATTATCGTAGTTATTAGCATAATTTTTATATTTTTGAAATTTTTATTCATTCTTTTTTCACCTCTTTTTTTTATATATTTTTTATGGGGTTAGTGATAGGGGGTGTGTGATGGAGGAAGTTTTATTTTTTTAAAATTAGTATTCTGCCAAGTATTACTCTGCCACGTACTGTTTCTGTGTCATCATCTGTTGTGATTGTTATTTGTATGCGTCCTATCCAGCTGAGGCCAAAATACATAAATGCTTTTTCACCAGCTGGGATTAAGTCTATGTTTTTTTCCATTGTGAAATTTATTTTTCGAAATAGCCCATGTTTGACGTTAATGCTTATTGTTGCATCTGATGCATTTGCATCTCCTTCGTTTGTGATTTGTACGAGCACTCCTGGTGTTCTTCTCCAACTTATTCCATTTATTGCTTTGATTGTCTCTATTTGTATGTTTGATTCTTCTGCTGAGATTGTTGTTGATACAATAGGGAGTAATATTAGCATCATTACCAGCGTTCCAATTATTTTTCTATTTTTTTTCACGTTTTTTCACCCCTGTTTATATTTGTGTTGGCTGAGAAGATATATATTGTGACCTGTTGGTAATCAGAAAAATTCGGATGTGGTGTGTTTTTGTCTAAATTGTTCTTTTTATGTCTTTTAAAAACATAATGATATATTTTATACCATTTTTTTATTTTTTTGAAATAAATAGTTCCAAAAAGCTTTTTATATTAATGTGTACTAATATAGTATTGTATGACAACTATAAGCCATATTGTAACTAAGCTAGTAGATGAACGGATATATCTATATGAAGCATTAAGTAAAAAAATTGCATCATATGGTTCAGTTGCAAAAAGGTTGAAACCAGAGATAGAAAAAGAATTAGGAAAAGAAGTAGAACATACTGCTGTAGTAACTGCTCTTCGTAGATATGCTGAAAAAATACATACTAAATCTAAGGATATTAGTTTTGATACAAGACATTCAGAGATTAACTTGAAAACAAATATAGTTGATATAAATGTACTAAAAACCCAGGAATTATTTGATAAACTTAAAAGATTTTATGATTTAATTGATTTTGAAAAAGGAGACATATTACATGTTATTTATGGTAGAACACATGTTGCTATCGTCACTAATGAGCGTTATAAACAAAAAATGCTAAATTTGTTGCAAAATCAAAAAATCAAAAAAATTGAGGAAGATCTTGTAGCTTTGACTTTTACTGTTGGTAAAGAACGTATTGAAAAACCTGGTGTATTGTTTAAGATTACTAGGAGTTTAGCTTGGGAGAACATAAACATAGTGGAGATTATTTCTGTTGATATGGAGGTTACATTTATTGTATCTAAGAAAGATGCTATTAAGGGTTATAAATCATTAGAGAGATTGATTGTTAATCTTTAAAACGAAAAGAATAGTTTTTATTAAAAAATCTAAGCTAACATTTGAAAATTGTTCTATAAATCTTAAATATCATTAGGATTCATTTACTTTTATAAAAATTGCAAGGTGTTGATAAAAATGAACATTAAGATAAAAAATGTAATAATATTGGGGCTGGTATCATTACTTATCTTTTCGTCAGTAGCATTTACAGGTGAAGCCGCTGATATGACAGTTGAAGAAAGCCAATCTACATGTTTTGATTCAAGCCTTGTTGGACGATGGCGGTTTAATGAATGGTTTGGACCGATAGCTTTTGATAGTTCAGGTAAAGGAAATCATGGGGTTATCCATGGTGCAACCCGTATAGCAGGATTAAAAGGAAAAGCATTGGATTTTGATGGAGTTGATGACTATGTTGAGTGTGCCGATAGTTCATCTCTTGACATAGATTCAGCATTGACAATTATGGCATGGATAAATATTGATTATGAATCTAACCCATGTGCAAGAATAATTTCAAAATATGACTATGAACTTGTATATCCGCCATGGATGTATGAATTTTATAGTTATGAACTAGCGTTGTCAACCCATGGAGAACTTATTTTTATATCAAATAGTTGCTACTACTACAACTGGGATAATGAGCTTCCAATGGATGTATGGGTTCACGTAGCAGTAACATTAAGTAATTATGGAACAGCGAAAATGTATATCAATGGTCAACTTGAAGACATCTTTACAGATGTACCACTGCCGACTCCTAATGATGAACCTTTAACTATTGGTATATCATCAGATCTAACAGCAAGTTTCGATGGAACTATTGATGAGGTCAGGTTATATAATAGAGCACTGAGTCAGGAAGAAATACAGGTAATAATGTAAAAAACTTCATGAAATTCTTAGATTTGGATCTATTTATCCAAATCCTTTTTTTTAATCATATATCACTTATATGTTATTTTGATTCTAACGACAGTTTTTATTAAACACATCCGTATATCGGTTTTTAAGATTCTATGGATACATCTGATATTGAAAAACAAATTAAAGATATAGAGGATGAGATTTTTAATACTCAGAAAAATAAGGCTACTGAGCATCATATTGGTAAATTGAAGGCTAAGCTTGCTCGTCTTAGAAATGAGGTTGATAAAAGAAAAAGCTCTGGTGGTAAGGGTAAAGGTTTTGCTATTAAAAAACAGGGTGATGCTACGGTTGGTCTTATTGGGTTTCCTAGTGTTGGTAAGAGTACTCTTTTGAATCGTTTAACTGATGCTGATAGCCGTGTTGGTTCTTATGATTTTACGACGTTGAATGCTATTCCAGGTATGATGAATTATAATGGTGCACGTGTTCAGATTTTGGATCTTCCGGGTCTTATTTCTGGTGCTTCAGAGGGTAAGGGTCGTGGCCGTGAGGTACTTTCTGCGGTTAGAAATGTTGATCTTATTTTGTTTATGATTGATGCGCAGCATCGTGAGGATAACCTAGGTTTGATGGCTGAGGAATTGTTTAAAGCTGGTCTGCGTTTAAATCAG